>Ga0351910_1174_pt1 | contig 18688 bp, 15 predicted proteins | sample TotcelHT113001L5_FD_206860 | JGI IMG/M metagenome (GOLD analysis project Ga0351910, IMG submission 206860) | Enriched cells from coal bed in the Powder River Basin, Montana, United States - Total cells T11 rep1 HSBNCT.T11.300.1.L5 ...
CCGGCCTGTTCCATCCACCCCGACGTCCTGGCCCTGAAAGATAAGGCCCAAGCCGAGGGTCTGGAAACCATTTGGGAGCGTTTTGCCGCCCAGCAGCCGCAGTGCGGTTTCTGCGAGCTGGGCTTGTCCTGCCGCATCTGCGTCATGGGCCCCTGCCGCATCGATCCCTTCGGGGACGGCCCCCAGCGGGGGGTCTGCGGCGCCGACGCCGACATCATGGTGGCCCGGAACCTGGCCCGCATGGTGGCCGCCGGGGCAGCAAGCCACTCCGATCACGGCCGGGACCTGCTGGAAACGCTCCTGGCCGTGGGGGAAGACAAAGCGCCGGGCTTCGGCATCAGCGATCAAGCCAAGCTGGACCGCCTGGCGGCGGAGTTCGGGGTGGCCGGCGACCTTTCGCCCCAGGCCAAGGCCAAGGAACTGGCCCTGGCCATGATGGAGGAATACGGCATCAAGAAGGGCTTTCTCACCTTCACCCGGCGCCTGCCCGCCGCCCGGCTGGAGAAATGGCGCAACCTGGGGCTTGATCCCCGGGGGATAGACTGGGAAGTCACCGAAATGATGCACCGCACCCACATGGGGGTGGACAACGACGCGGTCAGCCTCCTGGTCCAGGCCCTGCGCTGCGCCCTGGCGGACGGCTGGGGCGGCTCCATGATCGCCACCGAGATCTCCGACGTCCTGTTCGGGACGCCGAAACCGGTTTCCTCCCAGGTCAACCTGGCAGTCTTGCAAGGGGATAGGGTAAACCTCATCCTCCACGGGCATTCTCCCCTGGTCTCCGAGATGGTGGCCCGGGCCGCCCAGGACCCGGAGCTGGTGGCCCGGGCCCAGGCACTGGGGGCCAAAGGCATCAATCTGGTGGGCCTTTGCTGTACCGGCAACGAGGTGCTCATGCGCCAGGGCATCCCCATGGCCGGCAACCACCTGGTCCAGGAACTGGCCCTGATCACCGGGGCGGTGGAGGCCATGGTGGTGGACTACCAGTGCATCATGCCGTCTTTGGGCGATCTGGCCGCCTGCTACCACACGAAATTTTTCAGCACCTCCCCCAAGGCCAGGTTTCCCGGGGCCACCCACCTGGCCTTCACCCCGGAAAATGGGGCGGCCCTGGGCCGGGAACTGGTGGCCCAGGCCGTGGAGAATTTCGCCCGGCGCAGGCCGGAGCGGGTGCTCATCCCCGGCGCCCCGGTGTCCCAGGTGAGCGGTTTTTCGGTGGAGGTCATCGAACAGGCCCTGGGCGGCACCTGGGAGCCCCTGTTAAACGCCATCAAGGCGGGCCAGATCAGGGGCGCGGTGGGCGTGGTGGGCTGCAACAACCCCAAGGTGATGCACGACTACGGCCATACCACCCTCACGCGAAAACTCATCGAGCATGATATCCTGGTGGTGGACACCGGCTGCGCCGCGGTGGCCCACGCCAAGGCGGGTTTTAAGGTGCCTGCGGCCGCCGAGCTCGCCGGGCCGGGCCTGAAGGCGGTGTGCCAGGCCCTGGGTATCCCGCCGGTGCTGCACATGGGCTCCTGCGTCGACAATACCCGCATCGTCAATCTGGCCGCGGCCCTGGCCAACGCCCTGGGGGTGGATCTGGATCAGCTGCCCCTGGCGGCGGCGGCGCCGGAGTGGTACTCCGAGAAGGCGGCCACCATCGCCTGCTATGCCGTGGCCAGCGGCATCTACACGGTGCTGGGGGTCATGCCCCCGGTCCTGGGGAGCGCCACGGTCACCGACCTGTTGCTCAACGGCCTGGAGACGCACCTGGGCGCCACCTTCGCGGTGGAGCCGGACCCCGCCAAGGCCGCGGACCTCATCATTAAGCACGTGGAGGGCAAGCGCCGGGCCTTGGGGCTGGAGGCGCGCTGAGGCGCTTGGGGAAACAAGAAGGTAAGTGTGTGGATGGCAGCGGCCCCTTGATAAGGGCGGACACGCAGGTCCGCCCCTACAACTGACCTGTTGGGAGCAATATCCATGGCAAACGGAATCAACAAACTGGGGCCGAAAGATTTCTTCACGGGATGCCTGGTAATAGTTGTAGCCGCATTTGTGGTTCCCATACTGGTACTTCTCTTTAAGGTAAGTGTTTACCTGGCGATTGTAATTGGGGTGATTGTGGCGGTTATTTTAGGAATCGCCCTGTTAGGCAAAGTTGTCAGGCTCATCTTTTTTAGGGATGGATCAGACGATAAGCATAAGAACAACTACATTGAGTAATCTGGTTTCTGGTTGGTTTCTGCTCTGAAAGTGGTAATTGCACAGGCTGGAAAGCCTGTGCTACTGAATCCGAGTTTCTTGTTTTTTCAACAAGATTTTGCTTTAACCCAGTTGAATTGCCTAAGAAATTAGTTCATTTTTTGGTTGCGGCCTAAGGGCTGCGATGTGCCACTAAGCCTTTCATGGTTTTGGGTGCGCCAAAGCCTCATGAATGGCTGGTTCCCAAGCTCCCGCTTGGGAACCCCATTGCAGGCCAAGCTCCTGCTTGGCGAGAGCATTAACCATTTATTGCGTCGTATTCCCCAAGCAGGAGCTTGGGAACGAGGGAAGAGGCGATATAAAACTATCCCAGGCCCGATCCTGGACGGTTCCCTGGTGGGCCCGGGACCCGGTTGGGAGGGTCTTAGCGGTTCAGGCCCCGGAAAACTCATTGACAAAAAGCACCCAAAAAAGATAGTAATACTAAAATTAGTCCTATTTTATCATAGGAGGAAAAGTATGGCTGAACCTCTTCAGGTAAGCGACGCTGAATTCGAACAGGAAATCCTGAAGTCCGATATTCCGGCTATGGTGGATTTTTGGGCGGCGTGGTGCGGCCCCTGCCGGGCCATCGCGCCGGTGGTGGAAGAGCTGGCCCGGGATTACCAGGGCAAGGTCAAAGTGGCCAAGATGAACGTGGACGAAAACGCCAAGACCCCGGCCAAGTATGGCATCCGGGCCATCCCGACCCTGATCATCTTCAAAGGGGGCCAGGTGGTGGAGCAGATCACCGGCGCCGTTTCCCGTTCCATCATTGAAAACGCTTTGAAGAAAGCCCTCTAAACACCGGTCCGGCATGCCTGCGTGGGATTATGACCTCATCATTATTGGCGGTGGCCCCGGCGGGTTGACCGCGGGCATTTATGCCGGGCGGGCCCGTCTCAAGACCCTGCTCCTGGAAAAGCTCATCCACGGCGGGCAGATGATGACCACCGACCTGGTGGAGAACTATCCCGGCTTCCCGGAAGGGATTACCGGCTTCGAGCTCAGCGACCGGATGCGGCAACAGGCGGAACGTTTTGGCCTGGAAATCCGCAGCCAGGAAGTCCTGGAGCTGAAACCCGGCAAACCGGCGCACACGGTGGTCCTTGAGGATGGGCAACTCACGGCGGGTAGCATTATCATCGCCACCGGGGCCCGCTACCGGCGGTTGGGGGTCCCGGGGGAAGACAAGCTCGTCGGCCGGGGGGTCAGCTTCTGCGCCACCTGCGACGGCGCCTTTTTTAAAGACGAGGAAATCGCCATGGTGGGCGGGGGTGACAACGCCCTCACCGAAATCCTTTTTCTGGAACGCTTTGCCAAAAAGATCCACCTGATCCACCGCCGGGATCAATTGCGGGGCGCCAAATACCTCCAGGAACGGGTCTTCAAGCTCGAAAAGCTGGGCAAGGTGGAGATTCACTGGGACAGCGAGGTGAAGGAGTTTTTGGGCCAGGACAACCTGGAAGCCGCGACGATCAAACACGTCAAAACCCTGGAAGAAACCCGGCTCCCGATTACCGGGGCCTTTATCGCCATCGGCATGCTGCCCAACACCGGCTGGCTCAAGGATCTCCTGCCCCTGGACGAATATGGGTTCCTGTTTACCGACGTCATCATGGCCACCGAGATCCCGGGCATTTTTGCCGCCGGGGACGTGCGTTCCAAGCTTTGGCGGCAGATCAGCACCGCCGTGGGAGATGGGTCAGTGGCGGCCATCGCCGCCGAAAACTATTTGGAAGAGCTGAAGCGAGGGTAACCTATGACCACAAAAGCAGTCATGCAAGGTCTCCTGGCACTAGTCCTGGTGTTCGCTTTCAGCGGGTGCAGTACCGTCAAGGGCTGGGTGGGTTTGGGTAAAGATAAAACCGACGATAGACCCCCGGAGGTTTTGGCCGCCAAAGGCATCAAGGATCTGAGAAAGAAGAACTATGATGACGCCATCGAGACCTTCGAAAAGGTGCGGGATCGCTACCCCTACAGCGAACAGGCTCTCCTGGCCCAGCTCAAGGTGGCGGATGCCTATTTCTTTAAAAAGAAGTACGACGAAGCCTTCCAGGCCTACCGGGAATTCGAAAAACTCCATCCCACCAACAAGGCTGTGCCTTATTGCGTCTTCCGGGAAGGCCAGTGTTTCTATCGCCAGCGCTCCACCATCGACCGTGACCAGACCTATACCCGGAAGGCCATAGACGAATTCAAGCGGCTCAAGCAAAAATACCCCGACAGCGAATACATCACCAAGGCGGATTTTTATCTGGCCCGCTGCCGCAAGGATTTGGCGGAACATGAATTTTATGTGGCCGAGTTCTATTATAGGACCAAACGCTACCAGGCCGCCGTCGACCGCTATCAGGCCCTCATGCAGGATTATCCCGATTTTCCCAAGAATGGCGAAGCCAAGGGCCGCATCCAGGAGTGCCAGGAGCTTCTGGCCGCCGAGGAAAAGCCCAAAGGCATCCTCTCCAAGGTTAGCAGCATTTTCGACGCCAAGTGGTAAGGGCGTCCCGGGGGGCCGGCGTTGTCCGGCCCCCGCCAGGGCCGCCTCTGGCCCGTCCCCGCCGCACCGATCTTCTCCTCCCGGTTTAGCCGTCTAGCCGCATCATCGCCCGTTCGCCTCGGGAACTCGCATCGCGCCGTCGGCGCCGCGGCCTGGCTGGGGCATGGGCAGTGGTTTGCCTGGGGTAAAACTCTAGGCGATCAGGTTCCTGGCCGCGAGGAGGGGCCGGGGGTCCACCAGGTGGCGGGTGAACCAGCCCTCGTAATCCTTCGCCCCCAGGGCCAGGGCCAAAATTTCGGAAAAGTGAAAGACAGGCAGCCTGGGCTCCCAGGTGCAGCGGATTTCCAGGTTGAGCTGGCACATGGCGCATGAGGTCACCAGGCACTCGGCGCCCACGGCTACGGCGCTGGCCAAGATCTCGTTCACCAGGGGGGTGACCACGTCGGCCCGGGCGGCGCTCAAGAAACTGCCGCAGCAGCGGTGGGTGAGGGCCTGGGTGAGGGGGACACCCCCCAGCATGGTCAAGACATTGCCCAGTTCTCCCTGATAGTAGGTCCCCTGGCGCAGCGCCGGGGGCCGGAATAAGGTGCAGCCGTAATAAGGCACGAATTTCAGGCCATTCAGGTCCCGCACCAGGCCCTCTTTCAGGCGCGCCGGTCCCAGGCGCACCAACACTTCCAAAAAGTGGATGATGGGGAGGTCAAGGGAGATGGGCCGGCCCCAGCGGCGCTCCTGGGCCCGGAGAGTTTCCGGCTCTCGCACCAGGCGCTGATGGGCTTCCCGCAGGTGGTAGAGGCAGCGGGGACACATGACCATGAGGGGGCGGTGGGCAGGAGCCAGAGACAGGTTCCGCACCGCCAGGGAGAAGGCGAGCTCCTTATCCAGGATGTTGGCGGAAGAAGAGCCGCAGCAATTCCAGTCCTCCAGTTCGATGAGGTTGAGGCCCAGGATCCCGGCGGCCTCCATCAGGGAAATGTTGCTCTCCCGGGCTGAACTTTCCAGGGAACAGCCGGGAAAATACGACAGGTCGGTCAGGTCGAGGCTGCGGTGGCGCATACCTATCTCTTCCAGTGCGGGATGAACAGGCGGGTGATTTCGCCCATGGCCTTGACCCGGGAGGCCTTGAGGTCCATTTTGCGTTTGGCCAACATTCTCAGGCCCACGTCCAGGTCGGCAAACCACTGGTGGACCCGGGCTTTGTAGCGCAGCATGATCCCCAGCTTGTGGGCCCGGCCGTACTGCTTGATGGACTGGAGGACCTCCCGGTGAAAATCCAGGATGTTGGTTTCGGCGACCATGGCCCCCTCCTCCAGCGCCAGGCGCCGCAGGGTGGCCATGACGGCGGCGATGTCGATTCCCATGGGGCACTGGACGGAGCACGTGTGGCAGCCGACGCAGACCCAGATGGTATGCGACTCCAGGGCCTGCCGGCGCATACCGTACTGCACCAGGCGAATGACCCCGTTCGGCGGGTAATCCATGCCCCGGATGAAAGGACAGCCGTTGCCGCAGGATTGGCAGTGGTAGCAGCGGTTCAGGTTGCTGTTGCTGAGCCACTGGATATCCCGGGCCAGGAAACGATCCTGCTCAGCGAGCATGATGGGGCTATTGGCGCCCCGAAGTTTGGGCGCGGCTTTGGGTGGTTTCATATCATAGCCATGGCTTTTTTTTAGGTTTCGAGACTTTCCCCTGCAGTTAAAATAATAACCCTTTGCTGTGGATCAAGGAATGGCGATTATCAGTTATTTCTGGAAAAAACCCCGCAGCCGGGCGAGAAAGGCTGGGGCCGCAGACGACAAAGCTCCTGACCCTGACCGCCCATCCGGTCTCATTCCCGGCCTAACTTTTCCACCCGCACGCCGATGAGGCGGATGAGTTTGCCGCGAGGATTCTCCCGGCGGTCCAGAAAGGGCATCAGGAGTTTCATGGCTTCAAAGGTTAACAGCCGCGGCGAGGCGGCGGGCGCTACCCGGGTGTGGGAGCGGGTGCAGGTCTCGAAGTCGGCGAAGCGCACCGTGACCACCACGGTGCGGAAGCTGTGGAAACCCCCGGCGGTAAAGCGCCGGTGCACCTCCCGGCACAGCTCCCAGAGGCGGGAGAAGATGAACTCCAGGTCCCGGGTGTCTTGGGCAAAGGTCTCCTGCTCCCCCACGGATTTGGGCTCCCATGAGGTCACCAGGGGGCTGTCGTGGCGGCCCCGGATACGCTCATAGAGCGATGGACCCCACTTGCCGAATTTTTCGTAGAGTTCCTCCGGCGTAAACCGCTTTAAATCCTTCACCGTCTTGATTCCCAGGCGGGCCAGGGATTGTTCGGTCTTGGGGCCGATGCCGGGGATTTTCCGCACGGCCAAAGGCGCCAGAAAGTCTTCGGCTTCTCCCGGTGTGACCAGGGTCAAGCCGTCGGGTTTATGAAAATCCGAGGCGATCTTGGCCACCATCTTGTTGGGACCGATGCCGATGGAAGCGGTGAGCCTTTCCTGGGCCAGGATTGCCGCCTTGATCTGCCGGGCCAGGTCGGCAGCCCGGTCATAGGAGCCGGTGAAGCTCAGGTCAAAATAGGCCTCATCGATGCCGGCTGCTTCCACCACCGGGGCAAATTGGTGCAGGATGGCCATGATCCGGGCCGAGACCTGGCCATATTTCCGGTGCGAGCCCCGCACGAATACCGTGGCGGGCCGGCCCCGGCGCCGGGCGGCTTCGGCCAGCCGCCAGGCCGTGGAAATGGGCATGGCCGAATGGATGCCGTAAACCCGGGCCGGGTAATTGGCGGTGGACACCACCCCCCGGCCCAGGCCGCCGGCGGGGTCAGCCCCCACCACCAGAGGCCGCCCTTTCAGTTCCGGGTGGTCCCGTTCTTCGATGGCCGCGAAAAAGGCGTCCATATCCAGATGACCGATAATGCGCATGCCGCCTCTGGGATAATCGATTCAGCCAGGGCTTGAGCCCCCGCCGCTGCCCGCATCTTACCATTTTCCCGGGGTCTGCAACATGGCCCCGGGAGAACGGGAAAATGGATTGCCAAAAGATGACAACTCGGATATGAACAAAATAGGCCGGAAAGGTCAACGGTCTTGCAAGGGTGCGTCCTAGGCAGCATCAATCAGGTTGAGTAGCGGGCGCGGACGCCCGCCCCACCAATCTTTTCATACTTTATCGGTGGGGCAGAGGCCCATGGGTGAATAGCCATGAAGAAAAGAGCCTTATTCCTCCTATGGTTAATCCTGTTCCTGGGGGCAACCTGCGGTCTGGCCCAGGCCGGGTCCATCCGGGTCTACTTCTCCCCCAACGGCGGCTGCACCGACGCCATCCTCAGCGAGATGAACCAGGCCAAGTCAGAAATTCTTCTGCAGGCCTATTCCTTCACCAGCCAGCCCATTGCCCAGGCGTTGATTCGAGCTCAAAAGCGAGGCGTCAAGATCAGCGCCGTGTTGGACAAGTCCAACCGGAGCCAGAAATATTCCGCCGCCACGTTTTTGAAGAACATGGGAATCCCCGTGTTTATCGACGACAAACACGCCATTGCCCACAATAAAATCATGATTATCGACAACCGGGTGGTGATTACCGGCTCCTTTAATTTCAGCAAGGCGGCTGAAACCAAGAACGCCGAAAACCTCCTGATCCTGGATGACCTCCCCGACCTCACCCGGGCCTACCGGGAAAATTTCCAAAACCACCTGAAGCACGCCGTCCCCTACCTCGGCCTGGAGGAGTAACCGGGCCTGGCCTGGCCGGAACCTCAACCCCGGGAAAACCGCGGCGGGGCAAAAGACTGGGAGAACTACGTCCGGGTGGGCCGGCCCCGGGTGGGCCAGCGCCGGGAGGGCGAGACCCTGTGGGCGCCCCGGTCCTGGGCCCCTCGGGGCTTCTTTCCCCCCTGGTCAAAAGCGCCGGTTTGGTGATGATCCCCCCCGAAAGCGGAAGGGCGGTTCAAAGCGGAAGAGGTGAACGTGCTGTTGTCCGGCGGGTCCTGATAGCGTTCGTTATGCAGACCATATCTACAACGCCTGGTGATTTCTCCGCAGTTTCGCTAGTGGCAAGTGATCAGCTACCTTGCTTAGGTCAGGAATGGGTATGTCCATGTGGTCTCAGCCTTTCCCCTGGTCCACCACTATTGGGCGGTGTTGGCCTGGGATTCTTAAGGTCCACGGCATTGAGGTATCTAGGTTCTGAGGGTAAGGGTATGCAAAAAATTTAGGAAAAAATACTTTTTCAGCGAAATTTGTGCTATATGCCTTCCACAAGACAATTGAATTACAAAAAAGGAAACTTCCCGGGTTTATACTCGAAAAGAGGTATCTCCAAAACCATTTTTTGACCGCGGTGGCCAAGGTTGCCGCATAATCTCGGATGAAATCAACGTCAAGGCGGGCCGTGTCATGAAACTCTTACGATTAACTGGGTTAGGTTTTGCGTGTCTCATAACAATTTTTTTGATCAGTGGTGAGTCCAGGGGAGAGAGAAAATGGATTACCTATAAAGGGGCTTGGTTTGAAATCGAGTACCCATCGGGGTTCAAGGTCAAACCCGCCCAAAAAAGCGCCACCAGCACGATAGGGTATGACAGCGTTTACTTTATTTCACCCGACAATAATGTAGTATTCTATGTCTTCTCGCCGCAGTGGCAGGGGAAAGCAAGAGAGACGGACATAGAAATTAATACGAACCGCGAAGAATTAATCGAGCAAAACGTCACGAAAGAGCAGGACCAGGTGGGGAATTTCAAGACAATCAGGACATTTACGGTTAAAGCAAAAGATAATAGTTACGTGCGAGCCATCAGAGACGAAACCACCGATACTACCAGGCTTGTCTTCGGCATCAAATACAAAAGTAAAGAATTTTATAATGAATATTACAATGATTACCTCTTATTCAAGAAATCTCTCAGACAACTTGCCGATTAACGGTATATTCCCATTGGCGGGCGATGGCACGATAGCGTAATTTTCCATAAATTTGTCAACCCACCAGGCGGACAGAGGGATTTTTTCAAAACTTATGGAATACCTCCCCCTCAAAAACCTGATACTTCACTGCGATAGAGCTTAAATACCCCAGGATAGCACGCTCCAATAGTGGACCGTCATGTGTTGCTAACTGCTATATATATTCCGCTTAAACTCCATAGAGAAACTATTTGATATGATTAAGTTATCTTAAAAAGTGGCGCGGCCGGCGCTCGGCTTCTCGCTCCAGGTCACTTTTCCCGCCAGACCACCACCAGGCCCAGGCAGAGCCAGAAGGCTTCCCGGATGCGCCGCAGGATGCTGAAGGCGGCGCCCAGATCGAAACCCAGCTTGAAGCCCAGGGCCAGGAGGATGTTGCCGCCTTCCTGGACCCCCATGGCGGCGGGGATGAAAAACCCCAGGGCCGTGAAGAGCATGGCCAGGGCATCCAGGCAGACGGCCATGCCCGGGCTGATGGGGTGCCCCAGGAGCCAGAACATCAGATAGACCTCCACCGAATGGAGCAGCCAGCTGAGGAAAAACAGGAAAAAGGCCAGGGCCGCCCGGGACGGATATTGCCGGTAAAACTGGGACATGGCCGTGTCCAGGTCCCCTAAAAAGCCCTCCTGATCCCGGAGAAAGTGGGGCAGCCAGCCGCGCCGGTTCAGGAAGCGGAAGCTGTTGCCAAAGGGCTCCCGCCCCTGCACGACGACGAAAATAATGCCGGCGGCCGCCAGACCCAGGGCTGCCAGGCTTAAGAACAGCATATGCTTGGCCGCCTCCGGCAGATAGAAGGGGGCCAGGGCCAGCCCGGTAAAGATATACAGCACCAGGCTCAGGACCAGGATGCCCTTCATGATCACCACCGAGGCGCTGGCCATCTCCAGCGGCACGCCGTCGGCCTGGAGGCGGGAGGCCTTGAAGGGCTCGCCCCCCAGACTGGCGGTGGGAGTGAGCTGGTTCAGGGCTTCCCCCCCGAGACGCAGCCAGAAGAGGCGGCCCACCGTGGTCCTGGCCGGCGTGTCCACCAGGATATACTTCCAGGACCAGGCTTCCAGCCAGTTGACCACCCCATAAGGCAGCAGGAGCAGCGGCCAGTACCACCCCACCTGCCAGAGATAGTGTCCCAGGGTATCCCACCCCACCTCGTTGAGAATCCAGACGAAGAAGACCGAGGCGATGAGCAGGAGAATGAGATTGACGAGGCGCAAAAATGTATTCCTCTCGGCCTGGGGCGGCTTCGATCAGCCGCCGGCCGGGTAATGGCCCTTATTCAAGGCATAATACCAGAGTGCGGCGAATCAAGGAAGGCTTATCGGCGCGGCTCTTCTTCCGGGGCAACGGCAGGTTTAGGGCTGCGGCGCATGAGAAAGACCAGGGGCAGCAGGCAGAGAAAGACGATGGTGAAGAACCAGTAATCGTCGCAGAAGGCCAGCATTTTAGCCTGGCGCTGCACTTCCTGATAGAGCCCGCCCATGGCCTGGGGGGCACTCCACCACTGCCAGTCGGCCCCCAAATCCGGCAAGACTTCCGACATACGCTGCTGCCAGTCGTTGAAGGGCTGGGACAGGGGGGTGAGGTGCTCCACCAGGCGACTCTGATGGAACTGACTGCGCCGGGACAGGAGGGTGGTGGCCGTGGCGATGCCGAAGGACCCGCCCAGGTTACGCATCAGGTTGAAGATGCCGGTGGCGTTGCCCATTTTCTCCTGGGAGATGCGGGACATGGTGAGGGTGGTGAGGGAGACGAAGGTGGCCCCCAAACCAAACCCCTGGATGAACCGGGGCCACCAGGCATGATAAAAATCAGAGGTGGTGGTGTAGCCGCTCATGAGATACACGGCATAGGCGTTGATTAACAGGCCCGCAAAGACGATTTTGCGGCTGTCCATCACCATGGTGAGGCGTCCCACTATGGGCATGATCAGCAGGGAGCCGATGCCGCCGAAGGCCAGGGCCCAGCCTGCCAGGGTGGCGTCGTAGCCCATGAGGGTCTGGAGGTAAAGGGGCAGGAGCATGATGCTGCCGTAGAGGACAAACCCGAAAAAAAACATGATGGTCACCCCGGCGGCGTAGTTGCGCTCCTTGAAGAGGCGGAGGGCCACCACGGGGTGCCGGGTTTTGAGCTCATGATAGATCAGGACGCCTAAGGCTACCACCGCGATGATGACCAGGCGGGTGATGAAGGCGGAAGAGAACCAGTCTTCCCGCTCCCCTTTGTCCAGCACCACCTGGAGGGCTCCCAGGCCCACGATCAAGAGCCCCAGGCCCCAGTAGTCGATGCTGCCGGCCCGCTGGCGCCGGATGTAATCCGGGTCGAAGATGAACAGATAGGTGAGAATCAGGGACAGCAGGCCAATGGGCAGGTTGATATAGAAGGCCCAGCGCCAGGTGAGGTTGTCAGTGACCCAGCCCCCCATGACCGGCCCCACAATGGGGGCGATGATCACCCCGATGCCCCAGATGGCCATGGCCATGCCGCGTTCGGCCACCGGGAAGGTTTCCAGCAGAATGGCCTGGGAGATGGGCTGCAGCGCCCCGCCGCCGACGCCCTGGATGATGCGGAAGACGATGAGCATCCCCAGGCTGGTGGCCATGCCGCAGAACATGGAACTGACGGTGAACAGCGCCATGCAGAGAAGCAGGAAGCGCTTGCGGCCGAACAGGGCGCTCAGCCAGCCGGTGATGGGCAGGATGATGGCGTTGGAAACCAGGTAGGCCGTGAGGATCCAGGTGGTTTCGTCCTCGGAGGAGGCCAGGCTGCCGGCGATATGGGGCAGGGCCACGTTGACCACCGTGGTGTCGACGATCTCCATGAAGGTGCCGGCCATCACCGCGATGGTGACCAGCCATTTGTTGACCGCCACCGGTGAGTTGTTGTTGGGAGTGGTCATCGTAAGCGATTCACCTGATCAATCCGGGCAATAACTTCGATTTTCCAGGGATGGCCCCGGCTTTTGCGGCGCCAGGTGGTGCTCCGGCCGGCCTCAAGGGGGCCGGCGCTACCGGGAGGCGGCCAGGGGGCCGCACTACTTATTGCACAGAAAAATGGCTCTCCGGCCCCAATAGCCGTTTGCCGGTGTGGTCCCGGGTATCGACGATAACCTCGGTGGACATCCCCAGGCGCAGGGGGCGGTTGGCGGGGAAAGGCGGAGTCAGGGTGATTTTGACCGGGACGCGTTGGACCACCTTCACCCAGTTGCCGGTGGCGTTCTCCGGGGGCAGGAGGGAGAAGGCCGAGCCGGTGCCGGCCATGATGGAATCCACCCGGCCGGTAAATTCGACCCCCGGGTAGGTGTCCACCCGGACCCTGGCGGGCTGGCCGATATACAGGTGATTGAGTTCCGTCTCTTTGTAGTTGGCCTGGACCCAGAGCTGGGAGGTGCCCAGAGGCACGAGCATCATCAAGGGCTGTCCCGGCTGGACCCAGTTGCCCACTTCCACCTGCCGCCTGGTGATGTAGCCTTCGATCTGGGCGGTGATCTTGGCATAGCCCAGGTTGAGGCGGGCCTGCTCCAGTCTGGCCTTGGCTTCCTTGATGGCCGGCTGCTCGTCCAGGGGGATGTCGGTGGACCCGCCGATGGCGGCCAGGGCCTCCTTGAGTTCCCGTTGCGCCTTGTCTAACATGGCCTGAGTGACCCGGTAGCGGGTTTCCACCTGGTCCAGGGTCTGTTTGGGGATGGTGCGGCGCTCAAAAAGACTGGTATAGCGGCTCTTATCGAGGTTGGCCATCTTAAAATTGGCCTCGGCTTCGGGTATCCGGGTTTTGGCGGTGGAAACCCGGACGTAAGCCTGGGCCAGTTCCTGGCGCAGGCGGCCCAGGTTCCCTTCTTCCTTGGCCACCGCAATGTCATAGTCCTGAGGCTCCAAGGTCACCAGGACCTGGCCGGGAGTGACGTGCTGGTTGTTGTCCACCAGAATTTTGGCCACCCTTCCTGGCACCCGGGCCGAAATGACCCCCACATAACCGGCCACATAGGCGTCGTCGGTGCTGACGAAAATGTGGATGTGCCTCCAGTAGGCAAACCCGCCTCCGATCATGAGCAGGACCAGGAGGCCAATGCCGATGCGGGCGAGAAGTTTACGGGGCATGGCGCGGCTGGTTCTCCTGGGGCAGGAGTTCATTGATGCCGCCGATGGCCCAGAGCATCTGGGCCTTGGCCATCTGGTGGTCGTACACCGCGGTCCAGTAATTGACCCGGGTCCGGGTCAGGAGGGTCTCGGCGTCGATGACGTCGGTGGCGGTCCCGACGCTCTCTTTATAGCGCTCTTCGTTGAGGCGCAGATTTTCCTCGCCCTGGGTCACCGCGGTTTCCGTGGTCCTGATGCGGTCCACGGTCTCTTTGATCTTCAGGTAAGCGGTCTGGACATCCAGTTGGACTTGCTCATTCATATCCTTGTGCTGCTCCTGCAGTTGCTGCACCTTGAGCTTGGCCTGGGAGACCGCCGCCCTGGTGTCCAAGCCGGAAAAGATGTTCCAGTTCATGCCGAAAATGACGAACCACTGATTATCGTGCAGCGTGCTATTGTTGACTTGATAGAAATGGCCTGCCTGGACGCCAAACTGGGGGAAGAACTGGGCCCGGGTCTCCACCACCGTCTTTTCCTGCTGCTGGATGCGCTCCTGGGAGGCCTTGAGGTCGGCCCGGCGCTTCAAGGCCACATCCGTAGCCTCTCCCAGGGCCCAGGCCTTGAGGTCGACTTTCTCATCCTTGAGGACCGTGGCCGCGGTCACCGGCAGCATCAGGACCTTGTTCAGCGTCGACCGGATGTCGATATAATCGGTTTCGGCCACGATCAGGTTCTGCTGGGCGTCGGCCAGGGACACCTTGGCCTGCAGCACGTCGTTCATCGTCACGATGCCAAATTGATACTGGTCCTGGGCAATGCGGAGATGCTCCTTGAGGTCAAAAACCGTCTGCTTGGCCACTTCCACCATTTTCTTGGCCCGGAGGGTTTTGAAGTACCCCTGGGCTACCGACAGAAAGACGTTGTCCCGGGTCTGGGTGGTGTCCAGGAGACTGGCCTGATGCCCCTTGATGGCCGCCATATACTTGGATGGGGTACCCCAGAAGTCGAAGACCAACTGGTTCACGGAGGTCTGGCTGCTCCAAAAATTCCGGTTGGTCTGGGGAAAGCTGGCCCCGCCCGCGAAGGTAAACTTCATCGGGTCATCGTAAATGGTCTGGCTCACCTGGCTTTTGACCTGGGGCAGCAGCCCCGACCGGGCCCGGACCACCTGCTCGCCGGCGATGAGGGCCTGGAGGCGGCTGATCTGCAAATTGGGGTTGGCCTTCCAGGCCAGGCGCAGGGCTTCCTTCAAATCCAGGCTGGTGGCCGGGGGTTCGGCGGCCCCGCCTGGGAAGACCGTGGCGCCCCACAGTAGGAGAAGAAGTCCGAGACCGAGCCCCAGGTTTCTGGCCGTCATAGCGCCGCTTCCTTTGCTAAAGATTGCTTTTCCCGGACCAAACCGGAAGAGATAAGGGTGAGAATAACCGGTAAGGCTTCTTTGGCCGCATCCGCCTGTCCTTCGGACTTCTGATAGTAGCCGGTGGCCCGGATCAACCCCCGGAGCAAGAAGGTGAGGAGGCGGGGATTGGCGGGAATAAACTGGCCCGCGGCAATGCCTTCGGCAAACAGGTCCGTCACCAGGGCGACAAATTGCTCTTCCAATTCCTGGGAGCGGCGCCGGAAGCCATCCCGGAATTCTCCCTCCCCCTGGACCAGTTCCCGGGCGTAGATGGGAAACAACAGCCGCTCCCGGTTGAGATACTCCAGGAGCACGGACACCAACCGGATCAACTTCTCCGGCGGTGTCCCGGGGGCCACCAGAGCGGCCTCCAGGTCCCGGAGGATGTTTTCACCCACCTGGGTGATGAGGGCCTGGATCAGATCGTCTTTGCTCTGGAAATAGAGATACAGTGTGCCCTTGGCCACCCCGGCGGCGGCGGCGATCTCCTCCATAGTCATGGCTTCCGGGCCGCGCTGCTCCAACAGGCTACGGGCCGCGGCCAGGATCTCCCGGGTGCGGAAGGCGGTGACAATTTCTTTCTTAGTGGTTTTGAGGGATACTGGCATATCGTACAATTGCTCAGACTGGTCGCCGGGGCTACCGGCGCGGTGGCTCGAAAACAATTATCATCCGACCGTGTCTGGTGCGCACCGCGCACCAGAGAGGTAGGGCGGGCACCGCCCGCCGCCTTTGGTGGTACAGGCTTCCAGCCTGTGCGGCGCACCGGTCGGCAAGATGCCGGTGCCACTAAGAACTTCTCAAAACAGCTCGCGCCCAGGCCGCTCTAATGACTATCGAGTCATTGAAATGACTTTTAAGTCAATAATAGGTTTTTCCAACCATGTCAAGAAAAACTTGCAAACTCACAGGGCTCTGTTTAGACTAGAAAATATCCAGAGGGTTGACAGGAGGCGATAATGCACCGTCGTGATTTCATCAAGTATATGACGGCCTTGGGACTGGTAAGCGGGGCCGGGCGGCTGGTGTTGCCGGAAGAAGTCTGGGCCATGGCCCCACAGGAAACGCCTCAACCACTTGTGGCCAAAATCCAGGGGGCCAATTACGCCCAGATCACCGGGGATGCAATTCAGGCCCTGGGCGGCATGAAAAAGTTCGTCAATCCCGGCGAAGTGGTGGTGGTCAAGCCCAACATGGCCTGGGACCGGACCCCGGAGATGGCGGCCAACGCCAATCCGCTGGTGGTGCGCCAGGTGGTGGAGATGTGTCTGGAAGCCGGGGCCAAAAAGGTCAAGGTGCTGGACAACACCTGCCACGACGCCCGCAAGGCCTACGCCAACTCGGGCATCAAGGCGGCGGTGGAGGCCATCAAAGATCCCCGGGCGGTGGTGGAGTACGTGGATGACCGCGGCTTCGTGGAACTCAAGATCGAAAAGGCCAAGGCCCTGAAGAAATGGTATTTCTATAAAGAGATTCTGGACGCCGACCGCTTCATCAACATTCCCATCGCCAAGAATCACTCCGAGGCCCGCCTCACCATGTGCCTGAAGAACATGATGGGGGCCATCGGCGGCTGGCGGGGCCGCATCCACGTGGGCCTGCACCAGAACATCGCCGACATGAACCTGCTGCTGCGCCCCGATCTCCACGTCCTGGACGCCACCCGGATCATGCTGAAAAACGGGCCTTCCGGCGGCAGCCTCGAGGATGTGGCGGTGAAAAATTTGGTGTTCGCCGGCACCGACCCCGTGGCCCTGGACGCCCTGGGTACCGGACTGTTCGGCATGAAACCGGCGGATATCGGCTACATCACCAAGTCCCACCAGGCCGGCCGGGGCGAAATGGACCTGACCAAGATCAAGATCCTGTAAGCGAAAAGCCCCGGGGTCAATAACCCAGCCGGCGGTTTCTGGAGATATTGAGAGTAATTGCCAAAAGTTTTTTCCGTTATGGCACATGCTCATAAAACCAAAATCCCCCCTAACCCCCCTTTATGAAAGGGGGGAACTGTGAGGAATTGTTTTAAAAGTCCCCCTTTGGAAAAGGGGGATTTAGGGGGATTTGAAAATCAGCCACCGGAAAGAATTTTTGGCAAGCCCTATAAATCTCTCTACCTGACCATGCCCTTATTCTGGAAAAATCCATGCCTAACCCCAAAATCTCCTTAACCGGCCGCGGTTACGCCCGCCTGCGCCGGGTCATCCAGGTCCTTTTTCTGGTCCTGTTTTTCTGGCTGTTTCTCAAAGCCGCCTTCGTGGGTCAGGAAAACCTGGCTTGGCCGGTGGACCTGTTCTTTCGCTTCGACCCCCTGATCCTGGCGGCCCAGCTCCTGACCTTCAGCCCGCTGGTAGCCGGGCTGTTCTGGTCCCTGGTCCTGGTGGCCCTGACTTTTATATTGGGCCGGTTTTTCTGCGGCTGGGTCTGCCCCCTGGGGACCACCCTGGACGGGTTTCGCCGGCTGCTCTTCACCCCCCGGCCCGACCGAGGCGTGGCGGCCCGGTGGCGCCGGGGCAAGTACTACCTGCTCATGGGGCTGTTGGTGAGCAGCCTCTTGTCCCTGAACCTGGTGGGGCTTTTCGACCCCCTGTCCCTGCTCTACCGCACCCTGGCCATCGTCTTTTACCCCGCCTTCGGCTACGGGGTGGAAAAGGCCGGCCTGACCCTGTACCGCCTGGGGCCGCCCTTCACCTACGTCAGCGAACCCCTGTATCAATTCTTCAAGGCCACGGTGCTGCCCTTCCGGCCCCTGGTCTACCTGCTGCCTTTTCTCACCTTAACGCTCTTTGCCCTGGTAGTGGCGGCGGAACGCCTGGACCGGCGCTTCTGGTGCCGGGCCCTCTGCCCCCTGGGGGCCCTCTACGGCCTCGTGGCCCGTTTTTCCCGGCTGCGGCGGCGGCCGGCGGCCCTCTGCCCCGACTGCGGCGACTGCACCGATATCTGCAAGATGGCCGCCTTCGCCCCGGGGAAACCCTCCCGGCATCAGACTTCCGAGTGCCAGCTCTGCCTCCGGTGCCTGGAGGTCTGCGATAAAGTAGACCGGGTGGGCTTTACCTGGACCTCCAAGGCGCCCCGGGCGCCCCTGGACCTGGGGAGGCGCCAGGTCATCACCGCGGTGGCGGTGGGGGCCGTGGCCGTGCCCTTCCTCCGCCTGGGCTCCCTGGCCCGGCGGCCGGATGAATTTCTCGTCCGGCCCCCCGGGGCCCAGACCGAGGCCGAGGTGCTCTCCCGCTGCATCCGCTGCGGCCAGTGCATGAAGGTCTGCCTGACCAACGGCATTCAGCCGGTGCTGTGGGAAGCGGGCCTGGAAGGGCTCTATACTCCCCGGCTCATCCCGCGGATGAGATATTGCTCTTACACCTGCAACCTCTGCGGCCAGGTCTGCCCCACCGGGGCCATCCCCTTACTGAAACTTGAGGTTAAGCAGGCCACCGTTCTGGGGACCGCCAGCATCAACCGCACCCGGTGCATCCCTTACACCGAAGGCACCGATTGCCTGGTGTGCGAGGAGCATTGCCCCGTCTCCCCCAAGGCCATCACCT
>Ga0351910_1177_pt1 | contig 18303 bp, 18 predicted proteins | sample TotcelHT113001L5_FD_206860 | JGI IMG/M metagenome (GOLD analysis project Ga0351910, IMG submission 206860) | Enriched cells from coal bed in the Powder River Basin, Montana, United States - Total cells T11 rep1 HSBNCT.T11.300.1.L5 ...
GGGCCGTATTCTGCGCAGCCCCGCACTTTCTAAACGGTCTCCTATCGCGTCGGCCGCCTGCAAGGCAAGCGCTACGCCAGGCCCATGATGAGCGCCGCATTCTACCGCCCGAGCACAAGGCGGCTCCGCTCGCTAAAGCCAAAGCTCCCGTCAGGCACGGCATACGACACACCGTCGCACGTAAAAGACCCTGGTGGCACTGCATCGACCAATTCCTCCATCAGCGCCATGGTCTGGTCGACGGTGATGAACTCGGCAATCGTCATGTGGGCCGAGAAGGGGTAGCGACGAGGCGGGGTGCCAATATAGGCAGTGGCCGCCTCAAGAGATTGGCGCAGCCGATCCAGGGTGTCTTGTGGTGCGATCGTCAGAACCACACCAGGGAAGGGCAGATAGTGCCGCAGCGGCCCATACTGTATCTCGAACGGCAACAGGCCGGCCGCGATGGCCTCCAACTCCAGCCAGTGTGCCGCAGTCATCGGCCCAGGCAGCGGGATCGTCAGGCTGATGTGGGCGGCGCAGATTGCCTGCGAGCGCGGATCGTAGATCGCGCGCAGGCGGTTGACCTGCGTATAGACCGGCTCGGGCGGCACGATCAGCAGCACCCCAAAGCGATATGCCTGCTGCCAGCCTTCCCAATGGCTCGTTGTGGTGGCGTAGGCGGTGATTGTCTCTGTTTGCATGGCGGACCTCAAAAAGCGAATGCGACCCCGTCGCCTGACGGCCCAACGGTCGATGACAGCACTTACGCCTCGGCGATGAGCCACGCGATCTTGGTGAGCAACGCCTCGGGCGACACCTCGTCCGGGCTATTGAGGTACCATTCGTACATCTGCACCGCCGGCGCCAGCCCTTCGGCGGCCATCCACGCCTGCAATACCTCATAGGCCCTGCCAATCTGGTCCTACGGGCCGGTGAACAGGCAGGTGGCTTCCCTGCATTTGGGCAGGACGCGAAATCGCACTTTGCCTCTGCCTGGCAAGGGCCCGGCCACAGGAAAGCCCATCTCGACGTCCAGGTCTCGCATACCGGCGTTATGGTAGCTGACATAGAGCGGGCCGGCGGGCGTGGCGCCCGCCTCGGCCAGATGGGCGCCGATGGCGGCACAGCCCGCGCCGATGATCTGGGGTAGGCTCTCCATGGCGCCCCGCCTGCGCACAGAGCACGGGTTGGGCCGCTTGGGTTGCGACCGCACAGGGGTACGACATGGGAATCCTTCTCTGATCGCGCCTAATGCGGTAGCGCCTCCAAACCATCTTAACCCAATGCCGGTTTGAGTTCAAGCGTCTGCCGGCGCCTGCCTTCTGGCGCTGCAGGCCCAAGCCGCCGGTGACTGCGACTGCCTCGACAGACCCTGCCCAGATCTGCCGCCGCCTTGTCTTTCAGCCCAGAGTTACATATACTAGCAGTGAAAGGGTCGGCCCTGTGCTTCCTTACGCTGTTTAGCACGCCGCCCGATGGAGGGCTGGGCATGTTTCGTCTGGCCTCGTTGCGCTTACTGGAAAGCTACTTTCGACATCGCTGGCTCTATCTGCTGCCCATCGCGCTGATGACATTGGCGGCTGCCTGTGCCTTTGTGTTAGCCAAACCGGTTTACATCAGTCGTAGCGTGCTGTATGTGCAAAAAGAGTCCTTCCTCGCTTCATTAACCTCCATCCGCGACACTGACTTTACCTGGGTGACCCCTGCTCAAGCTACCGTAAATGAGTGCCAAGAGCTGCTCCAAACCGACTCTTTCATTCGCTCCATCGTGCTGCAAACCGACCGCGAGAGCGTTATGAGTCAGGGGCCAAGCGTAGTGGAAGAGACCATCGAATGGGCTCGAGAAGCCGTTTGGGTGGAGACGCTGGGCGACAACCTGGTGATGATTGCCGCGGCCGATGAGATACCCGAACTCGCCCAGCAACTGGTGAATGGCACGGTTGAGACTTTTATTCGGTGGCGCATCCAGCAAGACCGCGAGGGAAGCGTCGCTGCGCAAGCCTTTTTTGCCGGCTTGATCGACACGTATGAGGCCGCGGTGGAGATCGCGCATCAGGACATTGAACGCTATCTGCTCGATCATCCGCTGCCGGTGCGCGGTGATCGGTCAGAGGCCGAGGTCTTGCAGATTCAGCGCCTGCAAGCGGCCCTCGATCTGACCTCCACCCGGCTGGCCAATGCCCTCAATAAGGAAGAGGAGGCGCGCCTGGGCCTGACTCAGGCAGAGAGCGATGTCCGCCAGACCTACCTGCTGCTCGATGCACCGCGCTTGCCCGCCGAGCCCGAGCTATCCCTAAAGAGAGTGCTGATTAACAGCCTGCTTTTTGTCGCCGCCGGCGTCATTCTCAGTGGTGTGGGTGTGGTCGCCGGGGCGCTGCTAGACCGCAGTTTCCGCTTTCCCATCGATGTGAGTCATGGCCTGGATCTGCCCGTGCTGGCTACGGTGCCGGCTCCTACCCAGGGCCGGCGCAAGCGGCCCAAAGCTACGCGAGCCAAAAAGGGCGCCCAGACCCCAAAGAACAGGACTGCCACAGAGACAGAGGCTGCATGAGCAGCCACACGGGCAGGACCGTCGCCAAGAACGCGGGCGTGCTGCTGGCCTCTCAGCTCATCACCTGGGCTCTGGCTTTGCTGCTGACCGTGTTTCTGCCGCGCTACCTTGGCGCCGCCGCGGTGGGCAAGTTTCACTTTGCCAATTCGGTGTGGGCCATCGTGGCCATCGTCGTCACATTTGGCATGGACACCCTGCTCACCAAAGAGATTGCCCGCGACCCGGCCAAGGCCGGCCGTCTGTTGAGTCTGACCATGATACTGCGTGTGCTGCTCCACGCCCTGGGCTATGGGGCGCTCTACCTCTACCTGTATTTGCTAGGGTATCCGGCCGAAACCCGCATCGTCGTCTATATCATCGGCGTAGGAAACCTCTTCTGGCAACTGATCAGCGCGAGCCAGGCGGCGCTCCAGGGTCTGGAGCGTATGGAGTACATTTCGTTGGGCGCCGTAGCCGGCAAGGTCGTCAATACGGCGCTGAGCCTGCTGCTGCTGTTTCTGGGCTACGGCGTGTATGCCATCGCTGCCGTCAGCGTGGTCGCCGCCCTGGTGAATCTGCTGCTGCAGCTCTTTTTCTTGCGACGGCTGACGACCCTCCGACCTTACCTCAGCCGGATAGAGGCCCAGCGGATGCTACGGGCAGGCTTTCCTTACTTGATGGCGGGGATATTTCTCGTCATCTATACGCAGGTGGACATTGTCATCATCTCATTGCTGGTCAATGACACCGTCGTTGGGTGGTACGGTGCGGCAGACCAGCTTTTTGGCACGCTGTTGTTCATTCCCTCGGTGTTTATCACCGCGGTCTTTCCCGCTCTCTCGCGCCTGTTCGCCTATCAACCTGACGCCCTGCCTCGTCTGATGGGCAAGAGCTTTGACTTTTTGCTGCTGCTGAGCCTGCCGGTGGGGCTGGGTCTGTTTGTGGTCGGAGACCCACTGGCCGTGCTGCTGTTTGGAGCCGAGTTTGCCCCGAGCGGCCCCATTCTGGCGCTATTTGGCATCGTGCTCATTCTCACCTATCAGAACATGCTGCTGGGCCAGTTCCTCATTTCGACAGACCGGCAGACTGCCTGGACTCTAGTTATGGCCGGCGCCGCTTTGACGACCTTGCCGCTAGACCTGCTGCTGATCCCTTGGTGCCAGGCTGCCCTGGGCAACGGCGGCATCGGCGGGGCCATAACATTCATCATCACCGAGTTGGGCATCCTTTTCGCCGGGCTGCGTTTGCTGCCCAAGGGCTACTTGGGGCGATCCAATGTCTGGGTGGCCACGCGCGCTCTACTGGTCGGGCTGGCCATGGTTGGCGTTGTCTGGTGGCTACGAGGTCTATTCATCGCTATACCCGTGATGGTTGGGGTCATTGTGTATGTCGGCCTGGTGTTGTTGCTGCGCATCGTGCCTCGCGAAGACCTGGCCCTTTTCTGGAGCCTGACACAAGGCGCGCTGGCGCGACTGCGCCCTCGGCCTGTCGAGGCCGCTGGAGGAGGTGAGCCGTGATCCGTCGCCGCAAGGCCCAGGAGCAGGCTCGTGTCAAAGAGTCTGCATGCCAAACTGACCCGACAGCGATCAGCTTCCCCAATGAGGTCGTCCAGCCGTTGCGCCGGCTGGTGAGTCGGCTGGCCCTGCGGGGCGAGCTGCCAGCGCGCCTCTCGATGGTGTCTGCGCTCCGCCAAGAGGGCGTGAGCTACATAGCTATGGCCCTGGCCACGACCATGGCCCACGACCTGGCTGCCAGCGTGTGCGCCGTGGAGCTCAACTGGTGTTGGCCGGGCATGGCGGGCGAGCGGAGCGGCGCGTGCCCAGGGTTGGCGGCCTTGTTGGCTGGCGGAGTTCCTTTGGAAGTCGCACTGCTGCCCACGAGTTTGCCCAACCTGATGCTGCTGCCGGCCGGCAAGCTGCTGCCCGAGCGGCGGTCGGTGATGGCCAACCGCCCCGAGCTACGACGGATCATTATGCAACTGGCCGAGCGGTTCGACTATGTGCTGCTGGATGTGCCGGCCCTGTTGGCCACCAGCGACGCCATTCCGCTGGCTGCTCTGGGCGAGGCCTGCTGCTTCGTCGTTCGCCAAGGAGTGACGCCGGCGCAATCTGTGCGCCAGGCCTTGGACGATGTGGAGCACATGCCCGTGATGGGCGTGGTGCTGAATCAAGTGCACGTGGCCACGCCTCGTTGGCTGCTCAAGCTCATTCCGCCGGCGTAAGCGTGAGGCGCCGAGATGAAGCTCTTTTTGGGGTTTTTGCTGGTGTGCTTTGTGGGCGGCGCTGCGCTGTGGGCAGCGCCCCTGAAAAGACGCGTCACGTGGCTGTTGTGCCTGTGCCTGCTCATTTGCGTGGCCTTTTTCTTCTTTGATCAGATCTAGCGCCATGCCGATGGCTACGAGGTGGCGCGCTGTGCGCCAGGGTGGCGCGGCCATTGCGCTAGAGCCAGGAGATGATGGACATCCTCGGCTTTGACGGACAACCCAAGACCGCCACTGACCTGGCGCGCCGTTCTGAGCGGGCGAATCTGGCCTGGATCGTTGCGCTGACCGGCCTGACGGGCGTGTTGGCCTTGATCCTGATGCGCTCTGGCTCCATCACCAGCCAGACGCACGGGCCGAGCCCGGCGCTGCTCGGATGGCTGATCTATCTTCTCGGCGCGGCGGTCATCCTCTATCGGCCCCGCTATGGCGTGTACCTGATTGTCTTCTTGACTCTGGCCGGCGACAGCGTGCTGGCGCCCTGGTACCCCTTTGCCAAGAACTTTTCCAGCCAAGAGTCGCTGCTTTTTGTCGATAGCGCGCTGATCATCAGCCCTCTGGAGACTTTTCTGGTGCTGACGCTGCTATCCTGGCTGGGCCGGGGCGCCATGCGCCGCAAGTTGCAGTTCACCACCGGCGTGCTCTTTTGGCCAGCCATTGTCTTTATTGCCTTTATCACGTTCGGACTGGCCTATGGACTGGGCACAGGCGGCATCGTGAACGCTGGCCTGTGGGAAGCGCGGGCCATCTTTTATCTGCTCGTGATGCTGGTGTTGACCGGCAATCTGGTGAGAACCCGGGCGCATGTCAGCCAACTGCTCTGGGCGGCGATGCTCGCGTTGTTTGTGGAGGGGGTCGCCGGCAGTCTCTATTACGTTTTCGAGCTAGAGATGGACCTCAGCCGGGCAGAGTCCATCACCGAGCACGCTGCCGCCATCCATATGAACACGCTGTTTGTGCTGGCCATCGCTGCCTGGCTATACAAGGCTTCGCCGACCAAACGCTATGGGCTGCCGCTGTTGCTGCCCTGTGTCGCCCTCACCTATCTGGCCACGCAGCGTCGCGCGGCCTTTGTCGGCTTGGCCGTCGCCCTGATCTTGATCGCCTTTGCGCTCTACCACGAGAATCGCCGCGCTTTTGGGCTGATTGCTCCGCCACTGGCCCTGTTGGGGCTGGCCTATCTGGCCGCCTTTTGGAACGCTTCCGGCGCGTTGGGGCAGCCGGCCCGCGCCATCAAGTCGGTGCTGGTGACAGACGCGGCGAGTAATAGGGACTACCTCTCCAATATCTACCGCGTCGTTGAGAACATCAATATCGGTTTCACGATCCGCAATGCGCCCTTGACTGGCGTAGGCTTTGGCCAAAAGTTCTATATCATCGTGCCCATGCCTGACATCAGCTTTTTCAAGTGGTGGGAGTACATCACCCACAACTCGATCCTGTGGATCTGGATGAAGGCGGGCGCGGGCGGATTTCTGTCGATGCTAATGCTGATTGGGCTGGCCATTTCTGCGGGGGTGCGCGCGCTGTGGCGCATGCCGCCCGGCGACCTGCGCGCGGCTGCACTGACGGCAACGATCTATCTCGTCATGCACTTTTTGTATGCTTACGTGGACATGAGCTGGGATGGTAGAAGTATGGTCTATGTAGGGGCGATGATGGGGCTGATCAACAGCCTGGAGTTGATCGCCAGCCGCCCCGTGGCCCTGCCGCGCAAACGGTGGCGCTGGCAGCCCGACCCGCCGCTGACACCGGGCCTGCGGCCGCTTCCGAGTGAGGAGCTCGGACTGTGAGCAGACTGTGGACTGTGATCCGCGAAGAGTTGGCAGGGCTCCACCTGCGCCTGCTGCTGGCCCGCCTCGTCCTTTGGCCGCTGCCCCTCCACGTGGGCAGCCGGGTGCGCGTCTACATCTTGCGCCTAGCGGGCTTCGATATCGGCCCGGGCACCCTGATGTGGGGCACGCCCACGATCACCGGCGACCGCGGCCTGGTTAGGCGCCTGCACATCGGCGCCCACTGCTGGCTTAACGCGGGCGTCTGGTTCAATGCTGGCGCTGAGATCATCATCGGCGACCGCGTGGCGATTGGCCAGCAAGCGATGATCTTGACTCAAACCCACGACCTGGACAGCGCCGCGCGCCGCGCGGGGGCGCTACGGGCCGCATCGGTGCGCATAGGCGCGGGCGCCTGGCTGGGAGCGCGCTGCCTGTTGCTCCCCGGCGTGACGGTCGGCGAGGGGGCCGTCGTGGCTGCCGGGGCAGTGGTGGCCCACGATGTGGCTCCCCACACGATGGTCGGCGGCGTGCCGGCTCGCGTGCTGCGCGAGCTATCGCCCGGCGCAGACCTGGGTCGTGGTTTCGACGCCGGTCCAGGCGGCGCGCTGCCCGTGGCGACAGATACAGCGTCCGGGCGCCCTGACGTGCCGGCAGCCTAGTGGCAGCCGAGAGATCGGGCGGGGCAAGCGGGAGCGTTGCTTCGGCGCGCTCTGGTTCGTACAGACTTCATCTGAGTGCGCGCGCGAGGACAGAGCACACATCGAGCGAGGAGCGATGACACTGTCACAGGTTGGCGCCAGGCTGGCAACGCTATGGCAAGACGGGCGAGCCGTGCTCGCCGCTCGCTGGCATCTGCGCGCCGCCACGCATGTGGGGGCGTGGGTGCGGCTATGGGGCCGGCCGAGTGTGCGCAACTGGGGGACAATGATCATCGGTGATCGCGTGCGGCTGACATCCACCCTGGCACCGCTAGAGTTAGTGGCCTCTGAAGGCGGAACACTAGAGATTTGCGCCGGGACCTATATCAACTATGGCGCTTCCATCTCGGCCAGCCTGCTAGTGCGCATAGGCCCGCGATGCAGCCTCGGCACTCACGTCATCCTGATGGACAGTGACTTTCATCAGGTGGAGCCAGAGCGGCGCAATGAGCTTCCCGAAGCGGCGCCGGTCATATTGCAGGAGAATGTCTGGCTGGGCGCGCGGGTCATTGTCTTGAAGGGCGTGACTATCGGCGCAGATAGCGTCATCGGCGCGGGCAGTGTCGTCACGCATGATATCCCGCCTCGTTGCGTGGCCGCTGGCGTGCCGGCCAGGGTCATCCGGAAGCTAGACTCTGACGCCTAAGGCGCCTGGCGCCTGGAGCACGGAGGAATCTAATGAGCCACATCTGTGTAATCGGAACGGGCTATGTGGGCCTGGTAACAGGCGCTTGTTTTGCCGATATGGGGCATCAGGCGACCTGCCTGGACGTGGACGAGGCCAAGATTGCAGATCTCGGCCAGGGCGTCATGCCCATCTACGAGCCAGGGCTGGAAGAGCTGGTTATGCGGAATGTTCAGGCGGGCCGGCTCGCGTTCACCACCGACTATGCCGAGGCTCTGTCTGCCGCCGAGTTCGCCTTTATCGCCGTGGGCACTCCCTCAGGCGTCGATGGAGAGGCCGATTTGCGCTATGTGCAGGCCGTGGCCGAGCGCGTTGCCGACACTGTGAATCACCCCATCACCCTGATCAACAAATCGACTGTGCCGGTGGGCACCGGCGACTGGGTGGCCGACACTATCCGCAGGCGGCGCGGCAATGATAATCTCGAGTTCTGCGTCGTCTCAAACCCCGAGTTCTTGCGCGAGGGTTCGGCCATCAACGACTTTATGAACCCCGATCGGGTCGTCTTGGGTTCGTTGGACCGCGAAGGGGCCAATCGGGTTGCACAGCTCTACTTGAGCCTGCGGTGCCCGATCATGATTACAGACCTGCGCACCGCAGAGATGATAAAGTATGCCTCCAATGCCTTTTTGGCGACGCGCATCTCCTTTATCAACGAGATCGCCAGCATCTGCGAAGAGTTGGGGGCCGACGTGCGCGAAGTAGCTACCGGGATGGGCTATGACAGGCGCATTGGCCATCATTTTCTAGACGCCGGCCTGGGTTGGGGGGGAAGCTGTTTTCCCAAGGACGTCAAAGCCCTGGCCCACATGGCCGTGCTCCATGGCACCAATCCTCAGCTGCTCCAGGCGGTGATCGACATCAATCGTAACCAGCGGCGGCGGGTGGTCATTCGCCTGCGCCGCGTTCTGAACGGATTGAGCGGCCGGGTCATTGGCATCCTGGGGCTATCCTTCAAACCCAACACAGACGATATCCGTGAGGCCCCGGCCCTAGAGATCATCCACCTGCTTCAGAACGAAGGGGCTACCATTCGCGCCTATGACCCGCAGGCGATGGAGGAGGCGGCTCGGGTGACCCACAAAGTCACCCTATGCGCCAATCCCTACGAGGTGGCCGAGGGCGCTGATGCCCTGGTGCTGGCGACCGAGTGGAATGAGTTCAAGTACCTGGATTTCGAGCGCATCGGCCAGTTGATGCACAAGCGGGTCATTATGGATGGGCGCAATCTCTGGCAGCCAGAGCGCTTACACGCTCTGGGGTTCACCTACCTGGGCGTCGGGCGCGGAGGGAACTCATCGTGACGGCGGTGGATGTGATCATTGCGACGCGTGGGCGGGGGGCATTGATCGACGTTACCATCGCCAGCACCCGCCAGAGCACGTATCGCGGCTTCTGCCTCTGGATCGTGGACCAGATCACAGACGACGCTACAGAGCGGGCCTTTGCTCCCCATGTGGCCGAGGATTCGCGCGTACACTATCAGCGCAGCATCTCACAGGGCGTTGATATCGGTCGGAATGATGGGGTGGCTGCTGGCAGCGCGCCATATCTGCTGTTCACCGACGACGGCCGCGCCGAACCCGGTTGGCTGGGCACGATGTTGAGCGAACTGGAGCAGGATGGCACCTGGGCCGTCTTTGGGCGAGTCGTCCCCGACGACACGTTTCGACCAGAGCTTGCGGACGGCAAGGCGCTCGCCCGCGACAAGCCGGTGTCGCGGGCGCTGCCGGTGGCCCTCAAGGACGAGCCGCAGCGCAAGGTATATCAGGGCAGTTGCCTGGATCTGGGCTTTGGCCACAGGGCCAACATGGGCTTGAGGCGCGCCTGCTTTGACGAACGCGGCGGTTTCAACGAGTTATTGGGCGCGGGCGCGCCGTTGAGATCTTGGCCCCAGCGCGATCTGGACTATCCCATCCTGCGCAGAGGCGGGCGCATCATCCACACCCCGGCGGCGCTGGTCCACCAACGGCATTGGCGTCGTTGGAGCGAGGTGCGACGCACCTCTCGCGACTATGCCATCGGTGCTGGCGCGGCGACGGGCAAGCACCTGCGTTGCGGCGACTGGGCTGGTTTGTGTCTGCCGGTCGAGTGGCTGGCCGGCCAGGGGGTGCGTCAGGTCGTGTCTGGCGTACTCAATTGGCGGAGCGGGCAAAAGATTCAGGTCGGGCTGCTACAACTGATCTATCCATGGGTCGGCCTGATTCAGGGCTGGCGCCACCCGGTGGACTGTGAGCGGGCACTATACAGGCGGAGTTGATATGCCCAGAGTGAGTGTGATCTTGCCAACCTATAACCGTCTCGACCGCCTCAAGCGCGTGCTGGCGGCGCTCGAAGAGCAATCCTATCCTCACGACGACTTTGAGGTGCTGGTGATCTCTGATGGTTCGGTGGATGGCACCAACGAGTATCTGCTGAGCGTGGAGACGTCCCTGCGCCTTACGCCCATCCTGCAAGAGAACCAAGGAGTGGCCGTGGCGCGCAATAGCGGTCTGGCGCAGGCCCGCGGCGAGATCGCCCTGTTCGTGGATGACGACGTAGTGCCTGGGCCATGTCTGCTTGCCGAGCACCTGCGCATCCACGACGAGGAAGGCGATAGCGTGGTGGTGCTGGGGCCGATGCTCACACCAGCGGGCTTTGCCATGCAGCCCTGGGTGCGCTGGGAGCAGGCCATGCTCCTCAAGCAATACCGTGAGATGCTCTCCGGGCACTGGGAGCCGACGGCCCGCCAATTCTACACCGGCAACACCTCTTTGGCGCGGCGCCATGTGCTGGAGACCGGCGGGTTCGACCCGTCGTTTCGCCGGGCCGAGGATGTCGAGCTGGCCTACCGCCTGGCCGACCGCGGCCTGCGCTTTATCTTCAACCCTCAAGCCACCGCCTATCACTATGCCGAGCGTAGCTTTGAGGCCTGGCTGGCCATCGCCTACGTCTATGGGCGCAACGACGTCATATTCTCCCACGACAGGGGGCAAGATTGGCTGCTGCCCACGGTCATGCACGAGTTTGGCGGGCGCCACCCGCTCGTTCGCGGGCTGACACGCCTTTGCCTGGGCCGCGACGTCTTGAGCCGGGCGGCCATTGCCGGCCTAAGGGCGCTGGCCATGCTGGGTGATCGGCTCAAGATCGAGGCTCTGCCGCGCTACAGTTTCAGCGGCATCTTTAACCTGCGCTACTACCAGGGCGTGGCCGATGGGTTGGGGAGTGCCGCCGCCTTTTGGCGTCAGCTTGGGGACGGCGCCGGTTCGGCCAGGTTGGCGCGATCTTGATACTGGAGGCAAGAGATTGGCCCATTCGTCTGAGAATCTGAGGAGCCATTATGTCTAGCGCGTTTCGGCACGATCTGCTCCGCTGGGTGGCGCCGGGAGAGATGGCCGATGCCTCAGCGTTGACGGCTCGTACGGTGTTGCGACTCTTATGGCAGCACCTGCCGGTGCGCGCGACGGCTCTTTTTCGGCTGGCCTGCTGGTTCAAGCGGAGGCGGATTCCGTTCTTTCCGGGTGCGCTGCAGCGGCTCAACTTTGGCCTGTTCGGGATCGAGATTCCCAGCGGAGCCGAGATCGGCGGCGGGCTCTATATCGCTCATCCGGTGGGCACGGTGATCGCTCCTCGCCGCATCGGACGCAATTGCAGCATCATTGCCGCCGTCACCATCGGCATGCGCACCGAGCGCGAATTCCCTGACATCGGCGACGATGTCTTCATCGGGGCCGGGGCGCGGGTGTTGGGCGGCATACGCATAGGTGATAGAGCGATCATCGGCGCCAACGCTGTCGTGATCCAGGATGTGCCCGACGGCGCCACAGCGGTTGGAGTGCCCGCCCGCATCATCCCTGCGCGCCAGGCCCTCGATCTGGACGGCTCTGAGCCTGGCGAGGAGTAGCGAGATGGCCCGCGCGCTTTTTGTGATGGAGCAGCAGGTGGGCCACCGGACCTATTATCAAAACCTGCGTCGCTTTGTGGATGAGGATTCGCGCCTCGATGCCGCCTGGGTCCGGGTCAGCTATAAAGAGCCTGGCGGCTTTTGGGAGCGCCTGCCTGTGGTCTCGGCGAATCTGCGAGGCGCGCTGCGCGGGCGCGCCCAGGTGCGGGCAGGGCTGATGGGCGCCGGCCATGATTTCGCTTTTTACAACACCCAGGTGCCGGCGGCCATGTGCGGCAAGTTGGCCCGTCAGCGTCCCTATATCGTGTCCACCGATATCACGCCCATTCAGTACGATCAGATGCGCTTCTACGGCCACCGACCCGATCCGCCCGGCCCACTCAAAGCCTACAAGCATCGCGTCAATGTGGAGACCTTTGGTGGCGCGGCCTGGGTGTTGCCCTGGTCTGCCTGGACGCGAGACTCGCTGGTGGCCGACTATGGCGTGGACCCAGCGCGAATCGCCATCCTGCCCCCTGGCGTGGATCTTGGTCTGTGGATGCCGGGTGGCGAGCGCCCACAAGGATCAGTGCGCCTCCTGTTTGTCGGCGGCGACCTGCGCCGCAAAGGCGGTGATCTGCTGCTGGAAGCGTTTCGCGCGCTGCGACAGTCGGCCGCGTCGCCAGAGCTCGAGCTCCATCTGGTGACGCGCACGCCCGTCGCGCCAGAGAACGGCGTATTGGTGTACGCAGACATGCAGCCTAACGCCCCGGCTTTGATCGCCCTCTATCAAGAGTCCGATCTCTTTGTGTTGCCGACCTGGGGCGAGGCGTTCGGCATCGCCGCCGTAGAGGCCAGCGCCGTGGGACTGCCCGTCATCGCCACCCGCGTTGGCGGCCTGACGGACGTGGTGGTCGAGGGCGAGACTGGCCTGCTCATTGAGCCGGGTGACGTGCAGTCGCTGGTGGACTGCATCCGCCGGCTGGCAGGTGACGCCGCCTTGCGCCAGCGATTGGGCCAGGCGGCGCGGGCGCGGGCTGAGGCGCGGTTCAATGCGCGGCAGAATGCGAGGCGAGTGGTGGATATGTTGATGGGGATGGGAGGCTAGGGTTGGGGGCCAAAGGCTTGAGGTGGGTCCTGACCGCAGGGGCTTGGGCGCTATGGCTGGCTGGGTGTGGCGCCGCCACGGTCGGGCCAGCTGGCGTGGCAGAGCCGCCGACTGTGTCGCCCTTATTCGGCCCGGTTACGACCCTGGCGCCGCGCACTGCTGCGGAGGCCGGGGGCGAGGCGCCGACCATTTCACACTACTTTCGGCCAGAGACGACGACTCCTGGGCCCACCCGCACCCGCCGGCCAGCAGCCACGCCGCGCCCAACGACAGCGCCCCCGCCCGATGATGGGCCACCGGTCTCGCTTGAAGCGATTGTGGATTTGCTCATTTATGATGAGGTGCTGGCCCCTGGCTGGAGCTTGGAGCATAGCGAGGGGGTGTCCTATGATCTGGCCGATAGCCGTTACGCCTATGAGGGGGTCGTGAGCGCTGCCGTTACGCCAATAGAGGACTTCGGCACGTTCTTTTTCACCGTGCGCGAGAACGCCCCGGATGATGCCGGGGAGCCCATTCTCCGAGAGCGCGTGGTGGGCGTGCGCTTTTGGATCAACGGCGGTGCGGCTGAGATCGCTCCCGCCGACCTGGCCCTGACGATCGTTGGCAGCGACACCCATGCCTATTACGACCCCGCCGACGAGTCGGTCACGATGGGTAAGGAGGACGTTTTTTCCGAGACGCGGCTCTATAACCTGAGCGTGAATCGGACTATACCGCCAGAGACATGGATCGAGATATCGGTCAGGCTAGATGACCTGCTTTACGATCCCGAGTATAATTACGTTACCGGCTTGTACATCAAGAACGATGCGGGCTTTATTCAGACGTTTTTTGTCGACCATGTAGTGTTGGTACTGATGGGGGAATGAGAATGAAACTGCAAACACTTGGCCTACGGCTCACGCTTGTTCTGACCGTGCTCTTGTTGGCAGCCTGCGGAAAGACACCCACGCCACTTGCCAGCGCCACCGCCGCACCCGTTGTGGCTCCCACTGCCACGACTCCTGCACCGGCTGCACCGGTGGCTGCACCCACTCCCACAGCAGAGCCTGAGGGCGACACCGTCGAAGTGGTCCTCTATGATGATGATGTTGCCGCTGGCTGGACATTGAGCAATAGCTGGGGCATGACTGTCGATGACGCCTCGGCTGTGACCGCTCAGAGTGGCCAGCACGCCATCGCCGTGACGCCGGCAGAGGACTACGGAGGGCTGTTCTTTTCCGTGGACTCGGTCTCTGGAGGCGGGTATGCGCACAACCGGTTCCTGGGGCTGCGTTTCTGGCTCAATCCTGGCGATCAGCCGATGGCGCTCGAAGACCTGGCGGTGGCCCTGGTGGGCAGCGATGATCGCACCTACTGGTCGCGCGAGACCAGTTCGGTGCCCCAGGACAAGACGCCCTTTGTGTCAGAGTTACAGCTCTACGAACTGGGCCTGGCCAAGGAGCTACCTGCCGATGGCTGGGTAAAGGTCGAGCTATGGTTTCAGCTGCAAGCGAATAGATCGCCTTTTCGTTATATCACCGGTGTGTACATCAAAAACGGGGCTGGCGTTCGCCACACGTTCTACGTGGACGACGTCTCGTTGGTGGCACTGCGCGACAAGACACCGCCCGCCGTGGTGGAGGTGGCCAACCTGGGTCTCAACGCCGTCGCTCTCCGGTTCAGTGAAGATGTGAATGCGCAGATGGCGTCAGATCGCGGCAATTTTACCGTGAACGGCCAGCATCCGGACCTGGCCCGTTATGACCCCGATCTTCGGCAGACGATGCTCACTTTGGGGCAGCCGCTCGTGGCCGATACCGTGTACACCGTCGCGATAGGCGGCATCGTCGACCTCGCCACGCCACCCAATCCTATCGCCGAGGGAACCGAGGTGACATTCACCGCCATGGCGTTGCGGGTCGTCGTAGACGTGCAGGCAGACGTGCACCCGATCAGCCCACACATCTACGGCCTCTCAGGGCCGCCGCCCGAGTACATGGCTGAACTCAAGAACACCCTCAATAGCTGGGGTGGCAACGCCAGCACGCGCTATAACTGGAAACTTGGCAACGCCTGGAACGCCGCCCGCGACTGGTACTATTCCAATGGTGACTATGGGTATCGTGGCGAGTCTGCCTCAGACGACTTTATGCGCGAGAATGATGAGTTGGACATCGTCTCGCTGCTGACCATCCCCACTATCGGCTGGGTGGCCAAAGATACCACCTCGTGCGCTTTCCCGCAGCCTGACGGGACTTGCAGCGATGGCAGCGGCGCCAGTTGCGAGCATCCTGGACTGTTCGCCGATCCCACCCAGACCAGCGTCGAGGCTCCGCCCGAGTTTATGGTAGAGTGGCTAGAGCACCTCGATCAGAGTCTGGGCCTCTTGCCGCAATTCCTGGGCATGGATAACGAGCCGGACATCTGGGGCGCCACGCACTATGACATCCATCCCCAGTGCACCACCTATGACGAGCTCTACCAGCGCTACACGATGTACGCTGCCCCACTCAAGGCCGTTGCGCCCGACAGCGAAATCCTCGGCCCTGTGAGCTGCTGCTGGTGGTACTATTGGAACAGCATGGCCGGAGAGGCCGACAAACACGCACACGACGGCATGGACTTGATCCCGTGGTTCTTGCGCGAAATGGCGGCCTATGAAGCGCAGGAGGGCCAACGCATCCTCGATGTGCTGGACGTGCACTACTACCCCGCTGGTCTCTACCATGACGACGTGACGCCCGAAGTGGCTGCTGCCCGCATCCGCTCGACGCGCTCATTGTGGGATCCGACCTTTGTGGACGAATCCTGGATCGGCGAACCGGTCTATCTGGCCCCCCGGATGCTGGGGCTGATTGACACCTACTATCCCGGCACAAAGTTCGGCATCGGCGAGTGGAACTGGGGCGCCGAGGAGACGATGAATGGCGCCGTCACTATCGCCGATGTGCTGGGCATCTATGGACGCGAGCAGGTCTACCTTGCCGCCTATTGGCGCTACCCCGATCTGCACAGCCCTGGGTTTTACGCTTTCAAGATATTCACAAACTATGACGGTCAGGGTGCGCGCTTTGGCGACACATCAGTGCGGGCCGCTTCGGACGATCAGAGCCTGGTAGGCAGCTATGCCGCGCTGGACAGCGCCACCGGCAATCTGCACCTGATGCTCATCAACAAACACCCCGGCCAGATGATGACGACCCAGGTGGAGCTGGGCGACTTTGCGGCCAAACCGTCGGCCACTCAGTACCGTTATGATAGCTCGAACCATCGCGAAATCGTGACCTCCACCGTTCCGATCAGCGACAAGTTTGCCATAGAGTTGCCCCCCTACTCGATAACTTTGCTGGTCGTGGAGCCGGAAGGGGACTGACCATGTCTGCCGTCCACCACGTCGGGTTCATCGTCGAGCAAGCCCTGGGCCATGGCACCCATGCCAGGAACCTGCAGGGCCATCTGCCCGACGACCCCGATATCGAGGCTCACTGGGCGCTGATTCCCTGGGAGGTGCGCGGCATGGCCGCGCACCTCCCCCTCTACCGCAGCAACTGGACGGTGCGCGCCGGGCTGCGCGCGCGCCGGGCTGTGGCCTGGTTGGCCCGGCAGACGCCCCTCGATGCGCTGTTTTTTCACACGCAGGTGCCGGCGGTGCTGTCGGCCGACTGGCTGCGGCGCATACCGAGCGTCGTCTCGCTGGATGCGACCCCCCTGCAATACGACGCGCTGGGCGAGTTCTACAATCACGACCCAGGCCCTGCCTGGCTCGAACGGCTCAAGTGGCGACTGAACCGCGACTGCTTTCGCGCTGCCCGCCATCTGGTGGCCTGGACACACTGGAGCAAAGCGGGCCTGGTGGCGGATTACCAGGTTCCGCCCGAAAAGGTGTCGGTCATCCCGCCGGGCGTAGACTCGGCCTGGTGGGCGCGCCCTGCGCCGCGCCCGCTCGTCGACGGTCCGGTCAGAATCCTGTTCGTCGGTGGAGACCTGGCGCGCAAAGGGGGCCTCGACCTGCTGGCCGCCTTCCGCGCGCTACGAGACTCTGCCCCTGGCCCGAAAGGGGCTGGCGTCGAGCTACATCTGGCCTCACGAGACTCGCTGCCCCCAGAGCCCGGCCTATTCCTGTATCACGACATGCAGCCCAATAGCGAGGCTTTGCGCGCTCTCTACCACGATTGCGACCTGTTTTGCCTGCCCACCTATGGCGACTGCCTGCCGATGGTGCTTTCAGAGGCGGGGGCGGCGGGATTGCCCTGCGTCTCGACTAAAGTGGGCGGCATTGCCGAGATCGTCCGCGACGGCGACACCGGGTTTCTGACGGCGCCTGGCGACGTGGCCGCTCTGACCGGGGCCCTGCGCCGCCTGGTGGAAGACGCCGCACTGCGGCGACAGATGGGCGCCCGTGCTGTGGCGTTGGTCTGCCAGGAGTTTGACACCGGAGCCAATGCACGCAGGCTGCTCGACCTTGTCCGCAAGGTGATCGAGCTAGAAGAAGGGGCTGGCGGCCATGGCTGAGGTCTTGCTGACGGTTTCTGGCGTCATTGCGCCCGATACCGAGACGCGGGTCGCTGCTGGCGAGATGCCGCGCCGCGACTTCCTAGAGCTGGCCCGTGCCTTACCCGCCGATCTGGTGGACTATGGCCGCATGCGCGCCGAGGCCTCGCCGCTAGGGCGGTTGATTGAGCGCCTGGCAGGCCCCAATGCCGCTCTGGCCTGGCACTGCTATTGCCAGCGCGGACGCTATCGGGTGGTGCTCACCGACGGCGAGCAGGTGGGCATTCCGCTAGCGCTGCTGCTCAAGTACCTGGGTCGCCGCGGGGTGCGCCATGTGATGATCTCTCACGTCCTGTCGGTTGGCAAGAAGAAGCTGTTCTTTGACCGTCTGGGCATCCAGAGCCACGTAGATCGATTTCTCGTCTATTCCATCTGGCAAAAGCGCTATATCGAGGAGCGATGGGGAGTGGCGCCAGAGGGCGTCGTGCTCATGCCCTTCCAGGCAGACAGTCGTTTCTTCCAGCCTGCGGCAACGCCACCTGAGGCGTCGCCAGATGCGGACACTGAGCCGGTGATCTGCGCCGTAGGGCTGGAACGCCGGGATTATCCGACGCTGATACAGGCGGTGCGCGAGTTGCCGCACGTGCGGTTGATGATTGCCGCCAGCAGCCCCTGGTCCAAATGGGGCAACAGCACCGCGGGTGAGGAGATTCCAGCTAATGTGACGGTGCGGCGGTTTACCTGGGATGAGCTGCGCGCGCTGTACGTTCGGTCTCGCTTTGTCGTCGTGCCGCTGTACGAGGTCGACTTTCAAGCCGGCGTGACCACGATCCTGGAAGCGATGGCCACGGCCAGGGCCGTGATTGTCACGCGCACGCCGGGGCAGACCGATGTGGTTGTCGAGGGCGAGACGGGCCTCTATGTGCCTCC
>Ga0351910_1179_pt1 | contig 18283 bp, 29 predicted proteins | sample TotcelHT113001L5_FD_206860 | JGI IMG/M metagenome (GOLD analysis project Ga0351910, IMG submission 206860) | Enriched cells from coal bed in the Powder River Basin, Montana, United States - Total cells T11 rep1 HSBNCT.T11.300.1.L5 ...
CCCAGCACCTTGAGGTTGGCCACGGTGACCGTGATCCCAGCCTCCGCGAATGACTTAACGACCATCTCCGGGGTCAGGCCGTCAGCGATTTCCTTGAGGTTCGGGGCCAGCTCAAGCACCAGAGAGTATCTCCAGGACTCTCCCTCCGGCTGGCGCTCCCATTCCTTCAGAATGGCCAGGTTGCCCATCCCGGGTTTGTGGGACCGGATAGAAAGGTGCAATGGCAGCTCCTGGCCCTTGTGGCACATCTCCATCAACTCGGGCAGGGTAACGGGTTGGAGCTCGATCCGCTTGGTTCCCTGGGGAGGCTGGGGGCTGGGTCCGGCCTTGGCGGTGGCAGCCCTCGGCTTCTTGGGCGCGCCGTTGCCAGCCGGGGCAGTATTGAGGTTTTCAGGAACATGAGGGCCCGGGGGCTGTTCAAACCCGACATCCGCGGCCTCATGGTAAAATTCTGCCGCCGTTTCTGCCTGATCCTGGGGGGCTTCCTGATGCGGCGCCACCAAAAGTTTCCGGGCTTCCACTTCCAGGGTTTCCATCCTGATCTGGCGGTCAATACGTTTCTTGGTAATGTCGTAACCCAGCTCAGCCAATTTTTCTTCCGGCCCCCGATATTCCAGGGACATCACATAAACCACCATGTTCTGTCCCGCGGTGGGGCCAGCGGGTACGGTGACCGTTTTGGGACTCAGGACCAGGTGGAGGAGAATGCCCGATAAGACTCCGCCGGTGATGGTTTTGATCAGCACCAGACTGGACAGGATGGCATTGACGCTATTCCAGCTCGTCGTCCTGAACCGCCAGACACCACCCACCCGATCCACCCCCTCCAGAAGCACTTGCAACGTGCCCATGGGCTTGCATTTATCCCTTTGGGCATAGGTGGACTCGACCCGTTCGCAGGGACAAGAAACCGTCCCATATTCGTTGGGCTTTGCCAGCCGAACTGTGCCCGGGGCAGTATCGGGAATTTCCCCTTCTCCCAGCCGTTGGGCCCTTTCCCCATCCCCGGTGCACCAGCATTGGTTTCCCTTATAGCAGGAGTACCGGGTTGGGAAGTTGAGATCAATGTCGTCATACAGCAGTCGCACCGGGATCTCGGTGAGTTTCTGGACGTTCTGGAGTTGCTTGATTTTTTCCATCAGGGCTGTGTCCGGAATGAGGCGCCCAGCCTGGTCCCGTTGCATGGTGGTGATGGTGATGTAATCATGCTTCACCGGGAGGCGGTAGGTTTCATTGCTCCCCTGTTTCTTCCGTTCATCCCCCAGGCCGCCGATCTTGATCTTGCCGCGTTCGGCCAGTTGGGGGGTCAATCCTTTGATCGCCATAAAATGTCCTCCTTACCTTGGTAAGAAAAGTTATTTGCCGTCGATTAACCAGGCCCCGATGAAGATAGAGGCCCAGCCGCCGATTAGTAAAAAAAAGAGAGCGACCGCCTTCAGCCGCTCTCGCCAGGTCCCACCCCGCAGGGGCCAGAGGTTCATCAGGGGATCACCTCACATCGACATGGGCATGACGATGCTGAAGTAATGGGGGTCCGCGGGGGACGAGAGTTTGGCCGGCCGCTCCGGGTCGTTGATCTCCAAGACCACCTGGTCGCCCTCCATCATCACCAACGGCTCCAGGAAGTACCGGGCATTGAAGCCCATTTCCAGGGGGAGAGGCTTCTCCAGGTCATCCTTCCCAACCGTGAAATGCTGAAAGATTTCCTGCCCGTCGCCCACATCCGGGCTCTGGTGAGAAACTTCCGCAGTCTCTCCGGAGAGCTTAAAGATCACACCTTTGAACCGCTCAGAGGTAAGTAGGGAGAGCCGTTTGACGGTGCTGAACAGCTCCTCCCGGTTGAAGGTAAACTGGGAAAGGAGGGCCTCCGGGATGATCCGGCGATATTCCGGAAACTTCGTCTCCAGAAGCCGGATAGAGAGAAGTTTGTCGCCCGCCAGGACCGTCAGCATTTTCTCTTGAAGGTTCAGAGAAACCTTCTCCTCCTCGCCCAGGAAGCGGATGATCTCCCCGGCGGCCTTGCGGGGAATGAGGATCCCCTTGTCCAGGCCGAAGAGCAAGCCGACCAACGGGTTCTCTCGCTGGATAAAAGTGAGCCTGTGCCCATCGGTAGTGACCATGCGGAGGTAAGGGCGCCCCTCCTCCTCAACCCCCTCGCAGAAAACCCCGGTGAGGTGGTATTGGAGATCGCTACTGTCGGCGGAAAAGATAACCTTGCGGATCATCTCCTTGAGCACCCTGCTCTCCATCTCGACATAGCCGCCTTCCGGCCTCTCCGGAAGCGGAGGAAATTGGTCCGGGTTAATGCCGGAGAGCTGGTATCGGGACTCGCCTCGGATGATCTTGAGGGTATGCTTTTTGGTGTCCTTGAGTTCCAGGTCGCCGGCGGGCAGTTCCTTGACCAAGCTGCTGAGCTGGTGAGCCGGGACGGTGACGGCCCCCGCCTCGATGATCTGCGCCGAGCAGTAGCCCTTATAGCTGATCTCCAGGTCCGTGGCCCCGATTTCCAGGCCGTTACCGTTGGTCTTGATAAGCACATTGCTCAGGATGGGCATGGTGCCTCGTTTGTCCACCACTCCCAGCACCGCGGAGATTGCCTTTAACAAAGTTTCCTGATCTGCTCTGATTTCCATGGTCTATGCCTCCTCAAAATTTTTAGGGGTTTCATAATAAGGGGTGAATAAGGCCTCGTTCAGGCGCAGCATGAGATCGCCACACCCGGAACAGATGGCCATGGCATCGTCCGAGCCGGCGATCACCGGTGCCTTACGGCCGCAATTTTTATCCGTGCATTGGAATGGGTAAACCGGCATCCGCACCCCCTTCCTGGGTTTCTTGAGTTTCTTGTATGAGATTGGCCACCTCCTGCCGGCTGACGTTATCCAGCAGCGCCTTCTTGATAAGGTTGAGGTGATTGATAATCAGGTCGATTTTCTGGAGGTTGACGGCGGAATTGCCGTTCAACACCCGGGCCAACACCCGGCAATCATCCGGGGAGAAGGATCTGACCACCAGGCCGGTGACCGCATCCAGGGCCTTCTCCCAGCGGGATACCGTCTCCAGGTCCTCCTTCTTGGGGACCGCGAAGAGGAAGCGCTCTTTCTTGGCGTCCACCAGGGCGTTAACAAACCGTCGCAGGTGGTTATAAGTGGGGAGCTGCCCGGCCTTGATTTTCTGAAAAACCAACCCCTGCTCTCCGTGATCCTGAAGGCGGCTAATCTCGAAGGCCTGGGAAGGGGAGATGGCCCCGAAAATCAGAGCATCCTGGAACTTGGGAGAAAGGTTCAGAAGCGACAGGCGCTCGTCCACCCGCCATACCTGTTTGAACCCCAGCTTTTGAGCCAGGTCCTCTTTGGTGTAACCCCTGTCCAACATTTCCTGGAAGGCCCTGGCCTCTTCCAGGGGTGTGAGGTCCTGGCGCTGGATATTCTCCACCAGGGCCATTTCCGCAATCTGGTTGTCGTCGGCCTCGATCACGCGCACCGGGGCCATGGAAAGGCCGGCCAGTTGACAAGCCCGCCAACGACGCTCACCGGCCACCAGCATAAACTCCTTGGGGACGGGGGGACCCGGGCTGTCCGCTATGAAGGTGCAGAGTCGCCGCACCACCACCAGAGGCTCGATGAGTCCCTGCTCCTTGATGGACTGCGCCAGTTCATCCAGTTTGGCCTGGTCAAAAATCTTGCGCGGCTGGTCCGGGTTAGGGTATATAAGAGAAAGATGTGTGTCATTGCCAAGGCCTGACGAGCCCTGGTAATTGGTTTCGGGGGCCTGGGGAGAGGCCCCCTCTTTTTTCTCGGGATTACCCTGCCATCCCGGATGCGGGTCTTTAGGTTTGGGGTTATCGCACAGCCCCTCCGGCCTGGTGCATTTCCCGGTCCCGCCCGGAATGAGTTTGCCCTTGATTGGGCTGCCCTTGCGCTTCCAGAAATCACAGGTTGCGCATTCGCCGGTTGCCACAGGTTTTCTTTTCGTCATAGCCATACCTCTTTAAAAAGTTGATTTATACATAGCGTCATAAATAAGTGGACATAATTAGCGGCAGATTATATACTTTATGCATGAAAGCATTGACCATTCCCGATGCGGCAATGGCAATCCCTGGCCTGCAAGAGGAGATTCGTCGGTCTCAGGAATCGCGGTATGATCATAGATTGCACGGTATCCTGCTTGTGGCTCAGGGCATGAGCTGCCGTGAGGTTGCCGGACTTCTTGGAGACGCCCATAGTACCGTGGCAAATTGGGTGAGGCGCTATGATGAGGAAGGCCTTGCCGGATTGGTCGAAGGGGACCGCCCGGGAAGACCTAAGCGACTGACCGAGGAACATCTGGCGCAAATTGCCACGGCGCTGCGGATGTCTCCTAAAGATTTCGGCTTTTCTTCGAACCTCTGGGACGGCAAAACCCTGGCTGCTTATATTGGAAAGCAGTGGCAAATTGATTTGGGCGTGCGACAGTGTCAAAGGTTGTTTCGACAGTTTGGCTTCCGCCTGCGCAAGCCGCGTCCTCTTATTGCCGGCACCGACCCCCTCCAGAAGGAGGAGTTTAAAAAAAACCCGCCTTCTTGCAAGAGATAATGCGGTCGACCTTTGGGCTATGGATGAGGTGCGTTTCCAGCAACATGGTTCCCGGTGCCGGATGTGGGTGCCGCCGGAGATCAAGGATCCGGTATTGCTCCACCATCCCACCCGCCGAAGCGTCGGATACTTCGGCGCAGTGCGATTGCGGGATGGCAAATGTGTTTTCCGTCGTGAAGAAGAAAAGTTCAACGCCATGACTTTCTTATCATTTCTCAAACACTTACGGTTAGTCAGTTCGCACTCGGGTCGGCGTGTGGTGGTCATTATCGATAACGCCCGTTACCATCATGCCGTTTTGCATAAAGAATATCGGGACAAAAACCGGGAGAGATTGTCCTTGGAATTTCTCCCGCCATATAGTCCTGAACTTAATCCCATTGAACGGCTTTGGAAACTTACTCGCCGTCTAGCTACACATAATCAGTATTTTCAAACTTTGACAGACATTGTGGAAGCCGTGGAGACTATCTTCTCCCAATGGCGCCTGGGGAACGAAACCGTCAGGCGTTTATGTTCAATTACTTAAGTCGTTGCGTATAGTTAAAGAGCTTCAACTCAGGTCGATGGCCCGGCGGTAGGTGAATAGGTCTTTGTCGAAGTTCTCCACCTTGGGAGCCGGGATGTTCTGGAAAGCCGTGAGCATCCCCTTCAGAAACCAGTTTATCGCCCCACCATGGATGCTCTTGGCAAGGACGGTATCGTTGCCCAGGATCTCGATGGTCGTTCCGGAGCCGGAGCTGCTCGGTCGAGAATTTAGCTCGATGACCGGCTGCCCCACCTTTTTCCGATAGCCATTGATCCGCTGGATCATTTCAGCCAGGCTCATGGCATCACCTCTTCATTATTTTTTCCCTCCAAGGGTAAAAACTCCGGATAGTCCTTGGCCAGTTTTTCTTGCAGGGCCTTCAGTCCACCAGTTTTGAGCAAGCCCTTTACCTCCCCCACGTCGATCACATCGCAGACGTATTGAGGTGTCGGGGTAATGCCCGGCCTGAAATACATGGTAAAGGCCGGGTTTCCATAATCAGGGGCGGTTTCTCGGTCAAAGGGAATCCCTGCGGCCACCAAGGCTTCTTCGATTTCTTCAAACTCACCCCATCGGGCCTCATAGGATACCAGGGTAAAGATTCCGTCCACCACGCTGTCCTCGGTTTCGTGTTCCTGAATGTACTCGTCAATCATCACCTTAATTTCCGGCGTGATCAGGTGCTCGGGAACATATAAGGTGGCTCCGTAGTAATCAGCCATTTAGCGCATTCTCCTCTATGGGATCAGCCAAATCCTGAATCCCCTCAAGTAGATTTAAAATGCCGTCTCTTTCCGGGCTGCTGATACCCAACCCTGCCAGCCAGGTTATTTGCCTGGAAAGAAGATCCAGGTCAACGCTGATAACTCCATATTCAGAGCGGTCACAATTCATCAGGCTTGCTATTCTTTTTGGCTTTCCCATAAACCGCCTCCCTTACTCTTCCCCGAAAGGATTTAACGATTCTTCTTCCACCTCTGCATCGAAGTGCATCTGGGCCATGTGAATGATGTAATCTGGTTCGATGTCATTCTCCCTGGCCAGGTGCAGCAGGTCCGCCACCAGATCATAAATGCCGGTGGTCAAATCTATGCCCCCTGATTCAATGTCCTCTTTGAAAACGGCCATGACCGCTTTTTCACCTGTCGCAGCCCTTTCGTTATTGGTCAAAATCAAGTTACTTGCTGCCCGCTGGACAACATCGCCTGTGGCCCAGTTCAACAGTTCAGCTCCCACCTTCCGGGCGGTTTCTTTGTCGATAATGGCGCTGCCCCGGTATGCCCCAGCCGGTCCGCGGATGTCGAGAGAAAGACAGCACGGCACTTGAAAATCGGGATAGAGTTCGATGATCCCATGAGATGTTTTGCCATTTTTCCGATTGGAGTTAGCCCCAAAGCCTTCTTTGCTGGTATCGAAGGGAATTTGCAGCATGGTCATGTCTCCTTTGCAAAATGGGGTGCAAATTTTCCTGAAATATTCCTGAAAGGCCGTAGACGCCCGGCCTCTCAGGGTTAGCTCAAGTCGATCATCCGTTTGTAATTCCCGGAGATGGCATTCACGTCCTCCGTCTTGGAAGCCACCGCGGCCACCTGGTCGGCCAGGTCCGCCAGTTGTCCTTTGAGGGCGTCGTTGTCCTTGAGGGCCTTGATGTCCACCCCGTCCAGGCCGGCCTTCAGCTTCGCCAGCTCCTCCTCCAGGGGCTTGTAGCCGAAGATGTTCATGTCCCGGGACCAATCGTGGAGCTTACGGACCTTCTCCAGCGAGTCGTTGCGGATGACCTTCCCCTCCCGCATCTTGAGCGACAAGTCGGCCACCACTTCCCGGATGGTCTTCATGTAGTCCAGGAAAGCCAGCTCGACGGCCTCTTTGCACTTGGCCTCCAACTCGGCCTTGGCCCGTTGGTAGGCCTCGATGACTTCCGGGGCGCTGGTCTTGGAGGGGGGCTCGGCCGCCTTGATCTCGGTGATGGTCCAGAAGAAATCGAACTTCCGCCGCAGGACTTCCCGGGGGGGATAGTGGGGCCTCATCAATTCCCAGGAACCGGGATGCTTCGATTCGCAGAAGGCTTTCCACTCATCCCGGATGGCGTCGTTCTTCTCGCAGAACTCGTCGGCCAGGGCCAGGTATTCTCTCTGCACCTGGGCCAGCTTTTCCAGGGTCCGGGCCAGCCGGCCTTTGGGAGAGCAGCGCACCCATTCCAGCACGAAATCGTAGGTGTTTTCGTTCAGGACGCGCCGCCCCTCGCTGATCTTGCGGTTGAAAGCCTGGCGCCATTCGGCCGGGTAGAGTTTCTTGTTCCCCAGATGGAAGAACTCAGGGACCTTGTCCACTCCCAGGTCCTCTTTGGTGAGGTTTACGATTCCGGGCCAGCTCTTGGTGCAGAGCTGGATCGCCACCAGTCCGTCAAAGCCGTTGCCATTCGATTTCTTTGCGCTCATGGTCATGCCTCCAGAAAAAGATAAAGGCCGGTCAATGACCGGCCTTTTGCTATGGGGACCCTAACGTCCCTTATCCCAAACCAGGGCACCACCGCCCCGGGTTGGGTGAAAGAGTGAGGGTTTTTACTTAATAAGGGCTATTTTAGAATTTTGTCCGATTCTTCCTATTCGGACAGTGCTGCACCTCCACTTTAGAGCCTTCCATACATCAGGGGTGCGGCTCGGCGTGAGGCGGGACAGGGGTCTTGTTCACCTCCTGCCGCCTTTTTAGAACCGCTATTGCCTTGGGGTCATGATCGAGAAGAACCAAGGCGCTGCTGACCGCCCGGCTTGGCAGCAAGTCGCCGCTTTCGTATTTCTGGAAGGCGCGGGGACCGCCGCCTACCAGCAGTCCGGCTGCCTCCTGAGAAAGACGAAGTTTCTTGCGGATATGCCGAATCTCCTCAGGCTCAAGTAAACCCTCGCTCTTTGCCTTAAGCCGATTCAACATGCGGTCGGATACCTTCATATCCTTGCCGGTGTGAATGCTCTCATCGGACTCGTCACAATACCAACCGGGCATGTCGAAGGTGATCGACTCCTCCTTGTAGGTCAAAGTCATGGGGCGCACGCCGCGGTGCATCGGCGCACCCGTTTCCGGACATTCGGGATTAGCGGTCATGCTTCAAGGTCGTAGGTAGGTTGTTGCGTCTCCGTCATATTTCACATCTTATAGGTGAGATAATATTACACCATTATGGTGTATTGTCAAGTCGTTCTTTGAGGGGTTCATCAAAACAGGAAGGGCGCCGCAGCCCCGGGCTGGGTGAAAGAGTGGGGGTTTTACTTAAAGTGTAATAGCCGAGATTTATCAGCCAAGCGCCGCCAATCCCTTACGATCAATAAGATCGAGAAGCCTTTGCGCCGGGCCGCTTGGTCTTTTTTGCCCTCTCTCCCACTGTTGAACCGTTGTCTTGCCAATACCAAGGATCGCCGCAAACACGGCCTGGCTGACATGGTTCGCCATGCGGATGCGCCGGATATCCTCGGGCTGAAACGCCCGTTGGGGCGGTAAGCAGAGCGCATTAACCTTGCGCATGGTCATTTCATCCATGGCCCCGGCCTTGAGCAGGTCGCGTGCCATATCATGGGCAATATCCAAAATCTCACTCATGGTGCTGTACCTCCACTATGGAGCCTGCCTTCAAAAGCAAGCCCACCTGCGCGTCCGTTGCCGAAACGAAAGCCTCGGCAACCAAGCTTAGGGCTTCCTTTTCCTTATCTGAAATATTGGCCCTGGCATTTTTGGCGAACGCATAAAGAAAGACAACACGTTCCGCATTTGGCTTTTTGTATCCCATAAGGACACGATAGCCGCCACGCTTCCCGCTCCCTTCCCGCGCTAACCGCTTTTTAAACAAACAGCCTCCAAGATCAGCCTCCACCTGCCCCGCGACAATCTCCGTCGCCGCTTGCAGCAAGACGGAATCCGGAACGTCTTCCAGGCGCGCCCAGCGGGCGAACCATTTATTTTTAAACACCCTCATTTTTTTATAAATATAGCACATAGTGATACACTTTGCAAGGTGTAAGAGTTTTACTTAAAGAGGGCTGTTTCGATTTCATCGACCCGCTCCGGGTCCACGTCGTCCACCCCTTGAAAGACATAAACCGTGTTTCCCTCGAATTCCTTGATTCTCTCATTGTCTCCTCCTTCAGTATCAAAGTCCAGGACCATGACCTCGATGCCCTCCTGGTCGGCCATGATGTGTTGAATCAGGCCGCCATCCATCGTGATGACCACTCTTCCCATAAGCTCGCCTCCTCCTTAACCGCACCAGGGGTTATGATTCAGTTCCTCGAACCCCAGGGCCGGAGGGCCAAGGGTCGAAAGAATTTGATTGGCTTCCGGGGTCCACCAATCGGTGGCCGCCTTGCCGTCCGGAGAAAAGTCCAGGGCGATCTCTTCAGGCTTTTTGTTGGGCATTGGTCCGCACCCCCTGAAAATATTCCGGCTTGTTCTTGCGGGTCGACACCACACCCAGGGCCTTCTCAAAGTGGCTCATGGCCTCATCACAACTCTTGCCCTGGAATCCCTTGCCTTCCATTTTGACCTCGCCGTCAGGGGCAAAGTCTAAAATAATTTCTGTCGCCATGCCCTATCTCCTACAGATCAGCCGGATGCGGCCGTCGCCTTGTTTTTCTTCAGTGACTCGATAGCCCTTCTTCTTGGCTTCGGATTTGGCTTTCTCTACCCCGTAGGACTGCTTGAGCTTTCCCAGCCAGGAGTCGTTATAGCCGTTTTCCTTCCGGTCAAAGTCGGAGATATGAGCCCGGTATAAACCATCCGAGTACTGTTGGAAACCGATGTCGTTGGCTGCCGGGCCCACATGCTGGCGTCGGATAATGATGTGGGCCTGCTGTTCTCTCCGGTCACCTTGGTAACCGTAAAGAGCCTTGGCTTCCTGGTTGATCTCCACCTTTCCTTTAAACCCTAAACGCTCAAGGGCAGCCACCAGGGCCGCCCTATCCCGAAACTCAACCTGCACTTCTGAGTAGTGGCTCATCAGTTTCTCTCCGCCGGGCCGACAGTGCCCATGATCTTGATTTCAGATTGGATGCCCACGTTAAGCAGTTCCTGGACACAGGCGTCGATATCACCCTCATGCAGGGCTTTTGCCCTGGCGGTGATTATGAGCCATGCCCATTTAGGAAGGCTTATCGGGACCGGAACCTCGATGATTTGCCGGGTTGCTTCGCTGATCTCCACGGCCATCATAGCTGCACCCTCCTCTTGCCCTTGACCTCTTCCAGGATCGGCTTGCTGGCCGGGATGGTCCGACACCTGGCCCATTCCCTCAGCCGGTCCATCTGGTCTTTCTGGGACCGGGAGATGGGGATCACGAACCAAGCCGCGGCATCCAAGTCGCCGCCGTTGTATGCCGCCTCGATGGCAACCTGCCGGATTTCTGCGCCGCTGTAACCATCCAAATTCGGGTAAGGGAAAGCCAGGTCAACTTCAAACTGGTGCCGGTAAATATCCAGGATTTCTTTTTGTTCCCCTGGGCCCGGGTTATCCACAAAAAAGATGGCGTCCCACCTCCCCATCCGGGTGTATTCCGGGGGGAGCTTGCTGTAATCGTTGCAGGTGGCGATGACGAACACCTCAGAGGTGTGATCATTCAGCCAGGTTAGGAAAGTGCCTCCTACCCTTTGGGTCGTGCCACCATCCGTGGAGCCGCCGCCGACCCCAGCCAGGCCCTTCTCGATCTCATCCAGGAAGAGGATGCAGGGCGCCATGGCGTCCACCACCTTGAGGGCGTCCCGCATCTTGGCCTCGCTTTCCCCTACCAGGGAGCCGAAAACCTTACCCAGGTTCAGGGAGAGGCAGGGCCAGCCCACCTGATTGCCCAGGGCCTTGGCAAAGTGGCTCTTGCCGGTCCCGGGGACCCCCAGGAGCAATATGCCCCGGAACGGCAACCCGGGGCGCCGGATCCTGAACCGGTTGAGCGTCCAGTCCTTCAGGTTCTCCAGGCCGCCCAGGGTTTCAAAGGTTTCCTTGAATTGACTGAACTCCAGGGCCGCCGACTTCTTGACCATCTGGGCCTTTAGCTCGGTGATGGTCTTGGGGTCGAAACATTTCTGCCGGACCAGGGCCAGGGCCAGGGCGTTCTCTGCTTCCTCCCAGGTAAGCCCCTGGGCCGCATCCAGGACCATGTCCTCGTTCTCAGCCTTGACCCCGGTGCTTTCCTCCAATCCGCCCAGGATACTTCTCAGCTCGTCCCGGGTGGGGAGGGGGAAGTCCAGGACCACCACTTCCCGCTCCAGTTCCGCGGGCAAGTCAACGTTCGGGGCGACCATGACCAGTGTGATCCCCTTAGCCTTGTAGGCGGGGAGGTTGTTCTGGATCGCCTGGATAACTCCCGGCTCCTTGATGGTGAAATGGAAGTTGCGCAGGAACCAGACCGCCTTTTCTTTCCCCCGGGCCGCAATTTGGGGGAGATCGAAGGGGTCGGCCTCTTGCCATTCCGCCCCGTTGCCCAATTCCCGATAGCCCCTCACGATGTCCCAATGATAAGGGTTTCTGCCGTTGATCTTCTTGACCGTGGAGCCGATGAACCGCTCCGGCTCATGCGTCCGCACCATAAGGACCGGGTAACCGGCCTTCAGATAATCTTGAATCATGAGTCACCCCCAGGAATTAAAAAAGCCGCCCTAAGGCGGCTAAAAGTTTTGTTGGACGAAATAGTTAGTTCAGCTTATGTTTTGAAATTTTTAATCACTTTCTTCTGGTCGGAATGGTCGGAACCCAATTCGTCTACGTTTCGAATCCGGCGGGGCCATAAGTTTACGGATGGCGTCGAAGACCACCTTAAACTGGACATCATACTTCTTTTCCAGGTTCTCTAACTTGCGCGCCAGTTCTGCATGGGAGGCCATCATCCGGCGTAGCCGGATAAAGGCCCGCATGATCTCGATGTTCACTTGGATGGCCCTGGGGCTGTTGAGAACGCTGGATAGCATGGCCACGCCTTGCTCCGTAAAGCCATATGGAGGGTAGCGCCGCCCGCCCCATTGACTTGAGGTCACAGATTGTGACCTCAAGTGGTCGAATTCCACCCGGCTCAGTTGAAACATAAAATCCGCCGGGAAACGCTCCTGGTGCCGCTTGACCGCCTGCACCAGGACCTTCGTTGCCACCCCGTAAAGCGCTGCCAGGTCGGCGTCCAAGATCACCTTCTCGCCCCGGATCAGCAAGATGGAGCGCTCGATCTGCTCCACCGGCACCAGGGATTCCTTATCATCCATAATCCACCCGGCTCGATATTAGCCCTTTTCTCACCTGATTTCAATTCCTTCCCCCCTTTTCCGAGAGATTGGACGGATAACCGGCCTTCAGATAATCGGTGATCATCGCCTTGTCTCCAGAAAAGATGGTTTTACTTAAAGGTGGTCAAACAGGCTCGGCTCTCGCAGTTCCGGGACCGTCACTCCCAGGTTCTCCTCCAGCCATTCGGCCACCAGGCGCCGGTGACAGAATTTGCCCGGAGCCTCCCAACAAATGAGGATGGAATTTTCCCCCAGGTCCTTGTAAACCCTCCGGGGGTCCAGGTTGTCCAGGATCTTCCGATACTCTTCCCGGTAGGTGGCCTTGTCCATTTTCAGCATCTCGCGCCGGGGGGCCAGGGCCGGGTAGGTTCGCCCCCGGTACCACCGCGGGGCCCGGAGGGCGATAGAAACGCTCCTGCTCCCAAAGCCGTCTTGTTGGCTGCATATCCTTGAGAAGTTACTGGTTTGCACCCCACCTCCTTTCGGGGCGCCCCGTCCTCGTGCCTTCCAGGACGCCCCGGGCTATGGGTTTAATCACATAAGCCCTACACGAGTTATTTGAATTGGTCCAAGAGCGTCCAGCCCACCTTGTCTTCGCCCAGGCGGTCGGAGATCATGCCGACCATCTCACCTTTGGTCATGCCCGGAAGATCAATAATGAGCTTGAGGCTTCTGGCTATCCGCCGCACCTTGGCCGCCGGTAGTCTCTTCAGTTCGCTGGTGGTCATCGTCGTTGCCTCCAGTTGGGGGTATGAGTAAGGCACTCAAAGAGAGGCACGAATCCGCCAGACTCGCGCCCCGTCGTTCAGAGCCTCACTACAATTTTTGTTAAGGGTTTTCAGCTTCACGCTTTGCTCGCCGGCCGCTTGAACATTGTCCGCCGTCCTCGTTCCCTTTCTTCATGGAGTTTCCGTCGCTCCTCCACCTCCAGGCCGCTTGCGCTCAGGATTGATTCAGGTTTCCACCGTCCCGCCCATCTCCGGGTCCTCTCTGCGCTTGGTATAAGGGGACCAAAAACCAGGGTATCTTTTAGGAGGGTCCCTACCTCCAGGATTCGTCTCGGCCAATCCATAAATCCGTGAGCTTCTTGGTTTCCTGCCAGAGTGCTCAGTCCTCAGCAGTTTTCCGGTCCTGCTAACCTACCCGCCTTTTCCAGTTTGACCCTTGAGCCGGGGAGGCCTCGCTCGCCCTCCGGGTATCCCAGTTTCGGGAATCCATTGCGCCTTGAGCTGCGCCTCATTTGCAATTTCGCTTTTCCCGTAGGATTGCCAGAGTTGCTATCCTCTTTCTGATTGTAACCAGCGCTGCCTTCTGTTTTGTGGAGGGTTCTATTAGGCTCCCGGACTCCCCCCGGGGAGCGCTGCTGGTTACGGCTTTTGCGCCTTTACTTTATTCTATAGTTGCGTCCTCATTTATTGCCATGATTTGTTATCGTGTTTTAGTTTTATCCTATTATATTACGCACCTATGTAAAGAAGTTTATTCTCACAATCGCAGGTTTAATCTCACAATCCTAAGTAGTGTTTAGCATTGCAATTAACGTTACTTTTGTTTAAGGACAAACCTCACCACTACCAAATGTTATTTGGTTTTAAAATGATATTATTTAATGGAAATCAATAACGCTGCATTAATATCTAAACAACATGCAGTGCCATGTCGAACTCTTTATAAATCAACCCTTCCGAACTTGGCATCATGCACAGGTACTCCGAGAGCCATGTTTGTTCTGATACCTGTCGCTTTTTGGAAATTGCATCATCGATCCGATAGTACCCGTCGGCATGGCGAGCCCGGCCCTGGCATTCATCCCACAGGTCGCAAGTCTCGCAATCTCGGCCATCGCACCGCTCCAGCACGTCAAGGATGCACCACTTGTAAAGCCGATAGCCCCGGGCCGGGGCCTCTTCCACGACCGACTGCATGAGGCCATAGGTTTTGTGCATGGTGGAGTAGATATGCGTGCTGGCCCGGTGCCCCCGCTTACTCATGGGGATGGACAAGGCAGCCTCGTAAATCCGGGGGTCCATCTCATCAATCTCATCCAATTTAAGTTTCTGCGGGTGCGCCCCGCGCACGCTCTTAGATGAGGCCGTGAGAATCTGGATGTTTGACAGGTTGCCCAGGACCGTTCGCTGTGCCAGCATGTCGCCGCGCAGCAGGTATCGGAAATCCTCGGTCACCATGCCCCAGCCGTCTCCTTCTCCGGTAAGGTGTTCGTACATGCGCTTGCTCTGTTCCAGAGACCCGCCTAATACCTTGGTGGCACACCCGGTCTTAAACACGGTATCCAGCCAAGTGGCCAGGGCCCCCAGGAGGGTTTTGCCACCGCCGCGGTTGGCCCAGCAGACCGAGTCCTGGACCAATTCAAAGAAGCTGTCCACGATGTACTCGGCCGGCGGGGTATGTTCGGGGCAGACCTGGGCTCGGGGAACGCGTAACTTCCAGAAGGAATCGATAAATTTCAGTAGCTCCTCGGCGCCATCGAACCCTTCGCGCCGGTAATGTTCCAGGAGGCCGCGTTTCAAGTCTCCCGGGTCAAGGTCGGCCAATTGGAGGTTCATAAGGCCCCGCCGCTATGCATCCAGTAGGCCAAAGTGCGCAAATGAGACAAGAAGAGGGGCTGGCTACACGCGCCACCTATGGGGGAAATACCGGCGATTCGGAAGGCGGTGTAATTGGGAAGGTAGGTTCGTGTTCGTTGAAATACGGGCTTTAAGCGAACCCGGCAAATATAGGAATGGTGAGAGTTTACGCTTTTTGGGGCATTGTGGAGAATATTAGTGGGAAAAGTGGATCCTATGGCCCTCAAAATGGGGAATAGGCTTTCTATATGGTGGGCAAGTGGGGATAGCACGTTTTTGTTAAAATTGTCGTCCATTTTTGTAAGTTTAATAAAATTCATGTCTCGTCTTTTTTTTCGCCATAATCATTGATCAATTTCACGAGGTCGAGAACAGCTTCTCTTATGGATTTCTCCCCATAGGGGATGTCGATGATCTTGAGCTGGTCCGCGACCTTTTCGATGAGACCGGCTCCCTGCAGAAATTTGATATACTTTTCCTTCAGAGCGATTATGTTCCTCATGCAGGCCACTTTCACAAAAGGGTTGGTGGCCGTTCGATAGGCTCTCCATTCCATCCGGAGCGCCTGCTCGTAACTCCTGATTTCACGCCCCAGGACTTCCGCCTGATCCACTGCTTTGGAGAGGGCCCGGTCAAAGGCTTTACCGTCCTCTTTGTCACGTCGCACCTGTCGTTCTGAAATCCCGTATAGTTCTGAAATTTCTGATACTTTCAAGCCGCTATCGAAAAGGTCCTGGATCTCCCGGATACGCTGCTGCCGGCGCCTTGAAATAGGCGGAATTTCCTTCGGGGAGTCGGGGGTTTCGGACAGTGTCATCGTCCGCCTTGCCAGCCAGCAAAGAAATACCGGAGACCATCCGGCCCGTGGTGCGCCCCCTTCCCGGGCTCATGCTTCTCGTACTGGCTCATCTCCACCAGCAGCTCCCGGGGACAATTCCGGGAGAAGACCAGGCCACTCGATCCCTTAGTGCTCCTGGAATACTGAAGCCACCTCTTGACCGTTTCATGGCCCCAATGCACCGATTGGCGAGGACCCAGGATGTCCACCCCAAAGGCCAGGGAGTAAGCCCGGAGCATATCCGGGGCCGATGGATCCCCCCAGCCTCCGGTGAGTTGGCCATAGCCCCGGGCCTTATGAATCTCCAGGGCGATCTTGGCGTTCTCGTCTGGGGTCCTGAGCACTTGGTAGTGGGCAAAGAGCACGATCACCCGCTCCCATTTCCGGTCCGGCTGGATCCAAAGGGTGACGTTGGGGTTGCGGAAACCTTTGTCTATTCCCACGAAGAGGTCGCAGTCGGGGTTGTAGTAGGGATCGGGATTCATAATTTGATTAATGCCCTTGCCTTGTCTTGCCGCGCCAGGCATCGCCTCGCCGGGCTCGGTCATGCCAGGCCTCGTAAAGCCCTGTCTCGTCACGCCCTGCTTCAACTTTATTTTTTCTCGAAAAATTTCAGGGTTTGGTCGAAGGTCAGCTTTTCCATTGTCTTGGAAATTATGCCTTCGAGGGAAATGATCTTTTTCGGGGTGGTCACCCGATTAGCCACCATCAAGATTGCCGCCACTGTATTATGTTTGATTTTGATCTGGTCGGGCAAACCGGCATAATCCTGAAGGCAGATAAGAGTCTTGAGCCCACTTCGGGCTCGACTTCTTACACGGCTAACGGCCTCATACCCAGCGGCGACTATCTCATCATCTTCCAGGCATTTTAAGCCGACATTGGCGATGATACCGAACACCTTCCGGTTCATGCTGCGCGCCCTATTGCGAGCTGTATAAAGGCATCCGTAAGCTTCGTTTTGCACATCCCGGCCAATGATCTCAGTTAATTCTTCATAACCGATCATTTCCCCAGGGCTTGCCTGGATTAGTCGATCATAGAGCATCTGGGAATCAAGGCTGATTTTAGGAAATGTCCTTTTCTCTTGCATAAAACCTCCTTGCCTTGTCTGGTCTTGCTATGCCTCGCCCCGCCGGACCTTACCATGTCCCGCCAAGCCTCGCCGCATTCTGCTAATCTTTAACCTCGATTGTTTCCATCACTTCAAACCGGCCGTAATAGCCGTTATTTTGAGGCCGGAACCGGCCCAAGCCAACAAATTTACCCATGGCCTCAAGGTGAGCGTCGAAAACTTCTTTGGTGATGATGTCATCCAGCACATAGACGATGATGTCGCCGCTCCATTCAGGAATAATCGGGAAGTATTTCCAGACTCGTTTGCCGCCGCCACGTTTGCCGTCCGAGGGGACGAAAAGTCGCTCGCCTTGGACGTCGCTTTTCAGAACCGGCAGGACCATGGGATCGAGCACCAGAAGGCCGCTTTCAAAATGTTTGGTATAATTTTGCTTCCCTTTGCCGGGAATCTGCATTCCCAGGAATTTAGCCGTTGTCGCCAGGCCATTCTTGAAAGAAGTGGAAGGGATGATAATATTCCCGGTCTCATTCGAGTGGGTTTTTTCACGCCAGGTCCGGGCCTCATAGGCATCATGTAATTCCCTATCCAGCTTTGCCGTCTCATGATGTTTCGATTGCGAATAGGCCGAAATACCTTTGATCGTTGCAATAATGCGTCTCATGACTCCCTCCTTATTATTTGCCTTGAATTGCCTCGTCTCACCGCGCCAGGCCTTGTCGTGCCATACCAGGCCATATCCAGGAAACCAACGTATATCCTTGCCTTGTCTCGCCTGGACTCGCCACGCCACGCCACACCTTATCTGGCCATGCCGTTCCCTGCCTAGCCATGCCTGGCGACGTCCTGTTGCGCCTTGCCATGCCGCATCAAAAACTTTTCTTATTCACTTCTTCATTTCCCCCAACTTGACCCCAAACTGGTTAAGGAGCTGGCCGGCCGCCTCCTTCTTCAGGACACTGTCGGCCAGATGGATTAGGCTTCCATCGGGCAAAATGACCCCGTTGCCCCTCAAAACTTTCCAGCCCTCCATGACTTGACAGATGTCCACCTGCGCCAGTTCCGCCCACCCCTGGAAATCTACCTGGGTTTTCTGCCAGAGGGCTTCCAGGTCAACCTTCTGGCCAGGGGGCGGGGAGTCCGGGAGCTGTCGCTTCACCTTGGGCCAGGCTGCGGCCATGGACATCAAGATGGGGTCCCGGACCATGAGGGCCACGCCCTGGTAATTCTCGGCGGCCCGGTGGATTAGAAGGGCATCATCCCAACTCATGCTGCTTGCTCCGGACTTTTTGCCTCCTCCACGGTCATTATTTGGTCCAGGCCGATTCTGGCCAGTTCCAGGAGTTTCAGGAAAGCCGCGGCGCTATTCTTGATCACGCACTTCTTCTTGATCTTGACCACCAAGTCGAAAAAGGCGTCATAGGTGTTCAGG
>Ga0351910_1130_pt2 | contig 18260 bp, 20 predicted proteins | sample TotcelHT113001L5_FD_206860 | JGI IMG/M metagenome (GOLD analysis project Ga0351910, IMG submission 206860) | Enriched cells from coal bed in the Powder River Basin, Montana, United States - Total cells T11 rep1 HSBNCT.T11.300.1.L5 ...
GTGCAAGAGGCAGCGCCGACCGGCACGCCGTCCGCATAGCCGACGCCGATCGTGGCGATGCGTGTGCGCCTTCGCGCCGACCAAAGCGCGTCATAACCGACGCAGGCGCCGGGCTCGATCTCGCGCGTTGAGAGAATGCGCGCGCTGAGCCGCGCGACCGGCCGCACCGGGCATTCGGCGTAAGGCGTGGGGTTGCCGCCAAACAGCGCGTAACCGGGCCGAACGAGATCGAAATGCGGGCGCTGCGGCAGGAATACGGCCGAGGAATTCGCCATGGAGGCTGGAGTCTCGGCAAAGCGCGCGCGGGCGTCGAGGAACGCCTCGATCTGCCGGGCGTTGCAGGGGGCGTCGCGCAGTTGCGAACTGACGAAATGGCTCATCACCAGGGTGGGGGCAATGTGGCGCGCGCGCTCGGCCGCCTGCGCCGCCTCGCTGATCGGAATTCCGAAGCGATTCATCCCCGTGTCGAAATGGATCGCGGCTTTGGGCTTGCGCCCAGTCGCCGCCCATTCGTCGATTTCGCCCAGCGAACCCAAGGCCGGGATAAGATCGGCGGCGACGAGGCGCGGCGCCGCGCCGGGCACGAGCCCGTCCAGCACATAGATGGTCGCGTCGTGGGCGACGGCCCGGGCCGCTTCGCCTTCGACGACATTGGCGACGAAAAAGGTTCGGCAGCCGGCTGAGAGCAGCGCGCCCATCGCGGGCGCGAGCCCCAAGCCATAGGCGTCGGCCTTCACCACCGCGCCGCATTCCGCGCCGCCGGCCAGCCGAGCCATCGTGCGCCAATTATCGGCGAGGGCGGCGAGGTCGACGATCAGAACGCCGGTCTCAGCCGGGTCCGAAGGCTCGGTCCGGGGCCGCAGGCGCGCAGCGGGTTCGTTGATTCCCATCTCGCCGCCATTTTAGGCCGCAAAAGGCGGCGTCCAGATGGCGACGGCATTCTACGCTGATTTTGGCAGAAGACATTCGAATTTCGCGCGCACCTCGGGCGGCAGGCGGCGCGCACGCCCGGCTTCGACGCACACGATCCTGACTTTGGCGCGGACAAGCAGTTCCGCCTGCCGCAAAACCCGCTGCTCGAGCGTGAGCGAGGCGCCGCCGAGCTCAAGAATCACGGTTTCGACGGTCAGCAGGTCGTCCATCGTCGCGGGCTTTTGAAAGTCGACGTCCATCGACCGGACGACGAAAAAAATCGGTGCGCCGGCTGCGCCCTCGAGCAGCGCCTTCTGATCGAGCCCGAGGGAACGCAACATCTCGGTGCGCGCCCGCTCCATGAAGCGCAAATAGGAGGCGTGATAGACGAGTCCGGAAAAATCCGTGTCTTCATAATAGACGCGAATGGACAGGGATTGACATGGCGCGATCGTCGTCATTCTGCGTTCGGCTGGCGGCTAGGTTGGAGTTTCATCAAAGAGGCGGGATTGGCTTGAACGGGGCTGTTCTTGATACTGAGCGAAACAATCGCATTTGTAGGCATACGCTCTCAAACGGCGAAGAGCGTCGCTCGCGGGCCAAGGCGCGTCGCAACAATAACCGAGGAGCTTCCACATGTCTTTCCAGATTGGCGACACCGCGCCGGATTTCGAAGCCGACACGACGCAAGGACATATCAGTTTTCATGATTGGATCGGCGATTCCTGGTGCATTCTATTCTCGCATCCCAAGGATTTCACGCCGGTCTGCACGACCGAACTTGGCTACATGGCCAAACTCGAGCCCGAATTTAAGCGACGTAACGTCAAGATCATCGGTTTGAGCGTCGATCCGGTCGACAATCACGCCAAATGGGCGGTCGACATCGAGGAAACTCAGGGCGCGAAGCCGACTTATCCGATGATCGGCGACCCGGACCTGCGCATCTCCAAGCTCTATGGAATGTTGCCCGCGAGCGCGGGCGGCGACGCCAGCGTCAGGACGCCGGCCGACAACCAGACGGTGCGCAATATTTTCGTCATCGGGCCCGACAAGAAGATCAAGCTCATCATGGTCTATCCGATGACGACCGGCCGCAACTTCGATGAAGTGCTCCGCATCATCGACTCGCTGCAATTGACCGCCACACATAAGGTCGCGACGCCCGTGAACTGGCGGCCGGGCGATGACGTCATCATCGCCGGCTCAGTCTCGGACGAGGAAGCCAAAAAGATCTATCCGGACGGCTGGAACGCGCCGCGGCCCTATCTTCGCATTGTTCCGCAACCGAAATGATGCGCGGTAGGCGCAGGAAAGCGCGCGATGATCTTCCGGCAATTGTTCGATAGCGTCTCCAGCACCTACAGCTACCTCCTCGCCGGCCATCGCGGCGGGGAGGCGCTGATCATCGATCCGGTGCTCGACAAGGTTGACCGCTATCTGCAGCTGATGCGCGAGCTCGATCTTCGGCTGGTCAAGGCGCTCGACACGCACACTCACGCCGATCATATCACCGGCCTGGGCGCGCTCCGCGACCGCACGCACTGCATCACGGTGATGGGCGAGCGCAGCAACGCCGATGTGGTGTCGATGCGCGTTCGCGAAGGCGAGCGCATCCGCATTCCGGGCGTCGAGCTCGATGTTCTCTATACGCCCGGACACACCGACGATTCATACAGCTTTATGATGGCCGACCGGGTTTTCACCGGCGACACGCTGTTGATTCGCGGCACGGGCCGCACTGACTTTCAGAACGGCGACGCGCGGGCGCAGTACGAGTCGCTTTTCGGCAAGCTGTTGAAGCTTCCCGACTCGACGTTTGTCTATCCTGCGCACGACTATAAGGGCGATACTGTCAGCACAATCGGCGAGGAACGGGCGTTCAATCCGCGTTTGCAGGTCAAATCCATCGATGAATATGTCGCGCTGATGGACAGTCTGCATTTGCCCAATCCCAAAATGATGGACGTCGCGGTGCCGGCGAACATTCACATCGGATTGCATCAGGAGGACATCGCGCGGCGCGGCTGGTCGTTGACGCCGCAGGAGGCGCTCGAAGTGCTCGGTCAGCCCTCAACGGCTCTCGTCGATCTGCGCGAGGCGCGCGAGCGCGAAGTTCATGGCGTTATCCCCGGCTCGCTGCATATGCCCTATGACGAACTCGACGAGAATATTCGCGATGGCGGGCTGCTGCATGAGCTGGCGGTCGCCACCGGCAAGCGCATCGTATTTTATTGCGCCTTCGGCGAGCGTTCGGCGATGGCGGTCGAGGCCGCGCAGGAAGCGGGACTAACGTCCGCCCGTCACATTCAGGGCGGCCTCGACGCCTGGACAAAAGCCGGCGGCCCGCTCGCAGGCTAATTTGAACATTGGGCTTCCTCATCCTGAGGAGCGTGCGGAGCACGCGTCTCGAAGGATGAGGGTGAGGAAAACAATCCTTCACCCGATTCCCCTGTGGCGCGATCGCGTTGACTCGTACGAAGGAGCTGGAAAGCGTAGCTTGAGACGCCATGTACTCTCCTACGGAGTGTGCATCATGAACTCGAAATTTCTAAGCCGCGCGCTGAAGGCGCTGGAGCATGCCGGCGAGATCGCCGCCGTTCTCTTATTTGGCGTAATGATTTATTTCGTGCTCACCGCGTGATCGCCGGTTAGTCTTCGCCTTCGCCAAACAATCCGAACTGCGAAGCCGGGCGCGCCGGCTCGGCGAGGCCAAGGTGACGGAAAGCGTGCGGCGTCAGCAAGCGCCCGCGCGGCGTGCGCTGCAGGAAGCCCTGCTGCAAGAGAAACGGCTCGATAATGTCCTCGATCGCGTCGCGCGGCTCCGACAGCGCCGCGGCGATCGTCTCGATGCCGACCGGCCCGCCGCCGAAATTAACGGCCACCAGATTGAGATAGCGCCGATCCATCACGTCAAGGCCGATGGAGTCGACTTCGAGGAGCGACAGAGCGTGATCGGCGAGTTTGCGGGTGATTGATCCGACGCCATCCACCACGGCGAAATCGCGCACGCGTCGCAGAAGCCGGCCGGCGATGCGGGGCGTGCCGCGCGAGCGGCGCGCGATTTCCTTCGCGCCCGAGGCGTCGACGCCGATCCCCAGCACACGCGCGCCGCGCTTGACGATCAGCTCCAATTCTTCCGCCGTGTAGAAATTCAGCCGGACAGGAATGCCGAAGCGATCGCGCAGCGGCGTCGTCAGGAGGCCGGCGCGCGTCGTCGCGCCGACGAGCGTGAATTTTGAAAGGTCGATCTTCACCGAACGCGCCGCCGGACCTTCGCCGATGATCAGGTCAAGCTGGAAATCCTCCATGGCCGGATAAAGGATTTCCTCCACCGCCGGATTGAGCCGGTGAATTTCGTCGATGAACAGCACGTCGCGCGGCTCGAGGTTGGTGAGCAGCGCCGCGAGGTCGCCGGCCTTGGCGATGACGGGGCCGGAGGTGGAGCGAAAATTGACGCCAAGCTCGCGCGCGACGATCTGCGCCAGCGTGGTCTTGCCCAGCCCCGGCGGGCCGACGAGCAGCACATGATCGAGCGCGTCGCCGCGCGTCTTGGCGGCCTCGATGAAGACCTTGAGATTGGCGCGCGCCGCCTCCTGGCCGGTGAAATCTGCAAGCGACAGCGGGCGCAGCGACGCGTCGGCGTCGTCGTCGCGCTGCGCGGGGCTGACAAGGCGCGCGGGGGTGTTCAAACGGGCGGCTCCCATGCGCTGGCGCAGGCGCTATGCTATGATGCGACAAACGGAGCCGCGCCGTGAATCGCCCGTCCTCGCAATATGAGTATATGTCCCTCGACGATTTCGAGGAACTTCTCCCCGACAAGCCCGCCGACGAGAAGTGGGAGCTGATCGGCGGCCGCGTCGTGCGCATAATGGTCGGCGCGCGCTGGGAGCACAACTACATCATCCAGAATTTGGCGAATGGCATCCGCGAGCGCTTGCGTGCGTCGGGTTCGCCCTGCCGGACCTTGGTTGAGTCGTTTCGGCTGCGTAGCCGCCCGACAGAGTCTTCAACGCTGCCGGACGTGATCGTCCATTGCAGCCCGCTTGAGCCGGGCGCAGCCTATCTGTCCGATCCGACGGTGCTCATCGAAGTGATGTCGGAAGGGAGCAAGGCGCGAGATCGATTCGAGAAATGGGCGGTCTATCAACTGCTGCCGAGCCTGAAGCATTACGTGCTGGTTGAGCGCGACCGCGCCCATATCGAGACTTTTGACCGCGTCGCAGATGAGTGGGGGGGCGTCCGGATCTTTGATGGGCTCGCCGCGACTTTGGAATTGCCGGCGATCGGGGTCGGCGTTCCGCTCGCCGAAATCTACCGCGACGTGATCGGCGCCTGATCGCGCGCTCAGCGCGCGAGCTCCCGCAGGCCTTGGCGAATCAGCGCGCTCGCCTCGGCGGCTTCGCCAAGCTGCTTGAGGCTCTCGGCCACCGCGGCTGCCGCCTGCGGGCGCCCGTAGCCGAGATTGACCAGAGCGGAAATTGCATCGCGCGCGGCCGACGGGGCACCGTCCGGCTCCTCGCCCGAGAGCCGCGCCAAGGCGGGGTCGACGGCGCCGAAGGCGGGCGCCTTGTCCTTCAGCTCCGCCACGATGCGCGCGGCGAGCTTCGGGCCGACGCCCGGCGCGCGGGAGACGGTCGCCTTGTCCTGCATGGCGATGGCCGAGGCAAGATCGTTCGAGGGCAGAATCGACAGGATCGCCAGCGCGACTTTCGCGCCGACGCCCTGCACGGTCTGCAGCAACCGGAACCAGTCGCGCTCGGCCTCGGTCGCAAAGCCGAAGAGGCGGATTGAATCTTCGCGCACCTGCGTTTCTATGGCGAGCGCGGACGCCTCGCCGACGCGCGGCAGCTTTTGCAGCGTGCGTGTCGAACAATGCACCACATAGCCGACGCCATTGACGTCGAGGATGACGAAATCCTCGCCATAGCTGTCGATGAGGCCTTTGAGCTTGCCGATCATGCCGAAATCCGCAGTCTCGCGCCGCGATGCTGGGCGTGGCAGATCGCCACCGCCAGAGCGTCGGCGGCGTCGGCGCTCGTCGCGCCGCTCGCCGGAAGCAACACCCGCACCATCATCTGCACTTGCGCCTTGTCGGCGTGGCCGGCGCCGACGACGGTCTTCTTGACGAGATTGGCGGCGTATTCGGCGATGACGAGGCCGGCGAGCGCGGGAGCGGTCAGCGCGACGCCGCGCGCCTGTCCGAGCTTCAAGGCCGATTGCGGATCGCGATTGACGAAGGTCTCCTCGATCGCCGCTTCATGCGGCGCATGGTCGGCGATGACGCCCATCAGGCCCAAATGCAGCTGCGAAAGCCGTTCGCCCATGTTGAGGCTCGCGTCCGAGCGCACGCGCCCGCAGGCGATGAAGGAAAGCCGCGAGCCCTGCGCCTCGATGACGCCCCAGCCGGTGTTGCGCAGGCCGGGATCAATGCCGAGGATGCGAATCGGGGCAGGGGTCATGCGGCGAGCGTAGGCGGAAAGCGGCGCTGGGGCGAGACTCTTGCGGCGTCTCTTGCGGCGTCTCGGACGCCTCAGGGCGGTCGCGTCTCCGGCCGCTCGCGCGTTTTGCCATCCAGCAGACAGCTGACCGTCACGTCGCCCATGACGTTGATCGCTGTCCGGCAGCGGTCCAGCAGCCAGTCGACGGTAAAAAGCATGGCGATGTAGTCGATGGGCAGCGCCACGGCTTTGAAGACCATCGTCATCGTCACCAAACCCGCTTCCGGAATGCCGGCCGCGCCGACGGATGCGACGACGGACGTCACCACGACGATGAACTGCTGGCTGAGCGTCAAATGCATGCCGAGCAATTGCGCGACGAACAACGCCGACATCGCTTCATAGAGCGCCGTGCCGTCATTATTGAAGTTCGCGCCGACGAGCGCGCCCATGCTGGCGGATTCCTCGCGCAGCCCGACATTTTCGCGCAGGCGCGCATAGGTCACCGGCATCGTGGCGGTGGAGCTGCCGGTCGAAAACGCCATCACCAACGCATCGCGCACGCCCCGCAGCAGTTCGAATGGGCGCACCCAGGAACCGAGCCGCACGCGAATGAGGTAATAGCCGGCTTGCAACGTCAGCGCCGCGAGCACGGCGACGACGAAGCCCGCCAAGGCGATAAAATCGGCAAAGCCCTTCACGCCGATGATGCTGGCCACGATGCCAAACACGGCCAGCGGCACCAGGTCGATGATCCAGTGCAGAATCGTAATCAGGGTGGTCAGCGCCACGTGAACGAGGTCTTCGACGGTGCGCACCTCATGATGCCGCAGGCTTCTCAGCGCGACGCCCAGCGCCACCGCAATGAAGATGACGCCCATCACCGTGCCATTGTCCGAAAATGGCCCGCCGATGCTCTTGGGCACGCTGTCCAGGAATTGCGCGAGGGGATCGGCGCCGGCGGCGGCCTTGGCGGGCGCATGCGCCGGCGCGGGGCTCCACCATGAACCGGGCTGAAGGACATTGGCGACGAGGAGGCCGATGCCGATCGCCACCAGCGTATTGGTCAACAGCAGCGTCACCAGCCGCAGCGCCTGCCGCCCGCCAAGATGCGCCCGCATCAGCGCCTGCATGATCGCCAGCAGAATCAGCGGAGGGGCAAGCGCCCCCAGGAGCCGCAGGACGAGCTTCGCGGGAATTTCGAGCGCCGCCGCCTGGTCGCCAAGCGTGACGCCAACGAGAAGTCCCAGCGCCACGGCCCCCAGAATGCGCAGATAAAGGGGCGTCGCGCGCCACCAGCCGAGGACGCCCTGGCGGTCGGCCGTTCGTTCCGCATCTTGTGAGATCAACTGGGACGATCCTTGTCTTGGCGAAAGACAGCAATTGCGCGGATGGCGTCAGAATGAGAGCTTTTCGGCCCTCGTCGGCTTGCGATCAAGCCTCCGCCTTCGTCACCGCGTCCGCCACGGCGTCAAACGCCAGCATCGTCGACCCATGCCGGGCCTTGTAGTCGCGCACCGGCTCCAGCACCGCGAGGTCGGCCCATTTGCCGGTCGGCGGCGGGCCGTTCTCCTTGAGCATTCTGCGCAGCGCGTCGCGCGCCTCGCGCAGCTCCTGCGGCGTGGAGCCGACCACGTTGCGCGCCATGATCGAGGCCGACGCCTGGCCCAGCGCGCAGGCCTTCAGCTCATGCGCATAATCGGCCACTTTGCCGTCTTCCAGCCTCAGATCGACGGTGATCGTCGAGCCGCAGAGTTTGGAATAGGCCGAGGCGGTCGCGTCCGGGCGCGGCAGCCGGCCGATGCGCGGAATGTTTCCGGCAAGCTCCAGAATGCGTTGATTGTAAATGTTGTCGAGCATCGCCGCCGGTGCATCCAAGCCAAGGCCTTACCATCGCCTTGGTAAATCTCTATATAGGATTTCGCGCGTCCTCGCGAAAGCGATCGCCGCGCCGGGGCCGTCCACGGCCCTGTTCGTCTCGAATTCTCGTGATCTCGGCACCATCAGGAGAGGGCGACGATTTGAGGGGCGCCTTGCACGTTTCGTGCTAGGCGTGAGGCGGCCGACGCTTTTTTTAAGGGCGGGCGGCGTTAGTCAGTTGGAGGCGCCACATGGATGACGTGGTTAAGACCTGTCCTTTTTCTTCGCTCGAGACGGTGAAAACCGTCGAACGCCCCTCCCGCGATGAAGCCGAAGCCGCCGTGCGCACCCTGTTGCGCTGGGCGGGAGACGATCCGGACCGCGAGGGACTGCTCGACACCCCGCGTCGAGTCGTCAAAGCCTATGAAGAGTTCTTCAGCGGCTATCGGGAGAGCGCCGACGAGGTTCTGTCGAAAGTCTTCGAGGAGGTCGAAGGCTACGACGATCTCGTGCTCGTTCGCGACATTCCCTTTACCTCGCATTGCGAGCACCACGTCGTGCCATTCGTTGGAAAGACGCACATCGCCTATTATCCGGCGGGCGGGGTGGTCGGTCTGTCGAAGCTTGCCCGGCTTGTCGAGATTTTTGCCCGCCGCCTCCAGACTCAGGAGGCGATGACGGCGCAGATCGCGGCGGCGATCGACGAAGCGCTCGCGCCGCGCGGGGTCGCCGTTATGGTCGAGGCGGAACACATGTGCATGTCGATGCGCGGCGTGATGAAGCAGGGATCGTCCACCGTCACCATGCAGTTTTCCGGAGTTTTCCGTGACGATCCGGCCGAGCAGGCGCGTTTCTATACGCTGCTGCGCGGGGCGCGGTGATGTCGCAGGCTTCGAAAGAGGTGGAGGAGGGGAGCGTTTTCGCGCCGAAATTCGACGCGAACGGCCTCATCGTCTGCGTCACCACCGAGGCGGCGACGCACGAAGTGCTGATGGTCGCCTATATGAACGAACTCGCGCTTGAAAAAACCATCGACACCGGGGTCGCGCACTATTGGTCGCGCTCTCGCAATACGCTGTGGCGCAAGGGCGACACCTCCGGCCAGACGCAGAAGGTCGTCTCCTTGCGCGTCGATTGCGATCAGGACGCCGTGCTGCTCGAGGTCGAAGTGGGCGGCGACGGCAGAGCGTGCCATACGGGGAGAAAATCCTGCTTTTATCGAGCGCTCGGCGACGATGGCGCGCTGGTTTTCTCCGCCGGGGGCGCATAGGCGCCCATTATTCGGCGGAAAGTTAACCTGAAGCCCACCTTCCGAAGCGCAGGCTGGTCTCCAAATATATCTTGTGCCGCTGACCATGACGGAGACAGCGGCTCAGGAGGGCCGGCATGTTATCGCTACGCTCACGCAACCCTCAACTTCTCGAAGCCGAGGCGGCAGGCGCGATGACGGACGAACCACAAGCTCCTCCGACGACCCTCGTACGCAAGGCCGATACCGAGGCCAAACGGCAAAGACGCGGTCAGCCGACGATCGGGCTGGCGCTTGGCGCGGGCGCGGCGCGCGGCTGGTCGCACATCGGCGTGCTGCGCGAACTCGCCGCCAACGACATCAAGCCCGATGTGATCGCAGGCACATCGATCGGCGCCGTCGTCGCCGGATGCTATGCCGCCGGCAAGCTTGATCAGATCGAGGCCTTTGCCCGCACCCTGACCAAGCGGCGCGTCTTCACGCTGATGGATCTCTCATTTTCCGGCGCGAGCCTCATCACCGGCGAACGGTTGCGGTCCGCCTTGGAAAAGGAACTCGAAGGCCTGGAGATCGAGGACCTGGCCATACCCTTCGCTGCGGTCGCGACTCAGGTTGGGACGGGCCATGAGGTGTGGCTGCAGCATGGCTCCGTGTCTCTCGCCATCCGCGCGTCTTATGCGTTGCCGGGCGTTTTCGAGCCGGTGCGCATTGGCGATCGCTGGCTCTTTGATGGGGCGCTCGTCAATCCCGTGCCGGTCACCGTCTGCCGCGCGCTCGGCGCGGAATATGTGATCGCCGTAAACGTCACCGCCGACACGATGTATCGCGCGCGCGTCATCCGCGACGATCCCGGCGCGCTGCATCGCGCCGCAGAGGCCGGTCCGTTCGGACAGAAAGCCGACGCCTCCTTCGTCGATCGGTTCCTGCCCCGCTATTTCGATCGTCAGCCGGGCGATGCGCCGAACGTCGCCACCGCGATGATCGACGCCTTCAACATCATCCAGGATCGCATCTTGCGTTCGCGGTTGGCCGGCGACCCGCCAGACGCCACGATCACGGCGCGACTGGAGGAGGTCGGCATGTTCGACTTTCACAAGGCGGAGCAGCTCATCCACGTAGGGCGCGAGGCGACGAAGCGCGCGCTGCCGAACATCTTCGCCCACATCCCGCTATCGACCTCGCCTGATCCTTAGGCTTGTCCTTAGGCTTGCGCGATGTATTCGCGCATCGATCGGTGCTCTTCCTCGATGACGCGAATGCGGTATTTGACCACGTCGCCGATCGACACGAGGCCGACGATGCGCGTTTCCCGGATCACGGGGATATGCCGGCGCCGTTCGATGGTCATCACCCGCATCGTGTTCTCGACGGCGTCATCTTCTCTCGCCGGCTGGGGGCTGGGCTGCATATACGCTGATATGCGTTGCGTCAGCGCCTCTGGCCCATCCAGCGCCACCGCCGAAACAATGTCGCGCTCGGCGATCAGTCCGGCCAGTCGGCCGCTGTCGTCCAGAATGACAAGCGCGCCGATTCGATAGCGCATCATCAGCTGAGCCGCCTGCTGCAGCGTCGTGTCGGCGCTCGCCGTCACCACCTCTCGTCCTTTCTCTGCGAGTATGTTCGAGATCGTCATCTGGCCCTCCTTTTCGCTCTCGACCGGCCTCCGTGCCAGCCGAGGGCGTTACTGCGAACTAAAGGGCGTGCCGACCCGCGCGATCGAAGAAGCTGAAAAAGAGCAGGCCGAACAGAAACCCTCCGACATGCGCCTCCCAGGCGATTGCGCTCGACACGCCGACCGCCTGCGGAAAAGCGCCAAGAAGCACGTTCACCGCTAGCCATGCGACAAGGAAAAACATCGCCCGTCGGTTCAAATGCAGATGCGACAGCGAAGTGGAATGCGATTCCTCGTCGTGTGGCGTCCCGGGACTGCGCCGCTTGTCCGCCAGACGCGCTCCTGGCGTAAATGCGAAACGCACAATCGCCCCCATTGTTCCTGAGATTGCGCCTGATGCGCCCACGACAGGGGCGATTTCGTAAGGGTGCAGCGCAAGAAACAACAACGCGCCTGCGAACGCGCTCGCACCGAGAAAGAGAAGGTAGCGCGCTGAACCGAATCGACGTTCGACCGGCGTGCCGAATGCTGCAAGCGCTAACGCATTCACGATGAGATGCGTCCAATCGCCGTGCAAGAAAAAGTAGGTCAGCATGGTGGCGTATTCGGCGCCGCCTTCAAGCGTCACGCGCGCCGGGATGAAAGCGAACGTCGTGAGCAGCCAGTTTGAGAATTCCAAAGGACCGTAAGCGACGACGAGCTGCGTCGCCGCCAGCACGACGATCAGCGTCTTTGTCACGACCGGGAGATTGAAGATTCGTTCTCGACTTGCGGGCACGTTCGCTCCTGTCCGTTTTGCTGGGCAACGGCCCGCGCAGCCTCGATGCTAATCTAGCGCGACCCGCGTCGGCGAGCGTCCCGATTTGAGGCGCCTGTCAGCGACGTTCAACCCGTCGCGCGAGCGCCAGCGGATCGCTCGAGATCGCTTCCGGCCGGTTCAGCATGTTGGTTTCGCTCATAGGTTGCGGGGTCCTGACCGTTGTCCTCGCCGCCATGGCGGCGATCGCCGTTCCGATGGCACGATCGCTGCTCCGTTCAGCAAGAATTGTGATGCGGCGGGGGCAGGCGTCCCAATTCTGGGCGGGGGCGCGCGAGCGTCGGGCGGAACTGAATGATATTGCCGGGCACTAGGGAGCTTCACGACTATTGGCGTCGATTGAAGGGAGAACGGGCGGCGCCGGATCGAGCGGAAATCGATCCCGTCGCGATTCGCCACATTCTGCCCGACATCTTCATCATCGAAGTGGACCCGGAACGCCGACTTCCGCTCCGTCTCTGCGGCGCTCGGGTTAACGCCCTCTGGCTGCGCGAGCAGAAGGGACGCTCCTTCCTTGGATGGTGGCGAGCGCAGCGGCAGGAGGAGGCGGCCGAGGCGATTCGCCGGGTCATCGACACTCAAACGCCGCTAGTCGCGCGCGCCCGGACCGCGCCGGACCGCGATGCGGCGGAATTCGAGCTTCTGCTTTTGCCTCTGCGTCATTTCGGCAAAAGCTGTTCGCGCGTCATGGGGTCGCTTGCGCCCGCGCGGCGGCTCGACTGGGTGGGAGTTTGCCCCGTGGGACCGCTCGATCTGGTCGCCGTGCGGATGCTGGAGGACAAGGCGGCGGAAGGCTCGAAGGAGGAACGGCGCTGCGGCGAGATCGCGCGCCTGGAGGCCTCCAACTAACGGCCTTTCGAAGAAAGCGGTTGCTGTGAGCCATCGCCTCCAATCATGATCATCGCAGAGCGAAGCTTCACGCTATGCGCGCGTGCCGAAACCCTTTTCGGGCGCTCCATAACTCGAGTCGCGACGAGAACCTCCCGGTCAGCCAGTCGATTCAAACTCTGAGCGCTGCGCCATTGTGGCGCCGGCGCCACACCAGCCGGAATTCCGACCGAACGCCCGCCAGATACAGGGCTTTTGCATTGACTGTGCGCGGCCTCGACTGATTGAGTGCAGTGCATGGCGAGCGATCGCTGAAGGTTTTCAACTAGGCAATCGGGCGATGGTTTCCGCCTCAAGCTAAAGAGGACACAGATGAAAAAAGCTCTTTCCGTCGCCGCTCTTCTGGTCGCGCTGACGGGCTCGGCTTTGGCGGCCGATCTTCCCAGCTACAAGGCTCCTCCGCCGCCCCCGCTGCCGCCGCCGCCGCTGTGGAGCGGCTTTTACGTCGGTCTGAATGCTGGCGGAACGTGGGGTGGCAGCAATAACATTTGGACGTCGTCAGCCCCGATTTCCTCCTTCCCCGGAAGCGCCCCTTCGGCGTTATATGCGGCGTATTCGGCGCTCGGGGCTTCGGGCGTTTCGCAGGGCAACACCAGCGGATTCATCGGTGGCGGCCAGATTGGCTATAACTGGCAGTTCTGGGGCGGCCGCCTCGTCGCGGGCGTAGAGGCTGACATCCAAGGCGTCGCCAGCGGCAACAGCAACAAGACGTCGGTTACCGCAGCGGGCGCATTTCCGTTTATCGCCGCCAGCGAAATCGTAACGACCGCGATCACGACCTCGAAGCGGCTCGACTATATCGGGACGGTTCGCGGCCGGTTGGGTTGGCTCTTCACCCCGACCTTGCTTGTCTACGGCACCGGCGGTCTCGCCTACGGCGGCGTCTCCGTGTCGACCGGCGTCGCGCAGTTCAACAATGACTGCGCTCAGTTCCCGGCGGGATGTATCACTAGCTCTGCTTTCTCGTCCGGAAGCTTTTCCGACACGCGTGTCGGCTGGACGGCGGGCGCCGGCCTGGAATGGATGTTCATGCCGAACTGGTCCGCCAAGGTCGAATATCTGTATTACGATCTCGGCAATGTCAGCTACTCCGGGGGCCTCTTGACGACATTCAGCAACACGCTCACGGCTTTCCCTGCTGGGAGCCTTATCTCCGGCGTCGTTACGCAGTCCCAGACTCGCTTCAATGGCAACATCGTCCGCGCTGGCGTCAATTATCACTTCAACTGGGGCGCCGCTCCGATTGTTGCGAAATACTGATCCAGCCTGAACAATCGATATGAAAGAGCCCGGCCGGTTGGCCGGGCTTTTTTTTGGGGTGACGCCTTCGCAGAGCTTCGCGGCCTGCGCATTGCCTAACCTCGGGCGACGCTGTATCAAATTGATAATTGTTTCCGGCCATAGGCGTCGCGTGTATTGCGAGGATGTTTTCGATCTCATCGATCGGCTCACGCGCGCCGACAGAATTCCAATTCCCAACGGCTTCCTCAGCGAACTCCTGCGGGCGACAGGCCTCGCGAACGTCGCTTACCTCGCCTTCAACATCCCAACGGGGCTGGCCGACCAACCGCTGCTGTCCGCCGTTCATGCCGCCTCTTGGCGAAAATCCTATGCCCAGGTGCGCCGTGTCGATCTCGAGCCCGTCGTGCGCGTCGGGTTCGGCGGGATCATGCCACTCGATTGGCGCCTGCTGGATCGCGACGATCCGATGGTTTGTAAACTCCTGGGCGAGGCGCTGGAACTCGACCTCCGCGCCAACGGCGTCTCCATTCCCCTGCGCGGCCGAAGGGGCGAATATGCGCTGTTTAGCGTCTGCTGCCCTGAAGACGCTTCTTCCCTGCTGTCGCCGCGCCATGCCCTGATTCGCCAGCTCATGGCGATGAGCGCGATTTTTCACTCCAGTGTGCGAGACGCCTTCACAGGAGAATCCCACGTCGACATGCGGATGTCTGATCCCGAATTGGCTTGCCTGCGCCTCAAGGCCCAAGGAACCGGCGATCATGAGATCGGGGTGGCGCTTGGCGCGGGTCCAACTGCTGTGCGCTTCTGGCTCGAAACGGCGCGCGCGCGGCTTCACGCCGCCTCCGTCGACGATGCGATCGAAGAGGCGTGCCGGATAGGGCTGATTCGCGTCGGCGTCGAACGTCGGCGTTCCGCGACCGGATCCACTCCCGCCGAATTGATCGATCGGCGGGAGCGATGATCGCGCTGCTGCCTGGCGAATCGCGCGCGCTTTTTCCCCGTCTCATGGATGAGATGTATGATCTGCGCCTCGGCGCTGTTCGCGCGCATGCCGGTCGGCCGTCCGCTGCGGTCCATCGCTTGGCGGTCGTCGATTATTTTGATTCGCTTGATCCGCTCTACGTTCTTGCGCTCGACGAAATGGCATGCGTCGCGGGCGCGCTGAGGTTGCTGCCGACGACCGGCGTTACGATGTTGAACGACGCTTCCGCGGGCGCGCCGCGGGATGGGTTACGCGTCGAGAGCCCGCTGATCTGGGAAGCAAGTCGTTTGACGCTGCGCCGCGCCGGAGATTCTCGTGCGACGGACGGCGCCATGAATCGCACGATCGGTCAGCTCGGCGTCGCGCTGAATGCAGTCGCTGAAGCCGCCGCGCTGACATATTTGATCGGCGTTTTCGATGGCGCGATGCATCGGCTGCTGTCGCATCGCGGCTGCGCCGGCGAAACATTAGCCCCGCCGATGCGCATCGACGGCGCCGACATATTTGCTGTGCTCTATGAAGTCGGCGCTACGATGGACGCGCCATTCAGAAGTCTTGCGGGCGACGCCTCGGCGCCGCCGATCAATCTTGCCGATCTGGAACGTTTGCGCCAGACGGACTGCCGGTCATGAGCGGAACACCTCTCGCCCGGCGAGCTTCCGAGGGGCAATTTAAAAAATTAGGACGTCGGCGTCTCGCCGCGGGGCGGCGAGCGACGCTTCTTAAAGATGTGGCCGCGCGAGAGTTCAGGCGTTCACGAACGCGGTGATCGCAAGCGTGATGGCGGCGGCCGCGGCAAAAATCGAGAGAATCGCTGAGATCGCATTCATGGCTTTGTCCTGTGGCTCGCTGCCCATTGAGGAAACGAAGAGCCGCATCTGAGGCAGGCGCGACAAATTAGCGCACCGACTTAGAAATATGCCAAGTAGGAAAAGGTTTTGCGATGCACCCCCCACGCCGCTCAAAAGAGTGTTGCGCGGTTTCGGCTTGCGGCCAGTAATCCGGCTCTAAACAACGGTTAGTCGGCCAGGCTTCAGCGTCTGTGCGCCGCAATGACGATTAATCCGTCAGAGACATAAGCTTCGCTTTAAGGTCGCCGATTTCCAGTTCGGCCTGCACCTGATCGCTGACGTCATATTGCACGCCGAGGAAATACAGCAGGCGGCCGTCGGCGTCGAAGAGCGGCGTGATGTTGAGCTTGTTGTGAAACAGCGTGCCGTCCTTGCGATAATTGCGCAGCGTGACTTCGATCTGTTCTCGATTGCGGATCGCTTCGCGCAGCCGCAGTCTCCCTTCTTGGTCGCGGTCGTCGGCCTGGAGAAAGCGGCAGTTGCGTCCGATAATCTCGTCGAGCTCATAGCCCGTGATCCGCATGAACGGTCGATTGGCGTAAATGATCGGCGAGTCGTCGAGGTCGGGGTCCGCGAGCGTGACCCCGTTGACGCAGGCGTCGAATATGGTCGTCAGCATTTTCGGAATGATTTCCGCTTCCTTGCGCAGGGCGAAAAGCTGGCCTTTGTTCTGGCTTCTGGCGCGCGCCCACACCCGATAGGCGCTCGGCGCCATGCCGGCGAAACGCCGGAACGCGCGCCGAAAGCTCGCCTCGTCGGCGAAGCCGGCGCTGGAGGCCAGCTCCTTGACTGGCTTGGCGCTGGTTTCCAGCAACATGCGCGCGGTCTCGACGCGTATCCGATCGATGAAGGTCTTCGGCGACTCTCCGGAGGCGAGTTTGAGTCTGCGATGCAGCGTTCGCTCGGACGTCGAAAGCGCTCGTGCGAGCTCCTGAGCGCTCATTGACGAGTTGGACTGCCGAACAATTCGCTCGGCATCGGACAAAAAGGCGCCGGCGCCTTCGTTCAGCCCTGTTGCGTTGTAGACGGTCGGGCCGAGCTGCGCGCCTTTGAAGGGCGCGGCCTCGCCCAGGGTGAACTCCGCTGCGATCCGCGCCGCATCGACCCCGCAAAGCTCACGAACGACATGCAGAGCGACGTCGATCCACGACAACGGGCCGGCGGCGGTGACCACGCGACGGTCCTCGATCAGCCGCGCGCCCCAGGCGGCGTCGATTCGGGCATACCGCTGCTTCAGCTCCTCATGATGCCGCCAGCTCGTTGTGCAGCGGCGGCCATCGAGGAGGCCCGCCTCACCGAGAAGAAACGCGCCAGATCCACAGCCTGCGATGAGCGCTCCGCGCGCATGGTGGCGCCGTAGCCAGGCGGCGGTCGCGCCAAAGCGCGACATGTCCGGCGGCTTTCCGTCCTCGCCGGGCCAGAAACTCGGCACGATGATCGCGTCGCAGGTCGTAATGGCCTCGAACGACGCAGCGACGGGGAAGCTCGCCCCCGTGCGATCGCGGATCGACTCGCCGTCCGCGCTTGCCGTCACGACATAGAAAGGATCTTCAGCGCTTTCAGTGGGCGCGGCCGCCCGACCGACGGCGCGGCGCGCGAGCGTCAAAACATCCGTCAGTCCCGAGAAAGCCGAGCCCAGGCATTCATTTAGGCCGGCGATGACAATCTTTCTCATCCGCTCAACTTTTGGCGAATTATGACGCCTGTTTGGCTATTGCGCCATCCTGACCTAGATTACTTCTAATCTCATCCTGCGCTAGTCGAGGCATCTTCGGCTTCCGGCGGGGGATGCATACATATTGACGACGACGCCCCGGCCCGCCGCGGCTCTCGTCATGGAGGTGAAAATGAAGGCGAATTGGAAGAAGTATTTGCCTTGGGTCCTGTTCGTCGCAGTCGGCGCGTTGCTTTTCGGGCTGTTCCAGCATCAGCAGACCCGCACGCCGGCGCGCGAGATCACCTTCAGCGAGCTGCTGGTGCAGATCGACGAAGGCCGCGTCCATGACGTGACGATGTCCGGTAATGAGATTTCCGGCCACTTCAACGACAACCGCTCCTTCACGACCTACGCGCCGAGCGATCCAAGCCTCGTGCAGAAGCTTGAATCCAAGAAGGTGCAGATCAGCGCCAAGCCCGCGAACGACAGTCCGGGTTGGCTCACGACTCTGCTCGTCAATGGGCTGCCGCTGCTGCTCTTCATCGCCGTCTGGATTTACATGGCGCGGCAGATGCAGGGCGGGGCAGGCGGCCGCGCCATGGGCTTTGGCAAATCGAAAGCGAAGCTGCTGACGGAGACCCAAGGCCGCGTCACCTTCGAGGACGTCGCCGGCGTCGACGAAGCCAAGGAAGATCTGCAGGAGATCGTCGAATTCCTGCGTGATCCGCAGAAGTTCCAGCGGCTCGGCG
>Ga0351910_1162_pt2 | contig 17585 bp, 17 predicted proteins | sample TotcelHT113001L5_FD_206860 | JGI IMG/M metagenome (GOLD analysis project Ga0351910, IMG submission 206860) | Enriched cells from coal bed in the Powder River Basin, Montana, United States - Total cells T11 rep1 HSBNCT.T11.300.1.L5 ...
ATATATAGCAGAACCTGCCATCCGAAGGGCTGGCAATGGTAAGTCTGGCGGTCACCACTCTATATGCATTAACGCCAGGTTTTAAGATGATTCGTACACGCGATCCCCGACAAGCCCCTTTGATCGACCCTTGGGGTATTTATAGCATTCCCCAAAAGTTCTTTCCTCTTATTCCATCTCCCCCTGGGAGAGGAGAGGGGCAGGGTGAAGGGGGAGAGGAAAAAACTTTTGGCAACAGGTATTAAAGGATAAACCCTGTTGTTTCTATACCACTATGGCTACAGTCAGATCGGCAATGACTTGATCTCCGCAAAAAATCTGGACCTGCGTATATTTTGCAGCAAGCAGGATCTTGTCGTAACGGGCAGGCTTCCAGACAAAATTTTGGGGCCAATTCCCCGGTTTTTGTAACAGGTAAATATCAATAAGCAATATTTGCGGATTAATTCCTTGGGGCTCCTTGGGGGTGAGAAGTATCTCTACTCCCGGATTCGGAACATAAACCTCCCCCACCACGTGAAAATCATCCGGCGGCGGCGGCATAAGATTGAGCCAGGCGTACCAGTCTTTCGTCTTAATCTCTTTACAGGGGATAAAATTACCTTCTGCTCCATCTGCGGTCATGGGCTTCTCCTTTCAAGGGGGTTAAAATTACCCTCCCCCATGAAGCCGGCTTTTCCAAGCCGGCGGTTATCAATTGAAAAGATACCCTGCTTGACGCAAAAATGTCAGTTAAGGTTTATAATCGCTTATCTTCTGGTATTCTATCCCTTTTTCCGTCAGGTTCCCCTCAATGACCACTTTTTTATGAACATATTTATGCAGCGTTTTGTCTTCTTGAAACATCTCCGCTTTTTTAATAACGGGGACCACCTTGTAATCGAACTGCTGCAGTTGATAATCCGGACCTTCGGACTTGGTCCCAATGGCCATTAAAACGAAAAACAAAAATCCCTCATACTTTGCCATAGATCTTCTCCTTTTGTTTTAATGGGCCTGGCTTATAAGCACCTCCAGCATAAGCTTATCTGGATGCAGCCAGCGCCAGTCTCACCCTGCTAGCCTGATAAGTTCAAAGTTCAGGTTTAATTACCTGAAAGCCTTGATCTTTTCACTTGCTATTCTGCTATGATTATTACCCAAACCATACGTTAAGCACGATATCATTTTCTCTGTGAAGTTCAATGTTTACGCGATTGATATCAAGATCCTTGGTGATCGCATCGCCTTCCCGATAGACTCGGAGCTTCTTGCCTATCATTCTGCCAATGCTCGTCGATGGATCAATCGGGGATAGGCCAATGACCATGGGTAAAATTCCCTCATTGCCTTTCAAGGGAAAGACCCAATCATTACTTCTCATGGGAAAAACACCATCATTCTCTGTTATTTCCAATGGGATTCCGCCCCTGTCCGGAACGGTCTCTTTTCCTTGTCCTTCTCTGGTTTCAATATGCATGGCCAAAAACGCGATATTATATTCCTTTGTGGTTTTTCCTGGGACATCCGGGGTAAAACGAATATGGCATAGCCCCTCCTCTTGGATAAAGAAGAAGGCGCTTAGCTGTCCGCTACCTTCCTTGTTCAAGTCAGGGGTGGGGATGACCCCGATTTCCGTCATCACGAAATTATCTATATTTACTTTCATTTCAGGTAATGAGGGCTCACTGGGAAGGCCGAAATCCAGATAGCATTGCACCAAATCCCCAGTTTTCACTTTGTAACTCCTCGGGTGTGATTCCTTATCAATGCGTATTTTGTGCCAGGTGGGTATATTAAGCCGCTTGGAGGGATCGAATCGCATTTGAACTGGAAGGGAAAGAGGAAAAGGCGGCCAATCCCCATGAAAAGGCCAAGGAATAATCGGATCCAAAGCCCAAGGAATAATCGGACCCAAAGGCCAGGGGTAAGGGTCAGCAAAAGGTTTGAGGGACTTATTTTGCAGGTTCCAATCCGAAGGCCAAACATTAAACCCCGCCCCCAAGATTTCCATTCCATGCTTCTGCCAGCTTTCTTCTGCAAGCAGAAATACGTTACACCATCCTGTTTTGGAGTCACAAACTTGAGGCAGCATGAACGGGAGCATGCGTTTCTCGCAACTTACAACTGTCGCACCCAATGCTTCCAATTGTGCTTTCATCTCGCTTAAAGGGATCTCCCCTGCAGAACGACACTGAAGGGTCCCGTCATGCCTGTAAACTTCAGTCATGGCATCCTCCCTTATCAATTTTCAGAAAAATTATGCAGCAGTCCGGACCGTCGCAGTCAAAAAACGGTTTTGAAGGTCCCTTTCATTGAAATTAACCCCGCCATGTTTCGCTTTTTCAGCCAGATTGCCGTGGGTGAAGAAGAATACCACAAATTTTCATAAATTTGTCATTCAACCAGCCCGATATAGAAAATTTTTGAAAAAATTTGGGCAGACCTCTTCTCTCAGGCCCCAATACCTCAAGGTTGCAAGCTTAAGGGCCCCAAGCCACCACCGCCCCGGTAATGCTGCGCCGGGGGAAAACTAAGGTGATATTCACATACCACCGTCTGGCGTGGTAAGAAACCCTGGCCCCCACTTTGATCAGGCGCTTTCAATATACCTTGCCACTAGGAAACCTTCTTAAGAATTTAAATTTATTGTGGATATGATCTGAACAACGAAATTGACCTTCTGTGGGGGGTTCCAGATATTGTTCATCTCTACGGTCCTACGGTCGTGCCTTTTATAAGGAAAAATCAGGAGGGCTTGGGGGCGGGACCGGGGTTGGCGAGCTTTTCGAAGCGTTCCAGGGAGTGGCCCATGCGGCCCTGCCGGTTGACTTCCTGGAGCCGTTGCAGACATTTGGCTAACTGGGCCTTTCGGCCCATGCCGGCGTAGACGTCGAAGGCCCGGACATAGTTATCCCAGGCCTGGGACAGGTCCCCCCGGGTCTGATACACCTGGCCCAGGTAAAAGAGGTCCCCGGCCATGGCGGCCCGGTCCAGGACCGACCGGTCGATGGTGAGGGCGCGGCTGAACATCTCCAGGGCCTGGCCGCTGTCCCCCCGGGCCAGCGCCAGCCGGCCCTGGTTATGGGAGAGGGTGCCCTTGAGTTCCGGAGTGGTGCACAGAGGCTGAGCCCGGGTGAGAAAATTCTGGGCCGAGGCCGGATCATTCTGGTCCAGATAAAAACTGGCCCACTGGAGATAGACCCGCGCCATAGCCGGCTGGGACCGGGACTGCCAGGCCGCATCCTCGGCCGCCGCCAGGTGCTGGGAGGCTGCCGCCGATTCACCCTGCTTGACGGCCACCGTGGCCAGGTTGGCCTGGTTGATTGAGGCCGCGGCAAACTGCTGCCGCTCCTGGTTCAGGTCGTAGGCCTGGGTGAAGTAGTCCCGGGCCTTGGGGTAATCTCCCTCCTCCAGGGCCACGGCTCCCAGGTTGTTGAGCTGTTGCGCCGCCCCGGGGATGTAATCCACCGACCGGCTCATGGTCAGGGCCCGGGAGAAATTCCGGGAGGCCCGCTTCAGTTCCCCCCGGGAAAATAATTCCTCCCCTGCAATCGAGATCTCGTCGATACGCTTGACCTGCTGGCCGAACGGGTCGGCCTTGGCGGCGCAGCCGCCCACCAAGAGGAGCGCCAGCCCGAGCCGGGCCCAGCGGCTAAGGAAGGGTGCGCGGCGCCACATGGATGGATTGGCTCTTGGCTCCCGCCGGGGCAGTCCAGCGGATCAAAGGATTGTTTTTGATGGCGTCCATGGTGTCCTTGGCGCTCCGGGCCGTGCCGGTGGCCGCCTCCATCAAGTCGGGCAATTCCTCGCTCCCGGCCTTGATGTTCGCCACGATGGCCTTCAAGGGCTCGATCTCCTGGTTGATGGATTTGGTGAACACTCCCAGGTTCTGGGCCATGGGCTTGAGATCTACGATGAGGATTTTGGCCTCGACCAAAAACTTGTCCAGTTGGGTCACGGCCTGGTTCACGCGGTTATAGAGATCCTTTTGCATGACCAGCATCCCCAAAGTCCCCTTGCCCTCGCTGAGGTTCAGAAACACCTCGTCGATATTTTTTAGCGCCGACTGGAGGATTTTTTCGTCATTCTTCAGATCCTCGCTAAACTTGGCCAGGTGCTCCAGCATTTCCTTGACTTTCTTGATGTTATCCTCGCTGGCCAATTCCGCCAAGTGTTCGGTCACGGACTTGCGCTCCCGGGAGGGAATGTCGCCATGCGGTTCGATCCTGGGGTAACCGGAAGTCCCGGGGCTGATTTCGACGTATTCACTGCCGATGAGGGTGGGGCTTACTACTTCCGCCACGGAATCCTGGCGGATGAGATTGGCGTACTCCGCATTGACCTTGATGATGACCTCTACCTGGGGCCGCTCCGTGGTCTGGGTGATGCTCAGCAGGGCGACCTTGCCGATCTCCGTGTTAAACATCTTGACCAGGGAACCCTGAAGCAGGTTGTAGCCCTGCCGGAATTTTATCCGGTAGGTGTTCTGGGTTTGAAACCAGCCCTTGGCTTGGGCGATAACCAGCAAGGTCACCACGGTGAAGATGATCAACACCAGGAGAAACCCGCCTGCCAACTGTTCCTTGCGGGAAAAGCCCTCTTCCATGGGCCTATGATAACACTCTTTTTCGGGTTTTTACAAGTAGTGAAAGACCGGCCCCAGACCTAATGTTCCTGAGCCTCCCGATCATTGCCGGACGGACCCAACGTCGTAGATCAATGTGGGACAACCGCCCCGGCCGGTTCCCGAAAAAACCATGGCGCACTCGACCCGATGCCAAAAAAATTTGAGAAATGGCCATTTGTACCGATATAGATAGTGAAGGGGCCGGCAATCCCGGGACAAGTCTTTTCTTGCCCCCGCATCGGGAAGGCCATAGGTAACGGCCAGGCAATCGTGCTCCTGCGGCCAGCTTGACCCCACAGGGAGGGATATAGACAGTGTTTATCCGGTTGCGCCAGTTGCTGCGGCGGGGTCACGGCCAGGAAGGGGCCGCAGCGGTGGAGTTTGCCATCGTTCTCCCCTTATTAATGTTACTCACACTCGGGGCTCTGGATATGGGCCATATGTTTTACATTGACCATCTGATCACGAATGCTAGCCGGGAAGGCGCCCGTTACGCCGCCAAGTATACCGGATCCGCGGCTCAACCCACTAGTGCTCAAGTCTCCAGCTACATAAAATCAACGCTGAACTACAATACATTCAACTTGACAAATTTAACCGTTACCACAACCGTTACCGGTACGATTCCATCCAAAATTGCCACGGTTACGGTTACCGCGCAGAAGCAATGGTGGGTACTTGGCGGCTTGCTGGGGCTTTCCACTAAAACACTCACAGCCCAAACGGCTATGAACGTAGAGGGATAGGATGCATAACCATAGTAAAGCGAAGCAGAAGTTGACCCTGGCCCTCGATGAATCAGGTGCGGTTGCAGTCTATTTCGTCCTCATATTCAGCACACTATGCGCACTCGCCGGGCTGGCGATCGATTTGGGTAATATGGTCAAGGTGAAGGCCGAGTTGCAGAGGACTGCGGATGCCGCAGCCTTGGCCGGCGCCGCAGGTTTGGTCCCCTACACCAACCCTGGGCCTAATACCCAAACGCCTAATTGGCCGAATGGCTTGGCTAAGGCCCACACCATGATCAGTAACGTTGCGAATAAAGCTGATAACCTACAATTTTCCACTGCTGAGGGCACGGTTGATTATGGATACTGGTTGTTATTACCGCCAGCCAGTTATGTCCAACCACCAGCCGGAGGACTACCAAAGGCTCGCCCCACTACAGCAGCTTATGAGCCTGTGCCGGCAATACAAGCGTCGCTCAGTAGAAATGTCTCTTTGTATTTAGCACCGCTGGTTGGGATCACCAGTCCCAAAGCAGTGAGTGCTCAAGCTATTGCCATTCTCCCTGAAGCTTATAACTTTAGTACCTCTCAAGTCCCCCCAATTGCAGTAGGCTGGGACACTGTTTATGATAATGTTGGCGGGACTGTGCAAATAGACGTGGCTGAAGAAACGATTAAGCCGCAGAGCAATAAAGGGATTGCAGGCTGGTTTAATCTGAATGGAGGAAACAACCCCGGTTCTACCACAGCTGCTCCACTGACTGCCGGCAATTCCACGGAAGGGACCTCGATTTATTTGATGCCCGGTACGATGGCTGTATTGATGGATTATGTTCAAGCCAATACGACCGTTATCGTGCCGGTGGTCCAAAACGTTGAGAATAAAGCCTGGAGTCCTATCATCGGGTTTGCGGCGTTCTATGTCGATTCGGTAAGCGCCAACTCCATGACCGGGCATTTTGTCAACCAATATTTTGATCCCAGTGTTGTTCCAACTCCCGCTCCCGTGACCGGAACAATTGGCGCAGTTGCGGGCACACCAAAATTAGTTAGTCCGTGATGTCAGCCGTCAGGCTGTCTGACGGGATGCCGTCGCCTCTTTTCACCCCTCCAACTCTCCCCAGCGGTCAACTGCCCCCCGGGAAAGCCTCCCGCAACGTTGATTTCACAACTCCGGGCTTCCAGGCGGCAGGGGAATTTGCCGCCCGCTGATTTGGCCTTACCGGTAACACCAAAGCCCGCCTTGACGAATCGCCTGCAAACTAATTTTTTTCCTCCTCAGGGTCCCTTCCAAAGGGACATTTCTCCATCCACGCCGGAGATGGGTCCGTCCCTGGGCTGGAAGAAGCCTGCGACCACCAAGGGCGCTCATGGCGGGTAACTCGCGACTCACCCATCACACTTGTGGCGTCTCTCGAAAAATAAAGAAAATTACCGATTTTGACCTTGCAAGTTTATTCAGAGGAATTATTATTCCTTGATACCTGCTATTTCTGGACCGTCATTCAGGGGCCTTTGCCCCACCAGTAGGGCCTGAAAAGGGCGGCCGTCCCGCCCGCCGCCGGGGCGCGGTGCGCACCCGACATGAAAACCTCGAACTTTTCAGCGTTTAGTGTGTAAGGTGGGCATTGCCCGCCGTTCCCGGTCATCAATTGGTGCGAAACACGCACCCTACGAAAAACTTTGCAGGACAGGAGGAAGTTCATGGCTGAAGATTTACTGGAAAAGGGCGCGATAATGCAGCGGGATAAGGAAACTTACGCCATTGCGCCCCACATTCCCGGCGGCATTATCACTGATTTCAACCTGCTGCGGCGGCTGGCCGACGTGGCGGAAAAATACGGCGTCAAGGCCGCCAAGCTCACCTCGGCCCAGCGCATCGCCCTGGTGGGACTCAAGCTCGAAGACCTGGACCCGGTGTGGCAAGACTTGGGCATGGTGCCCGGGGCCGCCATCGGCCTGTGTGTGCGCTCCATCAAGATCTGCCCCGGCACCACCTTCTGCCGCATCGCCCAGCAAGACGCGGTGGGGGTGGGGCTCCACCTCGACGAAAAGTATCACGGCATGCCCCTGCCCTTCAAGTTCAAGATCGGGGTCTCGGGCTGCCCCAACAACTGTTCCGAGTCCTGCATCAAAGACCTGGGACTGGTGGGCGCCGCCAAGGGCTGGCGGGTGCTGGCCGGCGGCTTTGGGTCGGGCCTAAAACCCCGCCTGGCGGACCTCATCGCCACCGACCTCACCGATGCCGAAGTTCTCAGCCTGGCCCAGCGGATGCTGGAGTGGTACAAAGACAAAAATCAAAAGAAGCGCCTGGGCCGGATCATCGACGACATCGGCCTGGATACCTTCAAGGCGGAACTGGGCCTGCCGGCGGAGTGATCTGAATTTCCATCCGCAGACCAGGTTTCCGAGCCCGGCCCCGGGCCCGTTAAAGACCAATCTGGGCTCAAAAAGGTAAGTTCCTTTCGTAGGGTGCGTCTCACGCACCAAAAATGGCGCCTGGGACGCCCCCTACGGATTTTCGTGCCTTGGGAAACCAGCCCCTAGAACGTAGGGCGGGAAAGCGCAGCGCATCCCGCCTTTGGCATTATTCCATCTCCCGGCGGTGTTCCAGCCGCGTTTCCGTGAAAAAGAAAATGCCGCCAGGAATAAAGGTGCGAATATATATATTGACCGGAATAAATTGCCGTCGCACTCGCCGAAGGCGGGATGCGTCGGGCTGTCCGGTCCATCCCCGGGTCCCCTTGCGCAATGGCCTTGCCGCCGTTATAATTAAAGATTAAGAAATTTACTGCCGGGAACTTGCCGCGGACCTCAGCCGGGAGAGATAGATCGGCTGGGCCTTCTCCCTTGTCTTACCGGAATCCCTTGCATCTGATTCGGAAAGGCCGGAATAATCGGTGACTCATGGGCCGTCATATGGTGCGCCGTGCGCACCCTACCGGGCCGACCGGACCCGCTCCGGCTTACCAGGCCCGGCTGGCAGGGTGCGGTGCGCATCCTGGCTTGACTCTATGGTGCGTAAAACGCACCCTACCCAACGGTGCGCCGTACGCACCCTACATATAGTGCAATTGTAGGGGCGGGTTTAAAACCCGCCCCTACGTGGCGCGGGTCGCCGCCCCTCGTTGATTTAGCGCCATAATCGGAGATTTTATGAAAATTCGGGACGATTTACGCAACCTCGCCATCATCGCCCACGTTGACCACGGCAAGACCACCCTGGCGGATGCCATGCTCTGGCAGAGCGGCATCTTTCGGGAAAATGAAACCGTGGTGGAGCGGGTCATGGACAGTATGGACCTGGAGCGGGAAAAGGGCATTACCATCATGGCCAAGAACATGGCCATTACCTATAAGGGCGTCAAGATCAATATTGTCGACACCCCGGGACACGCCGATTTCGGCGGCGAAGTGGAGCGCACCCTGAACATGGTGGACGGCGTCCTGCTCCTGGTGGACGCCACCGAAGGGCCGCTGCCCCAGACCCGGTTCGTCCTGGGCAAGGCGTTGGAGCAGGGGCTGCCCGCCATTGTGGTCATCAACAAGATCGACCGCCCCGACCGCCGCATCCAGGAAGTCCTGAACGAAGTCTACGATCTGTTCATCGACCTGGACGCCACCGAGGAGCAGTTGGAATTCCCGGTGATCTACACCAACGCCAAGGCCGGCATCGCTTTGACCGACCCCGACGGCCAGGGCCAGGACCTGGTGCCCCTGTTTGAGACGATTCTCTCGGCCATCCCCGCCCCCACCTTCGACCCGGAGGCCCCCTTGCAGTTTTTGGTCACCAACCTGGATTACAGCGACTACATCGGGTTGATCGCGGTGGGAAAAATCGTCAACGGCGCCCTGCGCCAGGGCCAGGAAGTGGTCCTGATGAAGAAGGGTCAAGAGGCCGGCAAGGCCCATCTCAGCCAGATTTTAAGCTACGACGGCCTGGACCGCACCCCCAGGGAGGTCATCAGCGCCGGAGATATCGCCGCCGTAGCCGGGGTGCCGGCCGCCTTCATCGGCGACACCCTGACTGATCCCGAAGATCCCCGGGCCTTACCCGTGATCACGGTGGAGGAGCCCACCATCTCCATGATGTTCTCGGTCAACACCTCGCCCCTGGCCGGCAAAGAAGGGCGCTTGTTGACCTCCCGGCACATCAAGGAGCGCCTGGACAAGGAAGTGCTCTACAATGTCAGCATCCGGGTGGAGCCGGGGCCGACCCGGGAGTCCTTCCGGGTGAGCGCCCGGGGGGAACTGCAACTGGCGGTGCTCATCGAGATGATGCGCCGGGAGGGCTTTGAACTGTCCCTGTCCAAGCCCAAGGTCCTGACCCAGGAAGTGGACGGCGAGACGGTTGAACCCCTGGAGCTGGCAGTGGTGGACATTCCCGAGGATTTCGTCGGCATCGTCACGGAAAAACTGAGCAGCCGCCGCGGCCGGCTCATGAAGATGGTCAACCATGGCTCCGGCCGGGTCCGCCTGGAGTTTGAAATTCCCTCCCGGGGCCTTATCGGCTTCCGGGGCCAGTTCTTGAACGATACCCGGGGCACCGGGCTGTTGAACGCCCTCCTGGTGGGCACCACCCCCTATGCCGGGGAGATCGCCGGCCGCATCAACGGCGTCCTGGTGGCCGACCGCCCCGGCCGGGCGGTGTCGTATGCCATCTTCCATTTGCAGCCCCGGGGCACCATCTTTGTGAAGCCCAATGATCCGGCGTACCGGGGGTTGATCGTGGGGGAAAACACCCGCCCCGACGACATGCTGGTGAATATTTCCAAGGAAAAGAAACTCACCAACATGCGGGCTTCCGGCTCCGACGAGGCCCTGCGCCTGGTGCCGGCGCGCCAGTTCACTCTGGAACAGGCCATGGAGTTCATCAACGACGACGAACTGGTGGAAGTCACGCCCCAATCCATCCGCCTGCGCAAGCGGTTGACCAGTTAAGATCGTTTTCGGTTTTCGGTCTTGAAAGTTCCCGTAGGGGCGGTTCACGAACCGCCCCTACCCTCTCAACAGTACCCATAGGGCGTGCCGTGCACGCCGGCCTACAACTCCCCTTGCAACAGCCTTGAAGCGATCGAGTGAACACCCGCAAAAAAAGGCCCAGAAACGTAGAAAACCCCCTTTTCAATTGGGGGTGACATGCTTATAGTATTGACACATTTATCGTAATCGGGAGGTTTTCCATGGAAGTACGCACCATTCTCTGGCCCACAGATTTGTCCAAGAATTCGATCAAGGCCGCCAAGCATGTGTCATCACTCGCCTTGAAGTACGGAGCTAAAGTCATTCTCCTCTACGTCGGGGTGGATTTGATGTCCATGTTCCCGGCATACGGCACTCCCAGCGGGGATCAAGTGCAGCATTTTCAACAATGGGAACTGGAGCAGGCCAAAAAGCACCTGGAAGGGGTGTGCGCCAAGGAATTGAAAGCCTGTCCCAATATCGACGTACGGTTGGTGCAGGGCGATGCCGCAACGGAAATCCTCAAGACGATCAAGGAAGCCAAGGCCGACATGGTGGTTCTGACCAGCCACGGCCGCGGCCAAGAGGATTTGGATCAGAAAAGTACCGATTTCGGCAGCGTGGCCAAAAAAATCCTGGCCAACTCCCCGGTACCGGTCCACCTGGTCAATCCCTATACCAAATGAACCGGGGTTGCATGGTTTTGCCGGGGAAGGGTCCTGGCACGCGGCCCCCGGTGGGGCGGCCGTCCCTGGCCGCCTTGCGGTGGCGGGCACGGAGGCCCGCCCCACTGGGCTATTTTCATATAAAGTTGTAGTCAAAAAACCATGAATATTCATGTCATTCTGAACGCAGCGCAGCTTCGTTACGAATCTCGGCAGCCTTGAAAGAGAGATTCTTCGCTGCGCTCAGAATGACAAAAACTAGTGGTTTGGTTGCGGCTTGGTGTCAGGCGGAAGTGGCTTGCCGCCATCCTGCGGCAGCGTCAGGCGGAACGACACACCGGCCCCTCCCCTTGCCCTCCAGCCCCAAAAAAAACGCCGGTCTCGGAAAGAGACCGGCGTTTTTATATGCACTGAATAATCAGATCAAGTTTCGGTCACGACAACGGCCCCTGAGGGGCAGGCCTCAACACAACTCTCGCAACCCAGACACTCGTCGATATTGACGACTACGGCTTTGTCATCCTGCATTTCGAGCACGCCCACGGGACAAATATTGACGCACTCCTCGTCGCCGGTGCACTTATCGGCATCGATTTCGACTTCCCAGCCCATGATATTCACCTCCCTTATATATGAGTAAATATGAAAAACATGAAAAGACGCCGAGCTGGAGTGCCAGGCCGACGTCTCCTAACTAACCGGTTTTGGTTACGTTTCAGTCACGGTGATAGCATTTGAAGGGCACACTTCCAGGCAGCTCTCGCACCCCAGGCACTCGTCTTCATTGACCACCACGGCTTTGTCATCCTGCATTTCGAGCACGCCCGAGGGACATACATTGACGCACTCTTCATCGCCGGTGCACTTATCGGCATCGATTTCGACTCTCCAGCCCATTACGTTTTACCTCCCTTAAGAATGAAAGTCAAAAATATCCCTAGGACTTGACTTCTTCCTTGATCGACACGGCTATTTTGTAAAGCACCGTCAGAATCAGGAACCCCATGGCCCAGACCCCCAGGGTGATAATGGCCTCGGGTACGGTGGGCCAATACTCGGTGACCTGCTCCAGGGGATTGGGGACGAAACCGCCGGAAATCAGTCCCAGCCCTTTGTCGATATAGGTGGTGATAATCACCAGACCGCACAGGGCCGCCAGGGTGGTCTCATTTTTCCTGAGTTTGGGGTTCACCAGGAAAAGGGCCGCCAGGGTCATGCCCACCAGGGCGAACCACATAAACGGCACCAGTTGGGTCTTGCCGTCCAGGCCGACAAACAGGTATTGGAAGTGGGCCATGTGATCGGGGAGCTGACTGTAGAACACCGTGAAGACTTCGCACATAAAGAAGAACACGTTGATCAGGGTGGCATAGGTGACAATCTTGGCCAGGGTCTGAATCTGCTCCTTGCCGGGATCAAACTTGCTGTATTTCCGGACCAACAGGCACAGGAGAATGAGCAATGACGGGCCGGCGGCGAAGGCGGAGGACAGAAACCGGGGCGCCATGATGGCGGTGAGCCAGTAACCCCGCCCGGGCAGACCGGCGTACAGAAACGCGGTCACGGTGTGAATGGAGACGGCCCAGGGGATGGAGACGTAGCTCAAAATCTTGATCCATTTGGGCGGGGCGATGGAATGACGCTCGCACTCCAACACGTTCCAACCGATGACGATGTTGAGCAGGAGGTAACCGTTCAAGACGATCATATCCCAAAACAGGACCGATCCGGGCGTGGGATATTTCAAGACGTTTAAGATCCGGTCCGGACGCCCCAGGTCCACGGTGATGAAGGTGATGCACATGGTCACCGCGGCCACCGCCAGGAATTCGCCCAGGATGGTCACCCGGCCGAAGGCCTTGTAGTTGTGGAGGTAGTAGGGCAGCACCACCATCACCGCCGAGGCCGCCACCCCAACCAGGTAGGTGAACTGGGCGACATAAAATCCCCAGGAGACGTCCCGGCTCAGGCCGGTGATACCCAAACCGAAATTTAACTGCTTTAAATAGAAGAGAAACCCCAGCGCGAAGAGTCCCGCCAGGATTGCCAGCAATCCGTAGTAACGTTTCGTACCGACCAGCGCCTTTTCGAGCATGACCTACCTCACACGATATAGTAAACTTGCGGGTTCGTACCGAGATGGGCTTTCCGCCGGATGGTGAAATACTTCCGGAGGTACTCCCGCACCTCGGACTTTTCATCCTCCAGGTCGCCAAAAACTATGTTCCCCCTGGACGCTTCCGCGCAGGCCGGTTGCAGCCCCTGGGCCAGCCGTTCGGCGCAGAAGGTGCACTTTTCCACCACCCCGATCTCCCGGGTGGGATAACCGGGATAATTTTCTTTGACGTACGGCCGGGGGTCCCGCCAGTTGAAACTCCGGGAGCCATAGGGGCAGCCGGCCATGCAAAAGCGGCAGCCGATGCAGCGGTGCATGTCCATCATGACGATGCCGTCCTCCCGCTGGAAGGTGGCCTTGGTGGGACACACCCGGACGCAGGGAGGATTCTGGCAATGGTTGCACAGGACCAGAAAGTTCATGTGCTCCACTTTTTCCGCCATGTGCGCCGGCGCATCTCCGGGAAAGGCGTTGTGGAAATGCTCGGTCCACAGCCACTTGATTTGGTAGCGGTGGGCCACTGCCGGGTTGAGTTTCAGCTTGTCATCCGGGGGATTGAGGAAATCCGGCACATTATGCACCCGGTGGCAGGCCACGGCGCATTGCTGGGCGGTGTTGTCATCCAGTTTCTTCTGGTTGATCACCATGGCCCAGCGTTTGGCTTTCATCGAACCCGGAGCCGGGATGATCTCGGCCTCGACCCGGCCGGGCGCCAATAATTCAAAAGCCCCTTTACCTCCAAGCCCCAAGAGGGTGGAGAGTCCGGCTATCCTGATGAATTCTCGTCTATCGATACCCATCACTTCGCCTCCGCCAGCTTCTTGCCTGTTTCCAGGTGACATCCCCAACAGTTAGGCGCCGCCGCCACATAGTTGTGACATTTGTCGCAAAAATCAACCTTGTTGGAGTGACACTCCATGCAGGTATTGGTCAGACTGGCAAGGTATTGTTTCCCATCGGGAGATACAAAATCACGGCCCCGGCTGGTGGTGACTTGCTGCTCCTTGGTGCGGACCACGCTGTCCCGCCAATCCACCAGCATCTGCATGTGGTTGGCGCGCATCCACTCCGTGGGCATCACGCACTTTTTGTCCTTTTCGGCCAGTTTCTTGATAACCGGCGTATCGAGACTCGGCGTCGGCGCCGCCACGGTTTTCCCCAAATTTTGCCACAGCGGGATGGTGATCATCACCAGGAAGATCACGATGCCGGCGATGACCTTATTGCGGTCGAAGAGCTTCTTTTCGACCTTGGGGCGCTCGGCAAATAACCCGAATTCGTTCTTGTAGTCGGCCATGTTATTCCTCTTCCTCCCCGGCTTCCTCCGCCTCGCCAAAGCCTACCAGATCGCGGTCGCGCAGATCGGTGGTGCGCTCTAACTCGTCCGGGAATATCAGGGCATTGCCCACCAACTCGGTAATGCCGGTGACCTCTACCTCCGGCACCCAGTACTGCAGCAGGGTGGGCAGGGTGGCCCGGTCCAGGGCGCAGATGCAGCCCAGGTGGTTCACCCCGTACTTGTCGGCCACAAACCGCACCGCGTTGGCCCGGGGGAAGCCGCCCTGCATGCGGAGCTCCATGTTCTCGTTGGCGTTGATGCCGCTGGAACTGCCGCAACAGAAGGCCTTTTCCCGGATGGTGTTGGGGGGCATCTCCACGAAGTTGCCCTCGGGCAGCACGTTGTTGATGATGTAGCGCGGCTCTTCCAGGATCCCCATGCCCCGGGCCGTGTTGCACGAGTCATGAAAGGTCATCTTGATATGGGCGTTTCTCTGGGGGTCCAGGTTCAGCTTATTGTTGTGGATCAGGTCGGCGGTGAATTCCGAGATGTGCACCATTTTGTGGACCGCGGCGTTCTCGAAGCGGGTGCCGGTGATGGGGGATACCGGCTGCTCCAGGAAGTCCACCGGACCCCACCAGGTGGACATGTACTGGTTGCACACCCGCCACATGTGGCCGCACTCGCCGCCCAGGATCCACTTCACCCCCAGGCGCTTGGCTTCGGCATAGATCTTGGCGTTGAGCCGTTTGCCCATCTCGTGGGAGATGAACCAGCCGAAGTTGCCGCCCTCGGCGGCGTAAGTGCTGAGGGTGTAGTCCAGGCCGATGTGCTCGAACAACAGCAGGTAGCCCATCATGGTGAAGGTGCCGGGGTCGGCGAAATAGTCGCCGGAAGGCATGACGAAGAGGACCTCGGCGCCCTTGCGGTTATAGGACGGGGTGGTGGTGATGCCGGTGATGCGCTCGTTTTCCTCGGCCAGGAAGTCCACCATGTCCTTGAAGGCCTGGGGCGGGGCCCCGATGTGGCTGCCCTTGTCATAGCACTGGGCCACCGAAGCCATGGCCCAGTCGATGTTCAGACCCACGGAGGCCAGCAGTTCCCGGCCCAGGAGCGTCATCTCCGCCATGTCGATGCCGTAGGGGCAGAAGAGCGAGCACCGCCGGCAGATGGTGCACTGGTACAGATAGAAAAACCATTCCTTAATGACGTCTTCCGTCAGGTTCCGGGCGCCGGCGATTTCGCCCAGGGCCCGGCCGATGGTCTTGAAGTAGCGCTTGTAAACCGACCGCAGGAGCTCGGCCCGGAGGACCGGCATGTTCTTGGGGTCGCCCGTGCCCAGGAAGAAGTGGCACTTGTCGGCGCAGGCCCCGCAGCGCACGCAGATATCGAAAAAGACCTTCAGGGAACGGAACCGGTTGAGCCGGTCTTCCATCCCTTGCAAAACGGTTTCCTTCCAATCCGGCGGCAGGGCCCACACATCATTTTCCACCGACCGGGCTTCCGGATAGGGGTAGTTGATCCATTCCATCCACTTGGGGGCGGCGGGGTTACAATAGGTGCCCGGCCGGAAGTCCGGCTTGACGTCCATCCAGCCTTTCTCGGGCGGCTTATAGCTTAACCCGGGAAGCAGCTCTGCTGGTGTCGGAGTTTTGGCCATAAACTCATTGCTCCTTTTCGACCGGGATCCCAGCCTCAATCATGGCATCCCTAAACTTATCTTCATATTCGGCGTACGAATGGAACTTGACAGGATAGTTCCAGGGGTTGACGTGCATGACCCAGCGGTTGTTGGCAACCATGTTCCGGCTGGGGCTCATGAACACCCCGGGGGCATGCATCAGCTTGCTGAACGGAAAGTACGCAAAGAGCACACAGACTAAAAAGAGATGGACAAAAAAGAGGCTGCTGAGGTTCGCCGGCAGCTTGGGATGCAAGGTCGCCAGCCCGATGGCCAGTTCCTTCACCGCCACGATGTCGGTCTTGAAGAAATACCGCAGCAAAATCCCGGTAATGCCGATGCTGAGAATCAGCAGCAGCGGGAAATAATCCGCCGCCAGGGAGATGTAGCGCACCGCCGGATTGGTGATCCGCCGGAAGAGCAGATAACCCACCGCCGCCACCAGCACCACGCCGCTCAGGTAGACCGCCGGGGTGAAGAACTGCAAGAAGCCGTCCACCTTATCCAGCATCAGGACGAGGCCCATGGTGGGTTCGGTGAAAAACCGCAGATGGCGCAGGATGACCACCAGGAAGGCGTAGTGGAAGGCGATGGCCCCCAGCCACAGCCACTTGTAGGACCAGTGGATCAGCCGGGCGCCTTCGGGGTTGTCCGGGTCCTTCACCAGCTCGGTCCGCAAGTTCCGGAACAGGCTGCGGAAGGCGAACACTTCCAAGGCCATGCGCCCGATGAGATGCGGGGTGTCGGAGGGATTGTCCAGCTTTTCTCCCAGGTCCCGCTTGATCCAGGGCAGGGTCCGGCCCTGACCGCCGGTGGTGGGAATCCGGAAGGGTACCGGCGACCGGGCCCACTTGATGACCTGGTAGATCATGCCCTCCACGAAGATGAGCGCGGCCATATAGGGCACCACCACCCCAAACACCAGTTGCAGATTGCCCCTGGCTCCCACGTAGGCGATAATGATCAATCCCAGGACCGCAGACAAGGCCACAAAGAAATGACGCTTAAAAAAATCCATGTACTGTCACCTCGTTTCAGTTAACCGTTTGCTGCCAAGACCTACAACAGGCCGTCTTCAGTGAGGCCTGTTTTGCGCATTAACCCGCTGACTCTTCTCTTCGCCTCGTCGGCCTTGATTTCGTAGATCTTTTCCCGGCGCTTGGTGTAGACATCGAATCCCAGCAAGGCCAGCCCGTCGATTCTGGACTCCAGGTCCAGGAGCTCCGCCGCCAGGTTCTTCTCTTTCTCAATTTCTGCGGCCAGTTCCTGGCGGATGACAATCTTCAACAGAAAGATGAAGGCCAGGGCCTGGGAGGGGGTAAAATTTTGCAGCGCCCGGATGCGGATGATCTCATCCAGACAGGTCAGGATTTGATCCCGCTCCATCTCCTGGGTGAGGGCGCCGTATAACCCTTCCAGCCCCTGGGAGAGCCGGTATCCCGCCGGATTGTCGAAGCGGTTCTTTTCCTTCCGTAAAAAAATCGCCGTCTCCGGCGGATAGCTCTCGAATATCATGGAGAGCCATTGACCCAGGATGGCGGCTTT
>Ga0351910_1187_pt1 | contig 17523 bp, 7 predicted proteins | sample TotcelHT113001L5_FD_206860 | JGI IMG/M metagenome (GOLD analysis project Ga0351910, IMG submission 206860) | Enriched cells from coal bed in the Powder River Basin, Montana, United States - Total cells T11 rep1 HSBNCT.T11.300.1.L5 ...
CGCGCAGCGAAATGACCACCACGTGACGGGTGCCCTCTTTGTAGCGATCCATGGGCGTCCCCGGCGCACAGCGATAGTCGGCCAGGATTTCGCCGTCGCCCCAGACATAGTCTAGCAGCACGGCGACATGATTCTGGCGGAAACGGACTTCTTGCACGGTCTCGATGGTGGCCACCTCCCCGGCAGCGTCGCACAATGTCACCGTGCGATTCTGTGAGATAACCTCGTAGATGCCCTGCAGGCGGCGTTCCTGCACAAAAAGAGCAATGCGTTGGATCAGATCGAAGAGCTGGTGAAAAGTGGAGAGGAGGCTATCGAAGGTGAGGTTGGAGAGACCAAGCATATAAGCCAATTGTAGCATGCCTGGCGCAAGCCGCTGCTAGCAGTCACTGATCTCCAAGGCGCATCGATGCTGCGGCGCGAATGCGCCGCAGCGCCTTGATGCAGCGATTGCCCTGTGCGTCGGTCAGGAGCCACAGCGGATGCGGAGAAGAGCGAGCCTGGAAGAAGGCCTCCAGGCTCGCGGGAAAGCTCAGAAGCAAAGATCAGGAATGCTGATCGTCTGCTCGGTGCTGGGCCGATGGAATCCCAGATGCCTATCAACGTAGGCGTGGCCCACCTCGCGGTTGAACCAGGCCAGTGCGTCCGCCCATTCGTCGTCGAACTCGCCGTCGGAGCGGATCGTCAGACCCTCGCGGCAATAGCCCAGGATCAGCAAGACGCGCATGACCACCGCGTCATACGGTTTGCGAGCCGTCTTGCAGAAGCCGATCTCATCGCCTGGGCTGGTGCTGTAGCGAAAGGTCTCGTGGCCCGCCTCGCCCACCCCGTTGAAGCGCATATCATCTTCCCCAAGGAGCGCCGCTGCCAAAGGGCGACCGTCTGCGTGCAGAGCACCGGACAGACGGTCGCCCTCGGGGCCAACGCCTTCCACCAGCTCCCAGATGGCAGGCAGGTGCTCCGCTGGGCCTGCGCCAAGCCCAAACTCAACGAGCGCTATCTGCTGCGCTGGGAGTGGTAGATCGCGTTACCGGCTCGGGCCGGTGCCGCCGCCGCCGCTGGTCGACATCATGGCCTTCCTCCTTTCTCTGACAAACAACAACGTGCCGCCCTCCAACTGACTTGCGGAAGGGCGGCACGTGGCTAGAATGCACGCAGCCCCCGGCTGGTTTGGTCAGCTGGCGGGTCAGAGGGCTGTCGGTGCTACCAACACTGGCGGCCCTCGCCTTGTCAGGCATGGCCAGCATAAGGCTTTTGTACTGTCATGTCAATCTTTTTTAAAAATCTCGTATTTTAGAATGCTATTCTATGGTATTCTCGATTCCTCTTGACATCCCCTTCGGCAACATGCTAGGCTGAAGCTATACCTTCGCAGAACAGCGGTTCTGCGACGAAAAGTCACCCAATGTCCGGCTTTCCGTGCCAATAACTAGCGTTGCACGGTCAGTTAGGCGAAGCACACTTATGACTACACAACCACCGACCATTCATACCCTGCGCGAAGCGCTGAACGCCTACGAGCGCATCTACATGCCCTCGCGCAACTTTGCGCCCAAGACCCGCCAGAGCTACGGCGATGACATCCGGGAACTCGTCCTGTTCCTGCAAGCCAACGATTGCACAGAGCCTGGCGACGTGTCTCTCTCCGCGCTACAGGGCTACCTCGCCGATCTCGACCGCAGAAGGCTTGCCGGGGCGACACGCCGACGCAAGACCTATGCGGCCAAGTCGTTCTTCACTTTCCTGCACCGCTCCGGGCACCTGCCTGGCAACCCGGCGGAGCAGCTCATCCCGCCACGGAGCGAGCAAAAGGAGCCGCGCGTGCTCAGCAAAGTCGAGTACCAGGCGTTGCTCAGGGTGTGCAGCCATCATCCGCGCGATGCCGCGATCATCGAGCTGCTATTACAGACCGGCATCCGCCTCTCGGAGCTCACGAGGCTGGAACTCGGGGATGTTGAACTCCCTGGGCGCATCACCAAAGATGCTGACACTGTGGGGCGGCTGCACATCCTGGGCAAGGGGCGCAAAGATCGCTGGCTGCCACTCAACCACAAAGTCTGTCGCGCTCTGAAGACCTGGTTGGAGGTGCGGCCTGCACTCACAGCCGCCCTCTTCGTGACTAAGTTTGGCCAACCGATTGGCCCGAGAGCCGTGCAGCAGCTCGTGCGCCGGTACTTGACAGAGGTGGGCATCACGGGCGCCAGCGTTCACACGCTGCGACACACCTTTGCGACGCACCATGTGGCCCAGGGAACATCGCTACGCACCGTGCAGGACGTGCTGGGTCATGCCAGCCTGAAGACGACCTCGATCTACGTGCAGTTGGCGCAGGAGGCGGTGAAAAGGGAGTTGCAGGAGCATGCACTATGACCGCAAGCTGCTATGGTATTCCATAGAGCGCGAATGCTCCCCAGTAGTACGGATGCGAATAAGGGTGCAACTCGTCAGTTGTTTCTGTTGGGTTGATGACATCATCCTCATTTGAGCTCCCAGCCATCGGCACAAGCCCAAGTTCCCTAGCAGTCGCATTTCGGAGCCACTGCTGGGCTTCTCGTAAAGCCTCCCCAGGACGGTTGCCGTGGCCTGCATAGCTCTCGTAGAACCGAGTCATCAGCATCTTCGCCGCATTATCCGGGATTGGCCAGCATGTGCCGAGCACTGTCCTGGCACCGGCGCGTATAAACGCTCCTGGGAGCCCCAGGAGCTCATCAGGCGCATCTCTGAAGTCAGACAGCAGCGTTTGGCATGCCGACAGGACGACCAACTCCCAGCCCAACCCCCGCTTGATATTCAGGATATCGCGCACAGTAAGCCACTCGGCTCCGGCCATCGCCAGGCCCGAGTCAAGCGGTCGTGAGGCGTAGTAGACACCGTGACAGGCGAAATGGACGTGTGTTACGGAAGGCAGGGCCGTCAAGACAGAGTCACGGGTAGCGTGCTCTGCCTCCAGCATAACGGCATTCTGCGTATCGAGCAGGCTGGACACGGCCATGATCTCCTCATGGGCGAGGGGCAGAGCAGGCATCGGTAACGCAATCGACAAGTCGTTCAGCACAACCTGCTCCGAATGCGAGGGGTCTGCGATCGCAAGCAGGGATCGCTCTCCGCTGGCTTCTCCGAATTGCGCCATTAGCGATAACGCAGACGCTGAAGGTGCATAACTGATCTCCAGTATTTCGTCCACAAATCGGCCATCCGGAAGTACCGCTGCGTGCCAAGGTAGCAGGCTCAGCAGCCCGCAGGGAATCAGGGTGATGCGCTCGCACCCAGAATCCAGTGCCTTCTCGATCATCGGCCCCATGACGTGCCTGCCTATGGTCTGCGCAACTGCCTGTAGCGTGACTCGAAACTTGTCCGACGGCGCGAAGAGCGCGGCGCGTTGATAGCTCTCGTGTTGGGCAGAACCCCCCAGGATATCGTACAGGTCACCTTCGCTAAAGCCTGGTAGCCAAACGACATTCTGGCCATCGGTTGGAGAGCTGTCGGGCGGCACTAGAACCGCTACACTTCCGTGCTGCGTTGTGGCGAGGTAAGCGATCATCGGCGATGCTTTGGAGTTCACAGTGCGTTCACTCCTGCTCTGTTCGCGCGATATAGTGTGCGCGGGTTCTACGTCATCGTGGACGAGAGGCCGCATATCGCTGTGACCGGCACCCCTAGGCAGAAGTCGGTGCTCCTCACCCCGATTGGGCGACTCGTGTCTCTGCACCTGCGATGACAGCGATCTTGTCAGGGCGCGAACTCTCCCGCTCTCTAGGGCCTCCAAGGCTTCGGGGTAACGGTGCGTCTTGAGAAGAGCATAGACGTGCCGAGTCGTGATGCCAATGTTCTGACCGAGCTCGCGCCGTCTCGGCGTCTCGCCGTCAGTCGATTCGTACAGCAGATCGTGCGCTTGCCGGGCGCTGCTGTAGGCTCTACACGCCCCCGTCCAATCGCCTGTGGCGGATAGGACGTCTCCTAAGTGGGTCGCGGTGCGCCTGTGACTACGTGGGTCGGAGAGCAAGTGCTGATAAGCGAGCGCATCTTCGTAGTGAGTTTGGACTTTGCTGGCAGCCGCTGCATCTGTCGCTCCCAACCTGAGGGCGGTCGCCAGGTTGGCCAGGGCTGTTGCGTAGCTCGCATCTGAGCGCTGTTGACGAAAGAGCCTGGCCGCCCGCTCAAAACAACGCGCAGCTGACCTGGCAAAGTCCCGTTCGACCTTTTTCGCGAGCCTCGCATACGCGATGCCAAGGTTATTCAGGCCGCTAGCGTGCTCAAGCGGCCAATGTCTGTCGTCGTGAAGGTGCAATCCTCTCTGGTAACTTTCGATCGCCTCGAACAGGTAGGCTTCCTCTTCCTCTTCATCGGCCAGTCGTCTCTGCGCTGCTCCCAAGTGGTTATAGACGAGGCCAAGGTCACGGGCTGGGGACCTGCCCGCTCCACATTCCGCCGCCGCCCTGTGGCATGCGATAGACTGCCTGAGGCTGTGGGCGATATTCTGCCGGTGGGGGCCCATATAGGCGTCACCGAGCGTGCAAAGGGTCTTGGCGTACTCAACTGGCGTCGACCACGGGTCGTAAAAGCGCAGTGCCTGAAAGCAGGCATGAATCGCCATGTTAGTGAAGCCAGCCTGATCGCCTGTTGGGAACGATAGGTAGAGTTGCGCCATGCTCAGATGCGCCAGAGCGAACTCCTGTGGCCACTGTTCTGGTTTCAGGATGCGCTGGGCATTGCGCAATGACTCCAAGGCTCGCTGCAAGTCGCCGGGCGAGCTATCTGGCAACTCGCGGTAGGCTTGGCCGAGGCCGATCTCGGCCATGGCTTGCTTGACGGTATCACCCTGTCGTTCGTGTAGCACAACTGCCGCTGTGTAGTGGGCAATCGCATGACGGAGGTTCTTTCGCCGAACGCCTGGCGCCAGCATGTACTCTCTGCCCAAGTCGCTATCGAGCAAGGCCCTGTACGATGGGTCAGCATCGTGCGGCAGACCGCGCAGGAGATGGCTCAAGAGGCGGATGCGGCGCCGACGGGGAGGGGTGAGAGACGCTATGGCTTCTGCCAGGTACCGCCCACTGCCGTGGAACATGCTGAGAGCGGCCTCAGACTGACCAACCGCAGAAGTTGGGGCGAATTGGCCACTCAGCGAGGCAAGGCCAGACTGAACACCTTTCTGGCGGAAGAGCCGCATGAGACCACGGTGATACCTGTAAAGACACCAAAGAGCGTCAGGTTCCGGGGAATCTTTGCGGGAAAGCTCGCCGAGCACTCGGCCCGCCTGGCGGCTCAGCAGCTCAGGATGTCGCTCAATGGTTGAGGCTACGGCGTCCCAGGAGCGCAGCTCGACAAGCTGTTGTAGCAATGTGACCAGATGTTCTGGCCTGTTGGCCGTGGGATGCATGGTGCTCCTGCTGATAAGTCGCGATTTGCCGTGAACCGCCGTCCATAGCTCATACTGCGCGGAGTATACCACTTGTCGACGGATTCCGGCCCAGGCATGCTGTTTGCCGGACTGCGGCATCCCGACGATTGGCAAAGCCCCTGATGTTGGCAGCACGAGCGCCTTTATGTCGGTTCTATGACCTTGCCAGTCACTCTGCAAGCGTCTATAGTTGGGGACAACCATCTCCAAGGTCGTATGGACGGGACAGCATGTTTAGCGAAGATATCGTGCTCCGAACAGAGCAACTGCAAGCCATGTCCAGTGCGGACGGTGTGGCTGCGCTCCTCTTGACCCTCGGATACCCTGTGCAACGCTCCGCTATGACCCCAGAAGCGCTGGGCATTACCGCTGAGGGGCTCCGACGCCATATTCGGCGTGTCGAGCAGCTGGCCGTCCTCGATGACTGGCTGCACGTCTATCTGCTGGAGATGCGCTCTATGCGGGTAGCTGACCGTCAGGCCATCGCACGCAGCCTGCGTAACAGTGCGGGGGATTTCCTGCTCATTCTGACGAGTGACTATGAGACTTTGGACTTTGTGCTCCTGGAGCGAGTGCAGGGGGAGGGCAGAGGAGAGGCTTCGCAGCGCCAAGTGGGCATCCGCCCGCGACCCCTCACTGTGGAGCGCAAACGTCCCGGGGCCGTGGCCTTGCGTGTGCTGCGTCGCTTTACATGCACGGAGGAAGACCCGTTCCAGCAGTTTGAGAAGCTGCTATCCGCCTACACCGTGGCTGAGTGGGCGGAGCCCCTGTTCAACAATCGAGCTCTCTTTTCGGACTACTACCTCAAGGAGCGGTTGCCCGCTGATCCGGCTTGGCAGGATGATCCGACGGGGCCGTACCGCCGCATTCAGGCTCTCATGGCAGCGGTGCGCTCACGCTTGTCCCAGGCCGACGGAGAGATCACGCGCCAAGAGCTGCTACAGCCGCTGCTGACCTCTCTGGGATTTGCCCCTCGAAGGGGCCAGGCGGTCGAGGGCCAGGAGGCGGAGCCAGACTATCGCCTCTACGACACGGCTGACGATGGCACGCTTCTCGTGACGTGCCTGGCCTATCCCTGGCACCGCTACCTGGATGGCCGTGACGACCGACGAGATGCGGATCGGCCTACGGACAACCCTGGCGCGCGTGTGGTTTCGCTGTTGCAGGAAGGCAGCAGCCCCTATGTCATCCTGACCAATGGCAAACTGTGGCGTCTCTATGCGGCGCAGACTCACTCCCGCGCCACCAACTACTATGAGATCGATCTTGAGGAGACGCTGAACTCCCCCGAGCGCGAGGTGGCCTTTCGCTACTTTTGGCTGTTCTTCCGAGCAGACGCCTTCAGGCTAGAGGAAGCGCTGCAAGCTGACCAACCCCGTAGCGCCTGTTTTCTGGACAGGATGCTGGAAGGCAGCGAGACCTACGCCAAGGAGCTTCGAGAGCGCCTGAAAGATCGTGTCTTTGACGAGATATTCCCTCTCTTTGCCGAGGGATTCGTCGAGTATATCCGTCAGGTCGAGGGCGGCGATGCATCTCTCGACCAGAAGCGGCTCGACCTCGTTTATCAGAGCACGCTGACCTTTCTCTATCGTCTGATGTTTGTCTTATATGCCGAGGCGCTCGACCTGCTGCCGGTGAAGGAGGTGCGCGGCTACTGGGAAGTGAGTATGCAGCGGCTGAAAGAGGAGGTAGCCGCCCGAGGCGGCCCGATCTCGGACGACAGCGCCGAGCGCCTGGCCAAGGCTTATCGCGCAGATGCCACTGTGCTCTATGACCGACTGAGCCAGCTCTTTGCCGTCATTGACCGTGGCAGCCTGGACTGCAACGTCCCGCGCTACAACGGTGGTCTCTTCAATACCGAACCTGACGCAGCCAGCGACGAGCAGGATGCGCAAATTGCGCGCTTTTTGCGTGACTGCAAGATTCCCGACCGCTACCTGGCTCAGGGGCTCGACCGGCTGGCCAGAGACCTTGACGACAAGACCCACGCGCTGGTGGCGGTGGACTTTGAGTCACTCGGTGTGCGCCAACTGGGGTCAATCTACGAGGGCCTGCTCGAGTTCAAGTTGCGCATCGCGCCCGCCAGAATGGCCGTGGTCAAGGGCAAGCGCACCGAAGAGATCATCCCCTATGCCGAGGCCAAGCGCACCAAGCGCACCGTTCTAAAGCTCGGGCGCGGCGCCAATGCCACGGAGCGCACCCTTCCCAAGGGCACTGTTTATCTGGAGAACAACCGGCAGGAGCGCAAGGCCACCGGCAGCTACTACACCCCGGACTATATCGTGCAGTACATCGTCGAGCAGACGGTTGGGCCGGTGCTGAGTGAAAAGCTAGATGCCCTGCGCCCGCGTTTGCGCGAAGCAGAGCGGGCCTACCGACAACACCGCAACAACGCTGTGGCCAAAAGCCAGGCCGGGGGCCGCTTTGAAGACCCCGAAAAGTATTGGAACCGCGAGGACATGCTGCAGCTGGCCTTTGATGTGCTGGACATCAAAGTGCTCGACCCTGCCATGGGCAGCGGCCACTTTTTGGTGGAAGCGGTGGACTTTGTCACCGACAGGCTGCTGGACTTTTTAAACAGCTTTCCGTACAACCCGGTGCAGGCCAGCCTGCGGCGCACCCGCGAGGCGATTCTGGAAGCCATGGAAGCGCAGCAGGTCAGCGTCGACCCCGGCCGCCTGAACGACGTGGCCTTGCTCAAGCGTCAAGTGCTCAAGCGCTGCGTCTATGGTGTCGACCTCAACCCGATGGCCGTGGAGCTGGCCAAGGTGAGCCTGTGGCTCGATGCTTTTACCCTGGGCGCGCCGCTCAGCTTTCTCGACCATCACCTGCGCTGTGGCAATAGCCTGATCGGGGCCATGGCCCACGAGGCCGACGAGGAGATGCGTCGGGGAGACAAACAACAGCTCACCTTCCTGGAGGGGCCTTTTGTGGGGCTGCTGCGCAGCGCCGAGATCATGCGGGGCATCGGGATGCTGGCCGACGCCACGATGGAGCAGGCGCAGGAGAGCGCAACCCTGTTCCGCCAGTTCGAGCGCGCCGCGCGCCCCTATAAGCAATTCCTGGACGTCTATGTGATGCGCGACTTTGGCGTCAAACGTGCTGATGAGTTTCTGCGCGTCCACGGTGTTGAGAAAATGCAAGCATCGCTCAAGACCCTGAGCCCACCGTATCGCCAACTCTTGGCCGAGCGGGAGGCGATGTACCGCGACCACCGCTTCTTCCATTGGGATCTGGAGTTTCCCGAGGTGTTTATTGATCTTGGTCGCTCCACTTGGAAGCAGTATCCAGGGTTTGACGGGGTGGTGGGTAATCCGCCATATCTCGGCTTCCATAGGGGAAGTGCCGCTGAGCGAGCGTACTACCGAAGCACGTTTGCCAGTGCGGTTGGCAAATACGATCAGTACATCGTATTCGTAGAGAAGGCGTTACAGCTTGCCTCGATCTCTGGTAGAGAGGGCATGATCACCCCAAACAGATTCTTGACGACCGAGTATGGCCAGGGTCTTCGGCACCAAATGATTGAGCTCTGTAAGGACGTTTCAATTCTGGATTTCGGAGACTCCGAGGTTTTCGAGGACTCGACCACTTACCCGTCAATAAACTTCTGCACGCGAAAGGATGTTTTGGAGAGCCATCCATGCCGGGTTCGATACATCAAGTCATCGGCTGAAGAGCAATCCAAGGGAGCTTTGCCGGAGCCTCTTGAGGGTAGAAAAGTTGAGCGAGAAGACTTCCTTCAGGGCAGAAATCTCAATGTGACGATGGGCGTTGCCACGATATTGGATGCCCTAGAGGGCAGAGTGTGTACCATGCGTCTTGGCGATATGACCACAGGGATATTCCAGGGCATTCGTACAGGGGAGCAAAGTCTTTACTATGTGCCTTTGGGTGTTGCAGAATCACATGGGCTTGAGGACTGCGCTCTCAGAGTTGCTCTGGCTAACAGCCATGTGGAGCGCTACCATATCCTAGCTGATGAGGCTGGCCAATTCCGCCTTATATACCCCTACGACCTAAGGGCAGGGGAAGCCATCTCGATGTCTGAGACCAAGATCAGCAATATCCTAGCCTATCTCCGACAATTCAAGCAGAGGCTTGCGAAGCGGAAGAACTCAGGGCGAAGTTTTGAGCAGACGGACCTTGCTTGGTGGGAGATCTGGGATCCTTGCCCGATGTGGGCTCAGCCCAGGATCGTTGTTCCCGATATTTCGGATCACAATCGCTTTGCTCTTGATGCTCAAGGGCGGTTTGCCCCTCTCAATATCATCTACTCTATCGTACTTGATCCCGAATATCGGAACATCGGATACGGCGCGCTCCTTGCCCTTCTCAACTCGAAGCTGATCGAGAGTTTCATAAGGTCAGTGAGCAGAGCTCAGCGGGGTGGTTACTATCGCTACCAGACTCGCCTGATGATGCAGATACCCATTCCGATCAAAGGAATAGTTGATGTTCAGGTAGCTGGGAATCGACTTACTACTGAGGTTCACAACCTATACATGAATCGCGACTATGAAGGTGTCCTGCGGAACTTACCTCTTCAGCCACTCCCTGAAGGTGAGCGATCACACCACGATCTCTTGACCTTTCTCTCTGAGCGCATGATGGAGATGCAGCAAGAGAAGCATGCTGAGGCGCATCATTTCTTGAGCGAGAGCGAACTCTATCTGGGGACATCCATCGACGACTTGAGTGGCAAGACAATCATCCAGAACTACCTTGGTGACTACCAGAAAGACGAGCCAGAGTTGCCCTGGGACGAGTTGTTGCACCGACTGCAGAGCAACCGATCGAAGATACGTGCGAATCTGAGCGATCCGGCCCTGCTGCACCGCCTGCGCGAGGCCTATGAGGCCAGCCTGGCAACGCTGTTGCCCATCAAGCAGCGCCTGCGGGAGACCGACTGGCTGATTGACCAGGTCGTCTACAAGCTCTATGGCCTCAGCGATGAAGAGATCGCCATTGTCGAGGGTAGAGGCTGACGCATGGCAAACGAGGATCGAAACGAGCTGTCAGTTCCGGTCGAGTCTTTTCGGGACTACGCCCTCAAGATTCTGCGAGGTGGCATTTCGTCGGCTATCCCGATCCCCATACTGTCGGGAGTGGCTGCCGAAGTCCTGGAGCTTCTCATTAGGCTTCCAGTCGATCAACGGATCGATGAGTGGCGTTCGTCGATAGTGGAGAAGCTCATAGAGCTTCAGCAGAAGGTGGAGAGTTTCAGCCTCCAGAGCCTCGTCGAGAATGAGCGTTTCACGTCTGCTTTGTTGCGAGCGGCGCAAATCGCGATTCGCAATCATCAGCAGGAAAAGCTCGACGCGCTGCGAAACGCCGTTCTGAATGCCGCGCTGGATGGCGCTCCAGGCGACGACCAGCAGCAGTGGTTTTTGGGCCTGGTCGACGATCTCTCGGCCATGCACCTCGGTGTGTTACAGCTATTCGGAGACCCGTCCGCCCAAGTGCCGAGCTTTCATCTCGATGATCTGCTGCAGGACAAGAATCGCCCCACGATTGGTAAATTCGTCGCGCTCAAGTATCCAAAGCCAGAGACGCAAGGCGAGCAGGATTACTACGTCCAGATCGTGAGGGATCTGTGGCAGTACGGTCTCATCAGCAACACGTCCTGGTCGGCCGGTGATCCCTTCAAGGTTGGTGGGCAAGCTACATCGCGACCTGTCCTGACCGAACTGGGGAAAGCGCTTCTGGCGTTTATTGCCGAACCTGCGGCGCTGGCGGACAAGAGTCGGGAGTAGAGATGCGCATTCCGTATGTCATCGACAATCAGAGCCATCGTCTGGCCGATGTGCTCAATGCGCTGCTAGAGGGTGGTGAGGTGCGGTCGGTCGATATCTGCACCGCCTACTTTAGTGTGCGAGGGTACCAGCAGATTCAGGATGGCTTGCAGGGTCTGGGCGGCTTTCGCCTGCTACTGGGCGCAGAGCTCGAAACAGGTCGAGACCTGGGCCTTCGTCCGCCGAGACAGCGGTTCGCTCGTCTCTTGCGTGGCGATTTGAATGCAGAGCCGTTCGACGAGGTGACGCTTCGCCTGGTGGAGAACCTCATTGCCTTCCTCCGACGCGACTCGGTCGAGGTGCGGCTGTTCGTGGGGCATGATCCGAGCATCGATGGACAACGCACTTTTCTCCATGCCAAGGCCTATCTACTGTATGGTGGCCAGGCGAGCCGCCATGGGGCGGTGGCGCTGGATCGCATCAATCCCCTGGTCGCCATTGTGGGCTCCAGCAATCTGACTGGGCCGGGATTGACCACCTCTCGCGAGCTCAACACGGTGCACAAGACCCTCCTGGAGCCTGAGGAGATCGAAGACCCACAGGCGCGCGCCGAGGTGGTTCACTACGCCGACGGCCTGGGGAGCGGTTCCTCTACTCTCGAAGAACGCCATCTGATCAAGAGCGAGGTTGGCGCGCGCGCCATCCTCGACCTGGCAGAATGGTTCCAGCGACAGTGGGAGCAGGGCGAGAGCTTTAAAGGCGACCTCATCGAGCTGTTGCACGAGAGCAAGTTTGGGGAGCGCGCCTACACCCCATACGAGGTGTACATGAAAGCCCTGTATACCTACTTTGCGGATGATCTGGGCGGCGAATTGCCCAACGTCACGCGCACCGCCGTGGAGCTCACCGAGTTTCAGGAAGACGCCGTCCGCAAGGCGCGCAGAATCCTCGCCAAGTACAATGGCGTGCTCATCGCCGACTCGGTGGGACTGGGCAAGACTTGGATCGGCAAGCGTTTGCTGGAGGACTTTGCCTATCATCTGCGGCAAAAGGCCTTGGTGATCTGCCCCGCCTCACTGCGCAACATGTGGGAGGGCGAGCTTCGTTCGGCCACAATTGCCGGAGAGGTGTTGTCGCAAGAGATACTGGGGCGCGAGGAGTTTGACCCGCGGGCGTATGCGGATGTGGATGTGGTGCTCATCGACGAGGCGCACAATTTCCGCAATCATCGCACCTATCGCTATCAGAACCTGGAGCTGCTCCTCAGCGCGAATGGGCGACGTGGGCGCGATGGGGCGCGCAAGAAGGTCATCCTGCTCACCGCCACCCCCATCAACAACAGCGTCCTCGATCTCTACAACCAGATCAACCTGTTTGCCGGTGGCGATCGCTCCTACTTTAGCGCCGCTGGGATTGGTGATCTGTACCGCTACTTTCTGGCCGCCCGCCGTGCATCCAACGACTATCAGGCGACCGTTGAGTTGTTCAACCTCCTCGAAGAGGTGGTCATCCGTCGGACGCGCCCCTTCATCCGACGGGCATACGCCGAGGCGACTATCGCGGGCAAGAAGGTGCACTGGCCCGAACGGCAGCTCCGCACCGTCAACTATGACCTAGAGGCCGCCTATCAGGGCATCTACGAGGATATCGTGGCGGCCATCGATTCCTTGAGGCTGCCCCACTATAGCCTGGAGGAGTTTAAGCGCGACCGGGCGCAACGCGATGATTTCGAGCTAGGGCGTCAAGTAGCCCTGGTCGGCATCTTTAAAACGCGCTTTCTGAAGAGGCTTGAATCTAGCGTCGAGGCATTTCGGATCAGCATCCGTCGCGCGCTCGAATTCGTCAAGACGTTTGAGACCTACCTCAGCGATGGGCGGCTGCTGGACAGTGCGTCCTTCCAGGCGGCAATGCGGTATCTGGAGTTCGAGCCTGACGAAGACGAAGCGCTACCCACGTCACGCGCTGACGAACTGGATGCCACTGGCGAGGCGCTCCAGGTACTGGAAGGTCTGCCCAGGCTGGACATCGCCCAATACGACCAACGGGCCTTGAGCAGCGCGCTGAGGCATGACGTCGACACGTTTACCGAGATATGGTATCGCATCCGCGACATACGCCCCGAGCAGGATGCCAAGCTGCGGCAGCTCAAAGAGCTCCTGGCCGGTGAACTGCGCGGACAGAAAGTCCTGGTCTTTACCTACTACAAGGACACTGCACGCTACCTGGGGCGGCAATTGGCCGAAGAACCCGGCGAGGCATTTCGCGAGCAAATCGAGTCGCCATACATTCGGCGCATCGATGGGGGCACGGCACCTGCCGACCGAGTTCGCGTCGTGCAAGCCTTTGCACCACGGGCAAATGCTCGTGAACATATTGCGGGCACCGATGAGGAGATCGATGTCCTGATCTCGACTGATGTGCTCTCGGAAGGGCAGAACCTTCAGGATGCCGGGGTGATGCTCAACTACGACCTGCACTGGAATCCAACGCGCATGATCCAACGCGCAGGTCGCATTGACCGACTTGGTTCCGCCTACGACACTCTCTGGATCTATAACATGTTCCCCGATCAAGGTCTAGAGTCTCTGCTCAAGATCGTGGAGACTCTCACTACCAAGATCGAAGCCATCAACCAGACCGGCTTTCTTGACGCCAGCATCTTGGGTGAAACGGTGCACCCGCGCAATTTTAACACGCTGAGACGCATCCGCGATGAAGACAACACGGTGATCCAGGAACAGGAATCGGTCGCCGAGTTGGCCAGCAGTGAGGCGCTGTTGCGCGATCTGCAGCAACACCTCGTGGATGAACAGACGCGGGCCTGGCTCGAGGCTCTTCCCGACGGGATACACTCGGGGCTCTACCGAAGTCGAGAGCGAGGGGTGTTCTTCTATTTTACTGCGCCAGAGGGCCAGGGTGGGGGGCGGCAGCACTTTTGGCGGTATTGCGATCTGAACACCGGTCAAGTTGTGGACAACCGTCTGCTCATCGCGAATCTCATCAAATGCCAGCCAGACACCCCACGGGTGACCGGCGAGGGCGAAGTAGATATCTTCGCCCTGCAAGAGCGCGCCATCGCTCACATATTGGAGTCGGTTGAGGCTCAGCAGGCGCTCGAAGCCGCTCCCAGGAAACTCGATCCGGTGCAGCAGGCTGTTGTCACAGTATTACGGAGTTATCTAAACCACCCTGGCTGTGATCGCGATGATCTGCGCGCGCTGATGCGCTTTCTCAGTCAGCCCCTTCCAGGGGTGCACGTGCGTGCGCTTCGCGAAGGTTATGACAGATTCGCGACCACTCACGAAGTGGAGCTATTGCTCTCAGTTGTGCGCCAAATCCGGGACAGGGCGGGCGCAGTTGGGCGTCGGCGCGAGAAGGTCGTTCAACCACTGCAGCGAAGTGATCTGCATCTAGTCTGCTTCGACTATGTGTGGTCTTAGGCGCGAAGGAGCAACTGGGTGGATGGTCTGACTCTAGCGGATGGACTCCGCGAGTTGGCGACGGATGTTCTCACAACTGAAGAGTGCGACGCAGTACGAAGCCTGGTCTTGACGGGGCACGAAGTATCGTCAGGGTTTTCTGCTCTCGATGCCAGAATTGGCGGCCCTCTGTGGTATGGGGCGCCCCAACAGGATCATTACTACCATTTGGATGATCGCGAGGTCTTCCGGCCTCTGCAGTACTGCCAGATGTATATCGGGCGCGTCTTTGCTGATCCTGACGGGTCATGGTTCACGCGTAGCACTGTCCAGATGGGCGGCCTTCATCTTGAGAGCCTGGTCAAACGAGTTGCAGTCGTGGCCTGGGGGCCTCTTGGACAGATCGTCAGTCACAATCCCGTGTTCAAACAGAGAATTGCCGCTGACCAACGGTCGTTGCTGTTACGCTTTGCTCGGGCCTACAACCTGGCGAAGCACGATGTCAGCCACCCGATGGGTACGCATCTGTTCTCCCTAGAGGATGCGCTTTGTGCCTACTTGGTCGCCCGCAAGCTGGGCGTGTCTCTCTATCCGTTTGCCAGGCTTCGTACCTCTTGGGAGGCGGGGAATGGGTATGCCGAGTCAGGGTGACCTGACTTTGAGTAGACAGACGGTCGCGCAACTTCTGTGATCTCCAGGAACATGAAATGGACTATTCATTGGCGCGGCCCGAAGGAACTATTCTGGACGCACGACAAGAGCGAATCCTGCGGAGACTAGAGCTTATCGGCTCTGGGCCAGCGTCCTTCTTCCGTGATGCCTGCGCACTGATGGACGCGAGCCCGTTGCTCTCAACGACGCATGTTGTTGCGCACCTGCTTCGGGAGTGTGAAAGCGGGCTCCGCAAGGCACTCGCCCTCTTCGCCGAGAAAGCTACTGCGAATGCACATAGGGCCAAAAATGGTGATAGCCATGCGAACAACATACGCGCGATTCTTGAAGGACTACATATTGCCGAAACAGAGCAAGTAGCTAGAGACTGGATTGCTCTTGCGGGCCAGGACAACGCGCGCGGACTCAATAGTCGCGCACACCGCGATGCGTTATCGCCCCCACGTCCGCTTGATACGGAATTTCAGGAGTTCTGGCAGCTCTATCAGGGCATTCTTGACGTGGTACTGGAGAAATTCGAAGCCAGATATCTCCTTACCATTGACGCTCTTGACAGGCTACTGGCCTTGCGCAAGCCTACTGCGAAGGACGCCTCTCGTCTGCGTCAGAATCTGCCGAACAACTTTGTGAACTTGCATTACTTCTTCTCACGCCTGAAGGATCCCACATGGCTGGATCCGCTCAGAGACGAGGGTTTCTTCGCGATTCCACCGGAGCCCATCAGGCATGAGGGCGAGATGGTGAGTTTCCCATTCTGGCCCGTGTCGCGTTATCTGGCGCGAGTGGCCTCGCAAGTGCCGGAGCGTGTTCTAGAGGTCGCGTTGCAGGTGCCGCATACCGAGAACGTGCGCGTCTATGAGGATTTGGCGGATGCGGCTCTAGCGATGCCACCCGAGTTGTCCGTGCGTCTGATTCCCAAGCTAACAGCTGGGCTGGAATCGCCTTTCCACCTCGTTCTACCAGAAAAGCTGGGGCAGCTTGTCTCGCATCTTGCGCAGGGAGGCAAGGACCTCGAAGCGCTCGATCTAGCAGCAGAAGTCTTGGCCGTGCGAAGCATTTCGGCTCCAGAGGGATCAGACTCAACCTCTGGCCGCGCCGAAGGCGCTAGCACTGGACGGGTTGGCTTTGACCTATGGCAGTATGGTGAGATTCTGAAGAATTACTATCCAGTGCTCGTGGGCGTGGTCGGTCTCCCCGCTGTGAGGCTACTGGCCGACCTCTTGGAGGCAGCGATCAAGGCTGCCGATGGCTTCTGGCTGAACGCGAGCGCCGATGATCTATCCTGCATCTGGCATCAGGCCGTTGAGCAGGATGATCGTTTTCGTGACGACGTCAGGAGCCTGCTGATCTCAGGTCTGCGGGATGCGGCGGCCCAATGCATGCCCTCGGATGGCGCCGAGGCGTTACGGCTTTTAGAGGAGCGTGACCTGTCAGTCTTCCGGCGCATTGCCATCCATCTGCGCCGTCTCTGGCCTAGCGTTGATCCGAACGGTACTGCGCTGCTTGTGGGAGATCGTGAGAGAGTTGGTAACATTTGCCTGTGGCACGAGCTGTTCCATCTCCTCAAAGACCTCTTTGGCGACCTGCCATGGAAGGCCCAGGATGCCTACTTGAGAGTAGTGGAGGAAGGGTTTGATGTCAGCGCATGGCTTGCATCTCGTAGCAGCACCGACGAGACGCCTACTCCAGATCGTATCGCGGCTAGAGTGCGATGCTGGCGATATAGGTTGCTCGTGCCAATAGCAGCCTATCTGAGCGACCCGTGGGAGCGACGCTACGAAAGCTATCGCCAGGAGTTCGGCGAAATTGAGCATCCAGATTATCACTTTTACGTCTCCTCGGTAACAGCTGGGCTTACCAGCCCAAAGACCGGCGACGAACTGGGGGCCATGACCGTCCAAGAGCTGGTTAGCTTCCTTGCGCTGTGGAAACCAACAGATGACTGGGAGAGCCCCAAGCCCAAAGGGCTTGGTCGACTAATCGATGCAATGGTCGCAGAGAGTCCACGCGACTACGCGGACGATGCCATGCTGTTTGTTGGGGTTGAGCCGACGTATGTCCGCGCCCTGATACAGGGCCTAGAAAAGGCTGTCGGCCGAGAGGTCGCGTTCAGCTGGGCTCCTGTCATCGAACTGTGTCTGTGGGCTGTGTCGCAGCCAAGAGTGGCAGCGGAGCGAGTCAGCATTGGGGGCGATGCCGACCTCGGGTGGGGGCCGACTCGAAGGGCTATTGTGAATCTCGTGGGGAGAGGCCTGAAAGAGGGGAGCGCTGAGCTACCCTACCAAATGCGTTCACTGATCTG
>Ga0351910_1147_pt1 | contig 17243 bp, 16 predicted proteins | sample TotcelHT113001L5_FD_206860 | JGI IMG/M metagenome (GOLD analysis project Ga0351910, IMG submission 206860) | Enriched cells from coal bed in the Powder River Basin, Montana, United States - Total cells T11 rep1 HSBNCT.T11.300.1.L5 ...
CAATCGGCGCGTGTTCTCGCGGTCGCGCGCCAGGGCTTCGGCGGCCTGAGGGTCATGCGCCCATAAGGGCACCCGCGCGCGGCCTTGCGCGGCGACATTGGCGAGGGCGACGCCCCAAGCGCCGGCGCCGAGAACAGCGACAGTCGCGCGCGTCATCGCACGCCGATCCGCTGATTGTCCGGACGCGACCACAGCCTTTCAAAAGTCTGATGAAACCGCGCTGCGGCCTGTGGGCTCTCGATCACGATCAAATCATTGTCCTGATAGACTTCGCCGGAGACGCTGAAATTGGCGGAGCCGCTGCGCAGGACGCGACCGTCCACCTGATATGATTTCAGATGCATCAGATCGCGCGCGCGGCCCTTGCGGCGCACTTCGACGTTCGGGGCGTCGGCGATTTCATCGACCACAGACGCGCCGCGCCCCATTTCTTCGCCGTCGAGATAGACCCGCACCTTGACGCCGCGCATGGCCGCGCGGCCGAGCGCCGCCGTCAGAGAGCGGTCGGTCAAAACATAGGCGGCCATGTCGATCGAGCGGCGCGCGTCGTTGATCAGCCGCCCGTCGACCGCGCCGAAACCGTCGCCGGGCCCGTAGAACACGCGCACGCCTGCGAAGGTCGGCTCCTCTGCGAGGAGTCCGGCCGGCTGCGGCGTTGGCGCAAGCGTCATGGCCGCAAGCGCCGCAGAAAAAAGGAGCCGCATCGAACCGCCCTAGGCCTTGCCGTGGTGTGATCGGCTCGGCGCGGCGTCGAGCGGCCATCGCGGCCGCGGCGCGAAGTCGAGGTCGTCGGTCAATCCGCGTTTTAAGCGCTCGAGACCGGTCCAGGCGATGATCGCGCCATTGTCGGCGCACAGCGCCGCCGGCGGCGAAATGAACCGCAGCCCGCTTTCGGCGCAAAGCCGCATCAGCGCGCGGCGAATGGCGCCGTTGGCCGCGACTCCGCCGCCGATCACAAGGCCTTGCGGGGCTCGACCCTCGCCTGCCGTAAAGAGGCGCACGCCGGAGCGCACCCGGTCCACGATCACATCGACGATCGCAGCTTGGAAAGAGGCTGCAAGATCCTTGACGTCCTTTTCGCTCAGCGTCGGCAGTCTGAGAATTTCCTGCCGCACCGCGGTCTTGAGGCCAGAGAGGGAAAAGTCGGCCCCTTCCCGGCCAAGCATCGGGCGCGGAAAGTCGAATCGTCGCGCGTCGCCTTCAAGCGCGAGCTTCTCGATTTGCGGCCCCCCCGGATATGGCAGCTCCAGCATTTTGGCGACCTTGTCGAAGGCCTCGCCGGCAGCGTCGTCGACGGTGGAGCCCAGCCGGCGGTAGTCGCCGATGGCCTTCACCGCGACGATTTGCGTGTGCCCGCCGGAGATGAGGAGCGCCAGAAAAGGAAAGTCCAGGCGGTCGGTCAGACGCGCGGTCAGCGCGTGGGCTTCCAGGTGATTGACGGCGATGAAGGGTTTGCCCAAGGCAAGCGCCATGGCCTTGCCGGCCGTGAGCCCGACGAGAACGCCGCCGATCAGTCCCGGACCAGCCGCGGCGGCGATCCCATCAAGATCTTTCGCCTCGGTCTTGGCCCGCTCCAGCGCGCGTCTGATCAGCCTGTCGAGCACATCAATATGCGCCCGCGCCGCGATTTCCGGAACGACGCCGCCATAGGCGGCGTGGCGGGCGATTTGGCTCAACACCTCATTGGAAAGGATCTCTCCGCCTTCGCCGCCCAGCCGCTCCGAGACGACCGCGACCGCAGTCTCATCGCAAGTGGTTTCAATGCCCAAAACGCGCATGCGAACTCCCTGCGCAGAAAGCCGCGCCGCTGAACTTCTCAGCGGCGGAACGGAGCTTATACCGCCGTACGGCGGGAAGTTGGAAAATTGTGATCGGAAAAGGGTTTACACCAATCATTCTTAGCTGTTTCGCCAAATTCACGTATAGTAATGCAGAGCTAAAGATCGTTCCATTAAATTTCTAAGAATTCGTTGGCGTCCCTCTTGACACGATCTCGATAGATACAAGTTGGCACTGCAGATCGTTGCTTCCCCGACGACGCCATATCTTGAGCTTTAAAGAGTTATGGCTAAGGCGAAGAGTAATTAGCGTCCAGGTTGAGGTTGCTGTCGGTCTAAACTGTATGGAGGTGAAAATGGCGTCGAACAAAATTAAGGCCTTGGCGTTTACGTCCGCGATTGCAATGACGGCCGTGATCGGCTCCACGAGCATCGCCGAGGCGAGGCATTACTGCCGCGCCCATTACGGCTGGCATCGGCACTGCGGCGGAACCAACTGGGGTTACGCGCGTCCGGTGCGCACCTATTGGGGTTACGCGGCGCGGCCCACCTATTGGGGTTCGGCGTATCGTCCGATGCGCTACTCCCGCTGCTACCGTCCGGGCTATTATGGCTATGGCGGCGCCAGCTATTATGGCTCCGCTTGGCCGACCTATGGCAGCTCGTATGGTTGGGGCGGAAGCCCGGGCTATTACGGCTATGGCGGCGGTGGCCTGCTTGGCGCAGGATTGGGCGGTCTCGGCGCCGGCGTTGGCGCGGGCATTGGCCTCGGCGCGGGTCTCGGAAGCGGCCTGTTTGGTGGTTGGTGGTGATCAGTTTAGCAATCCGCCGGGCCGCGTAGAGTTCGCCCGCGGAGCTAAAAAAGAGCGTCCGCTCCGACGAGCGGACGCTCGCTTTTTGAGGAGTTCCGTCGCCGCGCTCGTTCCGCTTGCGCCTCGCGCGTTCCCGCCTATAGTCGCGCGGATAACGGCGGCGGATAATGACTTCTTCCCCTTCCCTTTGCATTGGAACGCGCGGCAGTCCGCTCGCTCTCGCCCAGACCCATATGGTCCGCGAGGCGTTGATGCGCGCCCATGGCGGAAGCGAAGCGGATTTCCCGATCGAGATCATCCGCACGACGGGCGACCAGATTCAGGATCGGCCTCTGTCTGAATCCGGAGGCAAAGGGCTTTTCACCAAAGAGCTCGATTCAGCGCTCATCGCGGGGGCGATCGACCTCGCCGTGCATTCCTCGAAGGACCTGCCGACGCATTTGCCGAGCGAAATCGTCATCGCCGGCTACCTGCCGCGAGAGGATGCGCGCGACGCCTGGATATCGCGCGGCGGTCTCACGCTCGATGCGCTTCCTGCGGGCGCCGTCGTCGGAACCGCTTCGCTGCGCCGCGCCGCGCAAGTCAAGCGCCGGCGTCCAGATCTGGTGACGACGCTGCTTCGCGGCAATGTCGAGACTCGTCTGAAGAAAGTCGAGAATGGGGAGATCGACGCGACCCTCCTCGCGCTCGCGGGCTTGAAGCGGCTGGGTCTCGCCGATCGCGCGACTTCGCTGCTTTCCTTGGACGAGTTTCCCCCCGCTTGCGGACAGGGCGCAATCGGCCTCACGCGGCGGGCCGGCGACGACGCCACGCGCGATCTGCTGGCGCCGCTCTTCGACGAAGCGACCGGCTTCGCGCTCGCCGCCGAGCGCGCCTTCCTCACGGCGCTTGACGGCTCCTGCCGCACGCCGATCGCCGGCCATGCGCAGGTTCATGGCGCCGAATTATCGTTCGTCGGCGAAGTCCTAAGAGCCGACGGCGCGGAAGCCTATGTCGTGCGCCGCCGAGGCCTCGCCATCGACGCCGCGCTGATCGGCGCCGCCGCCGGCAAGGAAATCCTGCTGCGCCTGCCGCATGGCGTCGCGGGGCTTATGTGAATCTTGTTCTGGTGCTGCGCGCGGCCGAAGACGCCGCGCGCACGGCGGGCAAGCTGCAGGCGCTGGAGTGTGCAGCCGTGCTCTCGCCGGTGCTGGAGTTCGCGGCCACGGACGCTGTCATTCCCCCTGGGGATTATGACGCCGTCATCCTGACCAGCGCGAAAGGCGTCGCGTTCGCAGGCGATGCGCGCCAGCTCAGAGCGGCGCCGCTGCACGCCGTTGGCGAGAAAACCGCCGAAGCGGCGCGCGCGCTTGGCTTCCACCCAGATATTGTCGCCGGGAACGCCGAGGCCATTCTTCCGCATCTTCTCGAACGCTACCAGCGTCCGACGCATTTCCTTTATCTTGCCGGGCGCGACAGACAGCCGATTCTGGAGGCGGGCCTGCGCGCCGCGGGCCACAAGGTCCACACGGTCAAAGTTTACGAAGCCCGGGCGGCTCAATCGCTGACCGCCGAGGCCTTAGCCGCCATCGCCGCGCGGCGCGTCACCGCCGCCCTGCACTATTCCCGGCGCAGCGTGGATATCTTCCTGCAGCTCGCGCAGGCCGCCGGCGTCGCCGATGCGTTACGCGACATGACGCATGTCGCGCTGTCGGAACATGTCGCGGCGCCGCTTCGACGCATCGGCTTGGCGACGCTCGTCGCGGCAAAGCCGGACGAAGAACATCTTCTGTCGCTTCTATCGATTCAGCTGCGCAAGAAAACGCCCTGACCGTTCGCGTTGAAATAGTCGATGACGACAGAGATCGCCTTTTCGCCGCTACGAGAAAACCTTACCGGACTGACCCCGCTGGCGTTTTCTCCCGGAGGCTGAAAGGTGAAAATGTCGCCTGAATAGTGACGCAGCGGATAGGGCGTTGGGATCGGGCCCAGCGTCAGCGAAAGCCCGTCGGCCGTTTCGACGACCCCGATGGGTCCGTAAAGCTCATTGCGGTAGGCGCCGACATATGTCGCGCGCGACGCGCGCGCCGGCGCGCTGGCGAGCGGTTTTGCGTAATCGGCGTCCCGACCGTATGTGGGGACCGCCATCTGGGCAAAAGCCTCGCCAAAGAGCGCGAACCAGTCCCGTTCGATCTTCCCCGTCAAGACGATATCGAGGAAGCTGCGGCAGATGGTTTCTGGCGCGCCGACCGGCGCGGAATTGCTGAGCACGACAATGCCGAACCGCTCCGCCGGCATGACATAGACGCAGGTCGAAGCGCCAAGAGAGAATGCGCCCGAGTGGCTCCAGCGCACCCGCGCCGGACCGCCATAGTCGATGTCCCAACCCAGGCCGTAAAAGGTTGGTCCGCGCATCGGGTCATGGGCCGGTCCCGTGGCGATCTGCGGGAAATGCGTGTCCGCGAGCGCCTCCGGCTTGATGATCTCGCGGCCGTCGAGGGCGCCGCGTCCGAGCTGCATTCTTACCCATGTCGCCATGTCGCGCGCCGACGCCGACGCGCCGCCCGCCGGCGCCTGCGCGTCGGGATTTCGCTGTTCGCCGACCACCCATCTGTCGCCGCGACGGACATGGCCGAATGCGCGGTTCCTGCGCGCGGCGAAATCGGCGTGGCGCGAACTGGCGTTCGCCATGCCAAGCGGCCTGTAGAGATGTTCGTCGCAAATATCTTCCCAGGACTTGCCTGCAGCGTTCGCCGCCGCGAAACCCGCCGCCGAAAACCCCATATTGTTGTATGCGTAGTGCGTACGAAAGCTGGTGTCCGGTTTGATGAAGCGCAGCCGGCGAATGATTTCGTTGCGGCCGTAGCCGATGTCTTCGACAAGGTCGCCGGCATGGTCGGGAAGTCCGCTGCGATGGCAGAACATGTCGCGCAGCGTGATCTCGCGCGTGACCCACGGATCGCTCATCGCGAAATCCGGCAGGCTTCGCACGATCGGATGATCCCACGAAACGACGCCTTCTCCGACAAGGCTCGCGACAGCCGTCGTGGAGAGTGGTTTGGAAAGCGAAGCGAGCTGGAAGACCGTGTCGGCGTCGACGCGTTCGGCCGCGCCGGCGCGGCGCACGCCGAATCCTTTCAAATAGAGCACGCGATCGGGCGAAACGACGGCGACCGACATTCCCGGCACGCCGGTTTTTTTCATTACATCGACGACGAGTCCGTTGAGTTCATTCAGATGTTTTTGGGTCGGCTCGCGAAGGGGCGACGGTTTGGAATTGGCCTTGGCGAGCGCCGTGGGGGACAGCAAGCCGAACCCTGACGCAAGCAGCGCGGATCGTCTCGTGAAAGGCATATGGGCTCTCCGCTCGCGCTTCTTGCGCAACAATAGCGCTGAATCAATTCTCCGCCAGCGCCCAGCCGATCAGCACCATCACCGGCCCTACAATAGTCTGGCCCGCCACTCGTGAAGGCAGATCCGAAATCGTGCCCTTGACCACCCGCTCGTGCGGCGTGGACGCGCGTTCAATGAGGAAGGCTGGCGTATCATGCGACATGCCCTCCTGCAGCAGACGACGCGACAATTCCGGCAGCGTGCGGTTGCCCATATAGACGGCCGTCGTGGCGCGTTCGTCGGCGAGCGCGCCCCAATCGAAGTCTTCCGGAAATTCGCCGTCCTTCGTGTGTGCGGTGATGAATTGCAGACGCCGCGCCGTCTCCCGGCTGGTCAGCGATGCGCCGATCGCAGCGCCGCCGGCGCAGGCGGCGGTCACGCCGGGCACGATCTCTATGGAGAAGCCTGCTTCGCGCAGCGCGGCGATTTCCTCATTGGCGCGGCCGAAGATGAGCGGGTCTCCGCCTTTCAGCCGCACGACATTCTTGCCCTCGCGCGCGAGCTGGACAAGCAGAGCGCTGATTTCTTCCTGGCGCACCGAGGGCGCGTAGCCGCGCTTTCCGACGTTGATGCGTGTCGCTTCACGGCGGGCGAGATCGAGAATGCTGGCCGGAACGAGGTCATCGAAGAGCACGACGTCGGCGCCGGCGAGCGCGCGCATGCCCTTCAGCGTCAGCAGCTCCGGATCGCCGGGCCCTGCCCCGACGAGCGTGACGCGTCCGCGCGCCGTGGCCTCGGCGCCGGCGCGCGCCTCTTCGATGAGCGCCGCGCGGTCGTCCTCTTGCGGCGCGCGCTCGATGTCGCGGAAGGCGAGCCGCGTGAAGCGCCGCCAGAAATCGCGCCGGGCCAGAAAGTCGAGACCAGACGCGCGCACGAACGGCCGCCAGGCCTGCGCCGCGCGCGCCCAGGCCTGGAATGTCGCGGGCACCAGCGTCTCGATCCGGCCGCGCACCGCCTGGGCGAAAACCGGCGATGCGCCGCCCGTCGAAACGCCGATCACGAGCGGCGAGCGATTGACGATGGCGCCCATGATGAAGTCGCTGAACGCAGGCCGATCGGCAAGATTAAGCGGCACTCCGGCCGCGCGCGCCCACTCGTGGGCCTGACGCGCGAGCGAATCGTCCTCGATCGCGCCGAGCGCCATCGCCGCGCCGGCAAAATCTTCCGGCGCGACGGCGCGCGCGTATATGGAGACATTGTCGCGCGCCGCTCCGATCTCGCGAAGCTTGTCACAGGGCGCAGGCGCAAAAACGTCGACCAGCGCGCCGGTCGCCGCGGCCAAATCGACCTTCCAGGCCGCCGCTTCGCCGCCGCCGACGACGAGCACGCGACGCCCGGCAAGGGCGTAGAACACCGGCAGAGTCGCCAGCGGCTGCATCAGATCGGCGGATATTTCGTCGGGCTTGCGGGTCACGGCGCCCTAGGTGCAGGACCAGCGGGCGCGGCGCAAGAGCTTTAACCCGGCGCCGCACGTTTGCGCGGCGTCGAGTTACGGATTTCACAGGCCCCAAAGCCGGCCATGCAAGCCAATTTGCGAGCCGGCAATGTTTCGCCGGCTAGAACCTCGCATTGACAGTGACATAGGCCGAGCGCGGGGCGCCGGGCATGATGTTGTTGTTGTTGTGCGCCGATGCGTAGTAGTAGGCGCCGGTGAGGTTCTCGATGTTGAGCTGGCCGGAGATGTTTTCCGTCACCTTCACGAAAAGCGCGCCGTCAAGGCGCGCGTAACCGGGAATGATCACCCTGTTATCGAGAGACGGATAGAAGCTCGAAGCATAGATCACGCCGGCGCCCAATCCGAGAACGCCGGGCCCCCCGCCAACGAACGACGACAAATCGTAACGGTTCCAATACGAGAATGTGTTTCTTGGCACCGACGGATTAACTTTGCCGACATCCGTCAGGAAGGGCTGCCGCGGATTGAAGGCGGAATTGGTCGACACAACTCGCGCGTCCTGGTGTCCGTATCCGAGCGAGACCTGCCATTCGTCGGTCACATTGCCGGTGAGTCCCAATTCGGCGCCTTGCGTGCGCGTATTGGCGAGAACGGAAGTCAGCGCAGTTAGCGTCAACGCCTGGTTCGAACGGTTCAGCTGATAGATCGCGCCCGTGAACAGCAGCGTCGGCAGGAGCTGCGCCTTGAAGCCGAACTCGATATTTTCGAAGCCCTGCGGCGCCAGACTCGCGGCCGACCTTGGCAGCTGATTGAACTGATCGCCCGACTGCGGCAGGAACGAGCGCGAATAGGTTCCATAGAAAGAGACGATCTCCACGGGTTTGAAAATCAGACCGAATCTCGGCGACCACTTGTTATCGAGGCGGCTCTGGTTTTCGAAGGTGATCCCGTCGTTGAACCTCATATGGAAGCTGTCGAACCTTACGCCGGCGAGAACATCGAAATATTTGGTCACCTCGATCTGGTCCTGGACATAGGCGGAGCCAATGTCGAGGTTCGTGTTCCAGCGCCGCGTCGCCGTATCAAAGTAATTGTCGAAGAAGACCGGAGCGTAAACCGTCGGAGCCCAGAACGGAGTCGTCAGCCTTCGCGGCCCGTTGAACGGATTGTTGAACCGCGAGATGTCTCTTCCCGTAAAAGACCATTGATTGCCAAACTCCGTACCCACGAGCAGCAAGTGGCGGATCTCGGGCGTCATCTCGAATTTATAGGTCAAGTCCGTCTGGTTAAAGATATTCCGTCGCGGCGTCGGCGCGAGGTAGCCGTCGAGTCTCGCGACGCCCACCGGCGTGATCGTGATCGGGCTTAGCCCGTTCAGCGCCGGATTGAGTTGTTGCGACAACTGTCCCAGCGTCTGATCCGGGAATGTGTTCTGATATAGCTTGTCGTAATTCGCCCAGGCGAGCTGATTGCGGATGTTCAACCCGAACTCGGTCGTATGATCGATCACGAGAGCCGCGCGGTCCATGTTGATTCTGGAGTAGTTCACGTCACGCACGGACGGATTGCCGACGCCGAAGAAAGCCGAACGCGGGGTTGGCAGCGGATAGCCCGGATAAATGTTCTCGCCGAGGAATTGGAAGCCGCCGAATGACGGCACGCCGCGATCCACCGTGCGGCGATCGCGGAAATGCTCGTAATTGAACAGCACGAAGGTGTTCTCAAAAGGCTTCCATGACAGCGCCGGATTGACGCCCCAGCGCTCGAGCTTGTCGAAGTCGCGATAGCCGTAGGATTGTTCGTAGAGGGCGTTAAGACGCACGGCGATCGTGTCGGTGATCGCCCGCCCAAAGTCGGCGGTGACACGCTTGCGGCCGAAGCTGCCGGTGACGAATCGCAGATCGTTTATCGTTTCGCCGTCGGCCTTCTTGGTGACGCGGTTGACCACGCCGCCGCCGCCGCCGCGGCCGAAGATCAGCGCGCTCGGGCCCTTGAGCACTTCGACCGCTTGGATGTTGTAGAGATCGCGATAATATTCCGCGTCGTCGCGCACGCCGTCGATGTAGAAATCCGCGGTCGTATTTTGCCCGCGAATGGTGATCTGGTCGCGGTTACGCTCGCCCTGCGCCACCGTTACGCCCGGGACATAGGCCAAGGCGTTTTCCAGCGCGAGACTGTTGCGATCGTCGAGCTGCTGTCGTGTCAGAACGGTGACCGACTGGGGTATGTCGAGGATCGGCGTGTTGGTCTTCGTCGCGGTTGAAATTCTGCCTGCGAAGTAGCCATGAACGTCGGTCGGGTTGCGGCCGACATTGGCGACGGCCGCAGCGAAGGCCGCGCTGCCCGCGCCGGTCGAGGTCGCTCCGACAGACCCGCTCGAGACGGTTGCCCCTGTGACCAAGGCGGAGCGCACGGGCGCGACCCGAGCGCTGCGTCGTGCGCCTCCAACGTCGATGGGCGGCAACTTTTGGGCGCCGCTCGCGGAGCGCGCCTGCGAAGCGACAGGTTTCGGCTTCGCCTGCGCGACCGCACGGGGTTTCTCCGGCGGCGCCTCGACTCGTATCGGTGGCAGGGGCCCGGACTGGGTTTGCGCAAGAGCAGGAAGCGTGGGCGTCAGCGCGGCCGCAAGAGTCAGAGCGCCGACCGAGGCCGCGCCTGTCATCCGGTCAAACGCCCCAGCAAGGGAGGAGAGCGTCTGTACTGACAGGGATTGCTTCTTAATCATGTCTGCCCCTTCCGCGCGGCTCAAGACGCGACTAGGCAATGGTTAAGGTTTGTCCTTAAAAACTGTCAATTACGACAAGGGGCTAGCATGGAAGGCTTCCAAGTAATGTTTCTGATTGTAACTGAGTGTTGCTGAATTACGACATTAAAACGATTTTTAGTTGGAACTCTTTCAAAGATTAAATCGTCACTTTTATTGACTGTTGTATTTTAGACACAGCCTGAACCTCGCGTCTCGCGCCTGATTCGTCTCCTTATGCGAGAGCGCAAAAAAAGGCGGCCCTGAGAACAGGACCGCCAAAACGTCATGTCAGATCAAGCGCGCTTACTTCTTCTTGCCGTCGGGCCCGAACTGAACGAGATAGGCCCACACGTTCTCCTGGTCCGCATCATTGGGCAGGCCCTGGAAGATCATCTTGGTGCCGGGGATCTTGGCCTTGGGATTCTTGATGAACTCCTTGAAGCTGGCCTCGTCCCAGACGATGCCGGAATTCTTGTCAGCCTCGGAATAGTTGTAGCCCTCGACGGAGCCCGCCTTGCGGCCGTCGAGGCCGTTGAGTTGCGGCGCGACGGCGTTCTTGGCGGTTTCACCGACCTGATGGCAGGCTTTGCACTTCGCGAAGATTTTTTCGCCCGCAGCTGGATCGCCAGCGGCGAGAGCCTGGCCGGCGGATGCGGCGAAAGCGACGCTCGCGGCGAACGTCAGCAGGGAAATTGTCTTCATCCTTGTTCCTTTCCTCTTCCCGGCGTTCGCGTCGCGCCCGCCCTTTTTAAAAATGCGCCCGGCCAAATACGGCGCCTCGCCGGCGCTCTTTAGACCGGTTGGAAACTACAACGAAGCCGGCGTTCAAGACAACTACGCCGGAGTTTACGTTCACTGCTCGGGACATTATCCCGGAAGCGGTGAACGCCCGCTGAACCCGAAACTTAAGTAACGCGCCGAAGCGTCAGATTGACGCGCGCGCCAAGCGCTGCGAGCGCCGGCGGCAAAGGCGCGCCCATCGTCGGCAATATCCTGTCGACGCCGTGGTAGCGCATTCTGGCGGGTCCGGAGAGGACGAGCGCGTCTCCGGACGATAGCGTCAGGGCGATCGCGCCGTCGCCGCGCCGCGTTCCGCCGAGCCTGAAACGGCAGTCGGCGCCAAGCGACACAGAGAGAATCGGCGCGTCGAAATCGGATTCATCCTTGTCCTGATGAAGGCCCATGCGCGCCGTTGCGTCATAGACGTTCACCAGACAGGCTTCCGGCGGCTTGTGGTAATGCGCGAGTTCGTTCCACAAGTCTAAAAGCCTTTGCGGCATCGCCGGCCAGCGATTCCCGGTTCCTGGATGGCGCGGCTGGTAGCGGTAGCCCCGTTCCTTATCGCTGACCCAGCCAAGCGCGCCGCAATTCGTCATACGCACCGACATCGGGGCGCCGGTCTTCGGCATGGTCGAGACATAAAGCGGCGCGGCGGCGATGACCTTTGCGATCTCTTCAGCCAGGGCCGCCTGCGCCGCAGCGTCGAGAAAGCTCGGATAATGGAACGCGCCGGGCGCGATTTCGGGCATGAAGCGACATGTGGCGCCGAAATGGCGTTTCGTCCATTACTGTCGGGACGTCGACTGCGAACGCGAGCGAGAACAGAGCGGCTGAAGAGATGCGCTAAGCCAACAACACAGTCTTCGACGCCACTGTCGAATCGGCGTTGAGCTGATAGATGATCGGAACGCCGGTCGTGAGCTCGAGGGTCGTCACGCTCTCGGGCGTCATCTGTTCCAGCACCATGCAGAGCGCGCGCAGCGAATTGCCATGCGCCGCGACCAGCGCCCGTTCGCCGCGCATCACGGGGGGCAGAATGCGCTGGACATAGAAGGGCACGACCCGCGCGACGGTGTCCTTCAGGCTCTCGCCGCCTGGGGGCGGCACGTCATAAGAGCGTCGCCAAAGATGCACCTGCTCTTCGCCCCATTTGTCGCGCGCCTCGTCCTTGTTGAGCCCGGAAAGATCGCCGTAATGGCGCTCGTTCAACGCGCGATCCTTGATGGTCGGGACGTTCGTCTGGCCCAGCTCCTCAAAAATCAGATCGATCGTGTGTTGCGCGCGCAGCAAAGCGGAAGTGAAGCCGACGCTGAACAGAATATCCCGCTTCTTCAGCTCGCGGCCGGCGCGGCGCGCCTCTTCGATGCCGAGCGGCGTCAAATCGGGGTTTTTCCACCCCGTGAAAAGGTTTTTGGCGTTCCACTCGCTTTGACCGTGGCGTACCAGAACGAGAGTGCGATTCATGCTCATAAATTCTCGTCGATATCAGGCGCCGGAAAGGCCAAGCACGTCGGCCATCGAGTAGAGCCCCGGGGCCTTCTCGCGGGTCCATAGCGCCGCGGCCAGGGCGCCGCGGGCGAACACGCCCCGATCCTCGGCGCGGTGCGAGAATTCGATGCGCTCGCCGGCTCCGGCGAAGACGACCGTGTGATCGCCGACGACCGTGCCGCCGCGCAGGCTCGCAAATCCGATCTCGCCGATCCGCCGCGGACCTGTCAAACCATCGCGCCCACGCGCGCTGTTCTCGCCGAGATCGATTCCGCGACCATGCGCGACCGCCTCGCCGAGCAGCAGCGCCGTTCCTGAGGGCGCATCGACTTTGAGGCGGTGATGCATCTCGACGATCTCGGCGTCCCACGCCGGTCCGAGCGCGCGCGCTGCCCGTTCCACAAGCACGGCGAGGAGATTGACGCCAAGGCTCATGTTGCCGGAACGCACGATCGCCGTTTCGCGCGCGCATTCGGCGATGGCGGCCAGATCTTCCTGAGACAGTCCGGTCGTGCCGATAATGTGCGCCACCCGCACTCCCGCCGCCGCCCGAGCCATTTCCACGCTGTTGCTCGGCGACGAAAAGTCGACGATCGCGTCGGCGTCGGCGAGCGCGGCCGCGACGTCGCTCGTGATCGGCACGCCGTTCGGCGCGCCGGCGCCGCTGTCGGCGCCGAGCGCCGCGGAGCCGGGACGCTCCAGAGCGGCAGTCAGTCGCACCCCCAAAGTGTCGGGAATAATATGGGTCAGCATCCGGCCCATGCGGCCTGCCGCGCCCACCACCACCAAACGCAGTTCGTTCATCTTCAGTCGCCCTCGCCTCTCGCAGCTAAGCAGCTTCGATTTGGTTCTCGTGACGCGTCAATTCCCTATACAGGGGAGGCGCCGCGATGAGAAGCGCGCAGCTTGGACCCGGGCGTCGGACGCTGCCCGAACGGGCGGTTATTTGGCTTGGGGACGGAAGCTTTTGACACGCGCCGGATCAGTCTCGACATAGGCGGCGCCGATAAGATCGAGACAGTAAGGCACCGCCGGCATGACGGCGTCGAGACAGAGTTCGATCGCTCTGGGCTTGCCCGGCAGATTGATCACCAGACATTTGCCGCGATGGGCGGCCAATTGTCGCGACAGGATCGCCGTCGGCGTCTGCGCCAGCGAAACCTGTCGCATCCGCTCGCCAAAGCCGGGCAGTTCGCGCGGGCAGGCCGCGAGCGTCGCCTCGGGCGTCAGATCGCGGGGGCTCGGGCCTGTGCCGCCGGTTGTGACGATGAGGTCGCAACCGACAGTATCGGCCAAGTCGATCAGCGTGTCGCGTACGCTTTCCAGCCCGTCAGGGATGATCCGCCGCTCGATGCGGAAGGGCGTCGTCAGCGCGGCGCGCAGATAGGCCTCGATCGCCGGACCGCTCTCATCTTCATAGACGCCGGCGCTGGCGCGATCGGAGGCGGTGACGACGCCGATGATCGCGGCGCGCTTTTCGTCTGTCATTGGCGAGTCTCCCGGCGCGCATGTTTGCCGCCTCCGCTCGCTCTTGTCACGCTCCTTCGCCGCAGCGCTTAAGCTAGTATAGACTGCACAAATATCACTCAAAAGGCAACTATGCAAAGACATATAGCGACAAAAAATTGAATAAATCTACTAAATATCGAGAATATTGTGCGCTGCGACGACCATGTATGCCATGATATTGGCAGCACATATTTTGCCACAATTCGCTATTAACTAATTTGTCTTCGCCTCCATTCAGACGGATGGAAACTGTGCGCTCGACGAAGCCAACGCGCTTGTCGGCATCCTTCACGCATTGTGCGTAAACGGAGCAATCCTGAATGAATCGTATCTGTGGCGTACTGACGATCCTTGCACTGACGACCGCGCCGGCTCTGGCGCATCACCATCACGCCTCCCGTCCTTCCTCGCGCCAGGCCTCTCACCAGGCCTCTCACCATGCCTCGCATCACGCGGAGGCTTCGCAGGGCTTCACCGCCAACGCGTCATTCTACGGCGGCGGCCCGCGCCGCTACGAACCCAACAGCCACACCGCCAACGGCGAACTGTTCGACATGTGGGACCTGACGGCCGCCCACCGCACGCTGCCGATGGGCACGCGTCTGCGCCTGACCTACGCCGGGCGTTCGGTGGTGGTGCGCATCAATGACCGTGGACCGGCGGTCTGGACCGGGCGCAGCCTCGACGTGTCGCGCGGCGCGGCGACCCAGCTCGGCCTCATCGAACGCGGCACCGGACAGGTGCGCGTCGAGGTCATCGGGAAGAGCTAAGCTATTTAAAGCGCCCGGCTTCGGCCGGGCGTTTTCCACACCTGTCTTTGACATATAGACATATAATTGTTATGTCACTCGTGTGATCGAACGAACCACCGTCCGCCTTCCAGAGGATCTCCTGCGTCGTGCGCGCAAGAAGGCGGCGGCCGACGATCGCACTTTGACGTCGATGATCGAGGAAGGGCTTCGCCTCGTCCTTGCAGGAGAGCGTCCCCCGGCGCCGGCGGCGGCGCGCTATGCGCGGGTCAGTCGAGAGACTGGGGGGCCGGCGGCTGGCGTTGATTTTCCCAGAATGCGCGACGTCGATGAGCAGGATGACGTCGAGCGTCTCGCGCGCCTCAAATCGCAAACTGGCGGCTCGGAAAATTGAATCTCGCCGACGTCAATGTGCTCGTTGAAGCATTCCGTAGCGATGCGCCGCGACATAGAGCCTGTCGCAAATGGCTCGACGACGCTTTCGATCGCCGCGCGCTTTTTGCTGTATCACGGCTCGTTTTGAGCGCAGTCGTGCGGGTTACGACCAGCACGAGATTCTATCAATCGCCGAGCGCGCTTGACGAAGCTTTTGGCTTTTGCGCCGACATATTGGCGCAGCCCAACTGCCGTCTCGTTGAGCCGGGCGACAGCCACTGGCGCATATTCGAGCGTTTGTGCATCGAGACAAACACGCGGGGGCCCATGGTGACCGACGCATGGTTCGCCGCACTCGCCATCGAGTGGGATTGCGAGTGGATCACCCTCGATCGCGATTTTTCGCGCTTTGCCGGCCTGAAATGGCGGGCGCCTTAAAGCGCTCTACTCCCGCACATAGATCTCCGCGCCCTTTTCCAAAAATTCCGCGCTCTTTTCGGCCATGCCCTTCTGGCGTTCGATCTCTTTTGCCTCTTCGCGCAGATCGCGGGTGATCTGCATCGAGCAGAATTTTGGTCCGCACATCGAGCAGAAATGCGCGACCTTATGCGCCTCTTTCGGCAGCGTCGCGTCGTGGAATTCACGCGCCGTGTCGGGATCGAGTCCGATCTCGAACTGATCCTCCCAGCGGAAGTCGAAACGCGCGCGGCTCATGGCGTCGTCGCGTTCGCGCGCCGCCGGATGGCCCTTGGCGAGATCGGCCGCATGCGCCGCGATGCGATAGGTGATGACGCCGATCTTGACGTCGTCGCGATCCGGCAGGCCGAGGTGCTCTTTCGGCGTGACGTAACACAGCATCGCGGTGCCGAACCAGCCGATCATCGCCGCGCCGATGCCTGACGTGATGTGGTCGTAGCCCGGCGCGATGTCGGTGACGAGCGGGCCGAGCGTATAGAACGGCGCTTCGCCGCAGACTTTGAGCTGCTTGTCCATATTGGCTTTGATCTTGTGCATCGGCACATGGCCGGGGCCTTCGATCATCACCTGACAGCCTTTGTCCCAGGCGATCTTCGTCAGTTCGCCAAGCGTCTCCAGCTCCGCGAATTGCGCGGCGTCATTGGCGTCGGCGTTGCAGCCGGGGCGCAGACCGTCGCCGAGCGAGAAGGACACATCATATTTGCGCATGATGTCGCAAATCTCGTCGAAGCGTTCGTAGAGGAAGCTCTCCTTGTGCTTGGAGAGGCACCAGCGCGCCATGATCGAGCCGCCGCGCGAGACGATGCCGGTGACGCGATTGGCGGTCAGCGGCACATAGGCGAGGCGAACGCCCGCATGGATCGTGAAGTAATCGACGCCCTGCTCCGCTTGCTCGATCAGCGTGTCTTTGAAAACTTCCCAGTCGAGCTTCAGCGCATCGCCGCCGACCTTTTCCAACGCCTGATAGATCGGCACGGTGCCGATCGGCACGGAGGCGTTGCGGATGATCCAGTCGCGGATGTTGTGAATGTTGCGGCCGGTGGAGAGGTCCATCACCGTGTCGGCGCCCCAGCGGATCGCCCACACCATCTTTTCGACCTCATCCGCAACGGAAGAGGTGACGGCCGAATTGCCGATGTTGGCGTTGACCTTCACCAGGAAATTGCGGCCGATGATGACCGGCTCGAGCTCCGGGTGATTGACATTCGCCGGAATGATGGCGCGGCCGCGCGCGATCTCCTCGCGCACAAATTCAGGCGTGATGAATTCGGGAATGGCGGCGCCAAAGCTCTCGCCGTCGGCGATGCGTTCTTTCGCGACATCGAGCGCGCGCTCGCGGCAGAGGTTCTCGCGATGCGCGACATAAATCATTTCTTCGGTAATGATCCCCGCGCGGGCGAACTCAAGCTGAGTGACGGGCTGTGCGCCGGCCGCCCGATGAAGCCCGCGCTCTGCCGGGCAAGGCGGCACGAGGCGCTCGCCTTCGGCGAAGCCATTGTCTTCGGGTTTAACGCCACGTCCTTGGTAGGTTTCGAGACCTGTGCGCGTCGCGAGCCAGGGACGCGCAGCCGGAAGCCCCGCTGAAAGGTCGGGCGTGAAGGATGCGCAGGTATAGGGCCCTGACGGGTCGTAGACCCGAAGCGGCGGCTCGCCCGAGGATGGGTCGAGCGCGATCTCGCGATAGGGCACGCGAATGTCGTCGCGTCCCTTCGGCGAAGAATAGACCTTGCGCGATTTTCCGATCGGCCCAGTGGTGACGCT
>Ga0351910_1194_pt1 | contig 16723 bp, 14 predicted proteins | sample TotcelHT113001L5_FD_206860 | JGI IMG/M metagenome (GOLD analysis project Ga0351910, IMG submission 206860) | Enriched cells from coal bed in the Powder River Basin, Montana, United States - Total cells T11 rep1 HSBNCT.T11.300.1.L5 ...
GGACAATCTGGGAGCTGTTTCTTCGAATCCGGCAAATGGCTTCGTAATGATTGGCTACGACGACGTGGAATCCATTCAATACTTCGGTGACAACCTGAAAGGCTGGTGGACCAAAGACGGAACTGTTACCATGAACGATGCTTTGCAGGCCGCTTCTGCTGAACACGAATCAGTAATGGATCGTTGCATTGCTTTCGACCAAAAGGTTTGGGACGAAACGCTGGCCGCCGGTGGAAAAAACTATGCTGATCTTTGCGTTCTGGCATTCCGTCAATCCATTTCTGCCCACAAACTGGTGAAAGATACCAAAGGCAATATCCTTTTCCTTTCAAAGGAAAACTTCAGCAATGGTTCAATCGGAACAGTTGATGTGACTTATCCTTCGGCGCCGTTGTATTTGAAGTACAATCCCGATTTGCTGAAAGGAATGCTTAACCCGATTTTTTATTATTCTGAAAGCGGGAAATGGAATAAACCGTTTGCAGCGCATGATGTTGGTACTTATCCAATCGCAAACGGGCAAACTTATGGTGGCGACATGCCGGTTGAAGAATGTGGCAACATGGTTATACTGACTGCCGCAATAGCCAATGCCGAAGGAAATGCCAACTATGCCAATGAACATTGGGAGGTGCTGACAACCTGGGCCAATTACCTGCTCGAAAATGGACTCGATCCTGAAAATCAGCTTTGTACCGACGATTTTGCCGGACACTTTGCACACAACGTAAACCTTTCGGTAAAAGCCATCATGGGAATTGCCAGCTACGGAAAACTGGCAGGTATGCTGGGCAAAACCGACATTGCTGAAAAATATACTTCCGCAGCAAAAGAAATGGCAACCAAATGGATGACAATGGCCGACGATGGCGATCATTACCGGTTAACTTTCGATCAACCGGGAACCTGGAGCCAGAAATACAACCTGGTTTGGGACAAGCTGCTGAAACTGGGCATTTTCCCTGCGGAAGTTGCACAAAAAGAAATTGCTTATTACCTGACCATGCAGAACAAATACGGTTTGCCGTTGGACAACCGCCGCACTTACACCAAGAATGACTGGATCGTTTGGACTGCAACATTGGCCGATGACAAAGAAACTTTTCAAAAATTCATTGATCCGGTACATTCTTTTGTTACCGAAACGCCAGATCGTGTACCTTTGTCGGACTGGTACGAAACGCCCGATGCCAAACAGGTCGGTTTTCAGGCACGATCAGTGGTTGGTGGATTTTATATCAAATTATTAGAAACCCATGAATAGAAAATTATTGATTGTTTTTGCATTGCTCTTTTGTGTTTCAGGATTAACTGTTCAGGCACAAAAGCTACAACCCGTTGATTATGTGAATACTTTAATGGGAACCGATTCGGAGTTTAAACTTTCTAACGGAAATACCTATCCGGCCATTGCACTGCCCTGGGGAATGAATTTCTGGACTCCGCAAACAGCCAAAATGGGTGACGGTTGGGTGTATGGCTACGATGCCAATAAAATTCAGGGTTTCAAGCAAACCCATCAGCCCAGTCCGTGGATCAACGATTACGGGCAGTTTTCGCTTTTCCCGATGACCGGCGAATTGAAAATTAAGGGTGAAGATCGCCAAAGTTGGTTTTCGCACAAAGCCGAAACAGCCAAACCGCACTATTACAAAGTTTATCTGGCCGATTACGACGTAACAACCGAAATTACGCCCACGGAACGCGCGGCCATGTTCCGTTTTACTTTTCCTGAAAACGAAAAATCGTATGTGCTGGTTGATGCCTTTGACCGTGGTTCGTTCATCAAAATCATTCCTTCTGAAAATAAAATAATTGGCTATACCACCCGAAACAGCGGTGGTGTTCCTGAAAATTTCAAGAATTATTTTGTGGTTGTTTTCGACAAACCTTTTGTTAAAAGCGATGTCTGGAGCACAGACAAAATAGTTGACGGAAAATCGGAATTGCAGGACAACCACGTCGGCGCCGCCATTCAGTTTAAAACAAAAAAAGGCGAGCAAATTCATGCCCGTGTTGCCTCATCGTTTATCAGTTACGAGCAGGCAGAACTTAATCTGAAAGAATTGGGCGCTGATTCGTTTGATCAGGTGAAAACCAAAGGTGCAGACATCTGGAACAAAGAATTGTCGCGCATTACGGTTGAAGGCGGAACCGACGACCAGATCAAAACCTTTTATTCAAGTTTATACCGGGTTTTGCTTTTCCCGCGCAAGTTCTATGAGTTCGACAAAGATGGAAAAGTGGTGCATTACAGTCCGTACAATGGCGAAGTTCTTCCGGGTTATATGTTCACCGACAATGGTTTCTGGGACACCTTCCGTGCTGTTTTTCCATTCTTTAACCTGATGTACCCTTCGCTGAACGAAAAAATTCAGGAAGGTTTGGCAAATACTTACAAAGAGAGTGGTTTCCTTCCTGAATGGGCAAGTCCGGGGCACCGCGATTGCATGATCGGCTCCAACTCCGCAACGATTATTGCCGATGCTTATTTAAAAGGAGGCCGTGGCTACGACATAGAAACCTTGTACCAGGCAGCTCTGAAAAATACCGAACACGAAGGGCCGGTGCATTCGGTTGGTCGTTATGGTGTTGACTATTACAATAAGCTGGGCTATATTCCTTACAATGTTGGGATCAATGAAAATGTTGCCCGCACACTGGAATATGCGTTTGCCGATTTTTGTGTTTACAAGTTAGGAAAAGCCCTTGGAAAGCCCGAAAAAGAACTGGCCATTTTTGCCAAACGTTCGCAGAATTACAAGAATGTGTTCGACAAGGAAACCAATTTAATGCGCGGCAAAAACGAAGACGGTACATTTCAGTCGCCATTCAGTCCGTTCAAATGGGGCGACGCCTTTACCGAAGGAAACAGCTGGCATTATACCTGGTCGGTTTTGCATGACATTGATGGTTTGATTGACTTGATGGGCGGCAAAAAAGAATTCGTAACCATGTTGGATTCTGTATTTGTTGTTCCTCCGGTATTTGATGAATCATATTATGGACAGGTAATCCACGAAATACGTGAGATGCAGATCATGAACATGGGAAATTATGCGCATGGGAACCAGCCCATTCAGCACATGATTTATTTGTACAACTATGCCGGGCAGCCCTGGAAAACCCAGCACTGGGTGCGCGAAGTGATGGACAGGATGTACACGCCACAGGCCGATGGTTACTGCGGAGATGAAGACAACGGCCAAACTTCGGCCTGGTATGTTTTCAGCGCGATGGGATTTTATCCGGTAACTCCCGCTGTGGATCAGTATGTGATTGGAGCTCCGCTGTTTAAGAAAATCACAGTGAGCCTCGAAAATGGCAAAAAAATTGAAATCAATGCACCTAAGAACAGTGCTGAAAACCGCTATGTACAAAAGATTAACCTGAACAGAAAAACCTACGGTAAAAACTATTTCAACTATTCGGAGCTGATGAAAGGTGCAAAAATCAACTTCGAAATGGGTGTAGAACCAAACATGAACCGCGGAACAAAAGACGCTGAATTCCCCTATTCTTTTTCAAAAGACAAATAGTTGATCCACCATGAAACGACTACTAATCGCAGCATTTGTGGGACTAAGTTTGGTCTCGAATGCACAGGAAAAACTAAAAACCAAAGCTTCCGGGAATCCTGTATTCCCTGGTTGGTATGCCGATCCGGAAGGGATTATTTTTGGTGATACCTACTGGATTTATCCAACCTGGTCTGATGAATACGGTGAACCTGGTCCTGCTGACAATTTTACTGAATTACAATTGAAAGCGCGTAAAAATACCATCAATCCGCAGTACCTGAAACAGACTTTTTTCGATGCGTTTTCGTCGAAAGATTTGGTGAATTGGGAGAAACACCCGCGCGTGCTCAACATCAAAAATGTATCGTGGGCAGCTTATGCGATTTGGGCGCCATCGATCATCCAAAAAGACGATAAATACTATCTCTTTTTTGGTGCAAACGATATTCAGAACAACGAGCAGCCCGGTGGAATTGGCGTTGCTGTGGCTGATAAACCTGAAGGACCATTTGTTGATAACATCGGCAAACCACTTATCAATCAGTTTCACAACGGCGCACAACCCATCGACCAGTTTGCCTTTCGCGATGCCGACGGACAACATTACCTGATTTACGGCGGCTGGAGACATTGCAACATTGGCAAACTAAATGCTGATTTTACCGGATTTGTGCTTTTTGACGACGGAACCACCTTCAAATCAATCACTCCTGAAAATTACGTGGAAGGACCTTTCATGTTTATCAGAAATAAAAAATATTACCTGATGTGGTCGGAAGGCGGTTGGACAGGACCTGATTACAGTGTGGCTTATGCCATCGGTGATTCACCTTTTGGGCCGTTCAAACGCATCGGGAAGATTCTTCAGCAAGACCCGAAAATTGCAACCGGCGCCGGACATCATTCGGTGATCAATATTCCCGGAACAGATGACTGGTACATCGTTTATCACCGCCGTCCGTTGGGCGATACCAATGGTCACCACCGCGAAACCTGCATCGACCGCATGTATTTCGACAAAGACGGATTGATAGAACAGGTAAAAATTACGAAAGAAGGCGTTGGGAAAAGGGTGTTGAAATAGAAAACAAAAATACCCGGATAGCAAGCTAACCGGGTATTTTTGTTTCTGAATATCTGGTTATGTACCTATACCCTTGAATAATGAGAAAATATCCTTTGCCGTTCGCCTTTAGGCAACGGGTTGTATTTAGCAGATAGTATGGGCTTTAGCCCAAAATACTGTGGCTAAAGCCATTGGCCGCGATCATCAATTTATCCGTCAGCTGAAGCAGACGGCAATTGATAGTTAAGGTACTCAACAGGATACTCGTATTTTTATTTTACAAATTTCTGAAGATCTTTACAGCGGCTTATAACCGAACCAGTCAAAATTTGCTTTTGCTTTGGTTTTGCTGCCATTTCCGGTGGCAAATAACCCAATGTAAACGCCGGTAAATCCACCTGCAACTTCCGAAGAAAGGAAATAGGTATCGCATTTTCCCAACTCTTTGAATTCATCGTTTCCCTGTGCGTAGAAAAAAGTGTAATAATCGCGCGATCCAACCACTTTCAATTTTACACTACCAGACTTTAAAGCCACAGTTTTCCCGCTGTTGAAATAAAATCCGCCCAACCGGTTACTGATGCCTAAAACCCTTTTGCCTCCCTGATTTTTTACTGAAAGTTTGTAATGATGTTTGTCGTTCATCAATACAGTCAAACCAGCTTCGTCGTTTTCTCCTGAAAGATTGAATTCCATTTCGGTAGATGCTTCAAAATTGAAATGCTCCTGACGACGACCAAGGAAAGTGGGTGTATCTGCCCAATCCAAACCGACTTCAGTGGCTTTCAAGGTTAAAAAACCCTTCTTTTCAGTAAACGAATAGTTTTCACGAACCGGATTGCGAAGGTAATTCCATTCGAAACCCAATTTGGAATCATCGAATTCCACGCGTTTGAACTCCATTTTTACCGGAACCTGCGGCAATGTTTTCACCTTCATTTCCAGATCAATGGTTCCGTTGCCGTTTACCACCGGCCAGCTGTTTTCAGTCCATACTACCGGAGCTAAAAAAGTTTCGCGACCCATTATGTGGAAACGTCCTTTTGCTGGGCGAAAAGCCAGGCAAACCATCCACCAGCTACCGTCGGCTGCCTGAACCAGGTCGGCATGGCCGGTTCCCTGAATCGGAGAATCCTGCTTTTCCTCATCGGCATGAGTCACAATCGGGTTGGCAGGGTTGCTCATGTATGGCCCCATCAACTCCCTGCTGCGGGCAATGGTTATTTTGTGGCCGTATTCGGTTCCACCTTCAGAAATCAGCAGGTAATACCATCCGTCTTTTTTGAAGATGTGTGGTCCTTCAGGATAACGCCCGCCAGTACCGCGCCAGATTCGGCGTGTTTCACCGATCCGCTTTCCGGTTTTGAGGTTGATCTGGTTGATTTGAATCCCCATTTTCCCATCAGTATTGCATACGTACACTTTACCGTTTTCGAAAAACAGGTCAGGATCGATACCGGAAGTTTCCACCCAAATAGGTTCAGACCACTCGCCTGCCGGATCGGTTGCGGTGACTATGAAGTTGCCCCCACCGCTGACATTGGTCGTAATCATATAGAAAATACCTTCGTTGTAACGGAGAGTTGGTGCATAGATTCCGGCAGAAGCGCCACATTTCTGCAATGGCAGCTGCGAATCGCGGGTGAGGCAGTGCCCGATTTGTTCCCAATTAACGAGGTCTTTGCTGTGAAAGATTGGTACACCGGGGAAATACTCAAACGTACTGTTTACGAGATAAAAATCGTCGCCCACACGGCAAACACTCGGGTCGGGATGAAACCCGGGAATGACTGGATTCTGGTAGCCGTTCTGGCCAAAACTGAAGTTGGAAATTCCTATCAAAAGTGATAGAATTACCAGTTTAAGTGATTGATTCATTACTGAATGTTTTAGGTTTTTATTTTTAGTTGTATTCCTTTTTATCACATCATCCAATACCTTTAAATTGCGGATTGAAATTCAGGAGTACAAATAAATTTATAATTATTGTATTTTGCACAAAATCCAGTAAAATAAAAAAAGATACCAGATCAGATAAGTATTTATAACGATCAAAGTATATTAGCAGATGAAAAGTTAAGCTCTAAATCTCAAAATAACCTAAACAAAATCTGAAAATGAAACGAGCCATGCTGATTAATCGGGACACAGGAGAACCCCGAGGAATCAGCGATTTTATAGAGTATGTCCATTTTATTGTATTGGATATTAAACAACAATAGATAAATGAGTTACGGGTAAATTTGCTCACTCTAAAAATGGCGGTGACCATTTTATTAATTGTTAGGTCTTTTATCGGTGAACAATAAGGTAATACTTCGATTAACTCAGCAGCCAAGGTAAAAATCAAATGTATAACTTTTCTACTAAGGTTAACAAATTGAAAATAAGGTTTTTATGTTTTCAAAAAAAACCTTATTTTTTTCCATCAAACCTCTTAGAAAGGCTAACAGGGGAAAAGCAACCTTATTCCCTTATTAGTGATAAAAAATGCCGCCATATTTAATTCTACTGAATAACTGATTAACCAATTCTAAATGAGTAAATTATGCAACATAGACTAAAATGAAAACCACCTGAAAAATCGCTGATTAATCGGGACAGGCTATCTGACAATTAAAAAACAAATTATAAACAGATGAAACGAACATGCCGCTGGAAATATTTTAAAGGAGGCGGCACAAAAATAGAATGAAAATAAATGTTCAAAGTGGATGCTTTCTGGCGTGTGAGTTCCATGAGAACGCTTAATAATCAACAAATTAACACCCATATTTTCTCATGAAAAAAACAGTATTCTTAATCTTATTGTGCGTTGGCGTTTTACAAACCTTTGCACAGTGGAAACCTGCCGGAGATAAAATTAAAACCGCATGGGCCGAAAAAATTGACGTCAACAATGTATTGCCCGAATATCCGAGGCCAATTATGGAACGCACAGATTGGATGAACCTGAACGGCTTGTGGGATTATTCGATCCTGAAGACAGGAATGGCTGAACCAATAAAGTTCGATGGTCAGATTTTGGTTCCGTTTCCGGTTGAATCAAGCCTTTCAGGAGTTATGAAAACCGTTGGCGGCGAAAATGAAGTGTGGTACAAACGTACTTTTGAAGTTCCAGCAAAATGGAAAGGTAAAAATGTATTGCTTCACTTTGGCGCTGTTGACTGGAAAGCTGAAGTTTGGGTAAACAACATTAAAATCGGTTCTCATACAGGTGGTTACACGCCATTTTCGTTCGATGTATCACCTTTCCTGAACAAATCTGGCGCACAGAAACTGGTTGTAAAAGTGTGGGACGGAACCGACAATGGATTTCAGCCCCGCGGAAAACAGGTAAACAGACCCAATGGAATATGGTACACGCCGGTTACCGGAATTTGGCAGACTGTCTGGCTGGAACCTGTTGCTGCCAAACGTATTGAGAATTTACAGACCGTTCCTGACATCGACAAAGGACAGCTTACTGTAAAGGTTGAAACCAAGGCTTCTGCTTTTGGCGATGTGGTGGAAGTGAAAGTCTTTGACGGAATAAAAGAGGTGGCTTCAGCAAAAGCTTCGTCAACCGAAAAACTGGAAGTTTCAATTCCTGAAGCTAAATTATGGAGCCCTGAATCACCTTTCCTCTATACCATGAAAGTGAATCTTATCAGCAATGGCGTGGTGGTTGACCAGGTGAACAGCTATTTTGCGATGCGTAAAATTTCGACCAAACGCGATGCAAACGGCATTGTCCGTCTGGAACTGAACAACAAAGCATACTTTCAGTTTGGTCCGCTTGATCAGGGCTGGTGGCCCGATGGTTTATATACCGCCCCAACTGATGAAGCGTTGAAATACGATATTCAGAAAACCAAGGATTTTGGCTTTAACATGATCCGGAAACACGTGAAAGTGGAGCCTGCCCGTTGGTACACCCATTGCGACCAAATCGGAATTCTGGTTTGGCAGGACATGCCGAGTGGAGACCGCTCTCCACAGTGGCAAATGAGAAATTATTTCAACGGAAATGAATTCAGAAGAAGCGCCGAGTCGGAAGCCAACTACCGCAAAGAGTGGAAGGAAATTATGGACTACCTGTATTCGTACCCAAGTATCGTAACCTGGGTTCCGTTTAACGAAGCGTGGGGCCAGTTCAAAACCCAGGAAATTGTGGAATGGACGAAAACGCACGACCCGAGCCGTTTGGTGAACCCTGCCAGTGGCGGAAACCATTACCCGGTTGGCGATATGCTCGATTTGCACAATTATCCCGGACCGGAAATGTATCTGTACGATGGTCAACGACCAACAGTATTGGGCGAGTACGGTGGAATTGGGTTGGCGCTTGAAGGTCACTTGTGGGCGACTGATAAAAACTGGGGATATGTTCAGTTTAAAAACTCGAAAGAAGTAACCGATGAGTACGTGAAATACGGCGAAGCTTTGCTGAAAATGATCAAAACAGGTTTCTCTGCCGCAGTTTATACCCAAACCACCGATGTTGAAGGTGAGATAAACGGCTTTATGACCTACGACCGCAAAGTGATTAAAATGGAGGAAAAACGTATTTTCGAAATCAACCAGAAGATTTGTAAATCGTTGAACGAATAGATAATTTGTTTGAGTGAGCGGTTGACTTAAAGTCACCCGTTCACTTTTTCTTTCTTTTACCTCACCCTTTTAAACCGGTTTTTATCTTCGGTCGCCATCTTTTCGCAGGCATATTGAATGATCAGTCTTGGAGCTGAATCTTTCCATTTTTCGAGAAACGGTTCCACTTCCGCAGGGCTGATCTTCCAGGCTTCGCGCAGGAACCAGCCCATTCCCTGGTGGACTTCCCGCTCCGGATCAGCCATTAGCTTTTATACCGGCGCGGCTTCCAGAATGGTTGACAAATCAAAGTCACCTCTTTTCAGCATTTCTTTTACTTTGCCGTGTATTTGAGGAGCCGTCAGCCCGTGTCCCACAAATTCTTCCTTGAAAAAGCGCTGCGATTTCTGTAGCCTTTCTGCATCGGCGTTTGCCATGCAATAGGTTCTTATTTCCTGAATGATTTCGGCATTCATTCCCTCATGCTGGATAATAATAGCGGTAAAACTGATTTTTCAAGACGGTGCGACCATTTAAAAATTATTAAGGAAAAGTATTCAAATTTAGAATTTTTCAAACGTAAAATGCCAGCATGTGAATAACACATACTGGCATTTTGGGGGAGTGAGCGGGTGACTCAAAAGTCACCCGCTCACTGGATAGCGACTGAAAACTGAAAACCGCGACTGTCTACTGACTTTTCCTTGTCAAACTTTTAATCAAATCAACTTCTTCCTGTTTGTATGGAGTTCCATCCGGATGGAAAATCTCGTGGAACCAAAGTAATGGTTCAGAACCATCGGCAATGGGTTCGTCCCAGGCATATTTGGTGTTCGACTTTCCGGAGACCAGACCCCAGTTGATGGCGCCAATGTTTTGCTCTTTCAGGATGGGCATAATGTTGGTGAACAGGCTGTTGTTGCGGCGGGCCATGTATTCGGTACAAACCAGAGGGCGGTTGTATTTTTTAAGCGTGTCGATAGCAGACTGATGTTTTTCAGGGCCGTCATAGTTGTGGTAAGTGACGATGTCTGAATTTTCAACCTGAAATTTATTGAGTTCTGATAAACTTAAATTCCATACGCCAACCGATAATGGTTGCGACGGACGAACTTCCCAGCCCCATTCAAACACTTTTTTAAGCAATGGAAGTGATTTATTGCCGTATCCTGAATTGCCCGGTTCGTTGTACAAATCCCAAATGGCAATGCGTTTGTCATCTTTAAAAGTTGTCAGAACATCTTTCACATACAATTCCAGTTCATTTATTAAAGTTGAATCCTGAAACAGTAAATCGCCCGGATCGCGCACCCAGCCAGAATTGTGAACACCTAATTTCGGCTCCGGCTGTTTGCCTGCTGCGTATGTTGGATTCCAGCAGTCGTCGAAAAATACAAAAATGGTTTTGATCCCATGCTTTTCGGCAATGTCCAGATATGTGCCCATTCTGTCTTTAAATCCTTGATGATCAACTTGCCAGGCTACGTGGTGCAGATACACACGCATCGCATTCAGCCCAATTTCGGCTGCCCAGCCCAGCTCCCTGTCAATGGTTTCCGTATCGAACGATTCGGCCTGCCAGGTTTCCAACTGGTTAATGGCAGTACTCGGGTTAAAATTACTTCCGCGGAGCCAGCCGTATTCAGTACTCCATTGCTGTGCCTGTGTTTCGTTCCAACGGGTTGAAACTACTTGTTTTTCTTTCGGTTTCTGTTGGCAGGCAGCCAGAAGGAACAAACCGGCAATCGCTAATAAAAAGATGTTTTTCTTCATGATTTAAATTTATGTGGGTTTAAAATGTGAGACTATTTTTCTCCTGAAGGAAGATTCAATTTCTGACCGGCTGGAATTGCTTCGCCAAAATCAGGCGTGCCATCGGAGTTCCACTTAAACGGCTGCATTCGAACATCACGTTCCCAACCTGGTTTGGTGCTTTTCTTTGAATGGTAAATAATCCAGTCCTCGGTTTCATCAGGTGATTTTAAAAACGAACAATGGCCAACCCCATGAACGCTTGCATTTCCCTGAAAAACCGGGCCTGTTTTCTTCCAGTTTGCCGAATCGAGCAAATTTCCGTCAGGATTAATCAATTGCAGCATTCCCTGCCGGTATTCGACCAGCCAAGATTCGCGGCACGAATAGATTACAAACACTTTTTCTCCGTTTTTAAGTATTTGAGCGCCCTCGTTCAGGTTGAGCGGACCACCTGTTTCCCAGCTTTCAACAGGCGACGAAAGTTTTACACGTTTGCCTTTCATCGTGTATGGATTTTCCATTTCAGAAATATACAAATGTTGCGGAGTTGCATCGGTTGTTTCCTGTTTGATCCAACCCGACCAGATGGAGTACAGTTTGCCTTTGTGCTCCAGTATGGTCATATCAATTGCCCAAACATTCGATGCAGGATCGGCGGGATTGTCGCCGGTATATAAAACTCCCATGTCTTCGTATTCGCTGAACACATCTTCCGTTTTCGATTGCAATACGCCGGTTCGCTGATGAATGAAAGGTGGACCTGATTCACCTGCCGCATAATAAACATACCAGCGTTTGTTGATGAAATGAATTTCGGGAGCCCAAACACAAGCTCGGTTCCAACCAGTTGCAGGAGCTCTCCAGATGTTTTTCGTCACTCCTTTTTCAGTCATTTTTCCTGATTTTGACAGAATGATTGAGTTGCTGAACGAAAAACAGTAAATGTAATCTTTGCCGTGTTTTATCATCCACGGATCGGCGCCATCCCATACCGGATTGGTAAAGGTGGGTTTTGTGTTGATCGCCTGATTGGGTTCTTTTTCGCTGCATTGTCCGAATGAAACGAATGTTAGCAGGAAAAAAATTAGAGTTTTAAGTTTTATCATTGGTTTTTCAGTATTGGGGTCGTGTAGTATTTATGTGTCTATAACGGAAAGTGTGGATAATTAGGTTATGAAACTCAAATTTATATTAGCTAATAATCTGCTGAAATATATTTGTATTTAAATGACTCATACTCACCCCGAAGTCCGCAGGCGGCCTTCCCCCCTCTCTTTTAAAAAGCTACTCTTTATACACATCTTTATTATGTTTAACTAAAATTATTCCTTGGTACATACTATTAAATTTATCAAGACCTCTTTTCATCGTTATAGGGCCGGGCTTTCCCATACTTTGATATCCTTTCCATCCTCCCATGCGGGCTATTATCCAAGACATTCTTGCAAGTGAGCCTTCCGGATGGGGATTCTTTTGTAATTGGGTTTTTCCTTCATATCTGGCTTGGCTTACTGTTTCAGCAAATTCTATCTCCTCTTCACTGAAAACTACAGATCCACTAATAGAACACAAGCCATCTCTGTCTTGCCTGAGTTGCAATATTTTTAGTGCCGCTTCCATAGCCATGACCGCCAGTTTCTTCAAGCCTTTCCCACTCTCCAACTGGCTCGATTCTATGTCAATCCCTTGCTGTTTGAGCAATCTAAACAATTCTTCGATCAACCATCTGGTTTTGTACCAGGTAACCATCAGAATGGCTGTTGCGGAATCATTTACCTGATGAGTGGTCAGTAACCGCCACAATATTGGCTTTTCTCCATTGGGAACGGTACTGGTACTTTCACGGGCTTCGATGGCGGTAAGTTCTATGTATTCTGGCAGGCTCTTGTCAATATGCTTCTTAGGCCTGCTCACTTTAACCTTACAATACTTGACTTCTATGATGGCTTCACGGCTTTCGCGATTTTTCCGTTTATCGCCATGCACCTGAATCTTATAGGTTTCAGATACCGGTTGCCCTGATAAATATTCATATAACTTTTTATCTTCTCCATACAAGCTCCGGTTTTCTTTTGACCGGATCAATAAATCGGAATGTTCTGTTTTCAAGTCGACAAACTCCTGATAAATGTCGCTTTCCCGATCCCCGATGATTGTCAGATGAGCCACACTGTCTTTTAAAAGATCGATACTTTCGTTCCCAGTTGATATCCAACGATAGGATTCTTTCTCCTCTATGGGCTGGTTCTTATAATCTCTCTGGTTCTTATCCTGTTTGTCAAAGCGACGGTTCCAGCAATGTATTGAAGAAAAACCTAATGGGAAATATCCGTTGGTGTCAACAGCCAACATGGGGTGAAGGAAAAAACCAATCTCAGTATTCTTTCCAACTGGCCCCAAATCCTCGTCGTCCAGATGAAAAAAACTCCGGTGCTTCTCATAGTTTATTTCACTCGTGTCCTGTAAACATAAAATATGCTTGCCCTTGCTGATTTCCTTTACTTTTATTTGAGAACTTTTCTTTAGTGAAGAAACATTTATCGAATCGTTATTGAAAAAACGGCTGTAGGCCATGTTGTTCGCATGGCTGTCCGATAGCTGGTTTAATATGGCAGTCTGGTTTGTTTCCATCTTTGCTAAAATTTCGAGCCCCCTTTTTTCCAGACGCCTATCTTGAAACATCCCCCTGTAATCTATTTCTAATTGTTGTGCTTCCATAAACATTGCTATTCGTAATTTTTATCAGACCAAGTTAATCTAAACATTGCTATTCGTAATTTTTATCAGACCAAGTTAATCATTTCTATTTATGTATAAAGAGTAGCTTTTAAAAAGAGAGGGGGCGAGCACCTTGGGTGCGAGGGGGTGAGTCAAGCTTAAAATATTTACTCACACCAAACGTTATAGAGCCATTTTTATCGATTACAATCAATACACTAAACTACCTAAAAATACTCATTTCCCATTGTCATTTAATCATACGATCTTTTAATCATTTATAAAAACAATCACCACCTTTGAATTGTCTTACATTTAACTTTTAATATCTGAAAAACAAGTAATGAACAAAACGAATTACATGAATCCTTACTTTGCAGGAGTATTGCTTGGATTGGTTCTTCTTGCGGCCATGTTTCTCTCCGGACGTGGCCTTGGTGCCAGCGGTGGTATAAAATACACGGTGGTGGCGCTGGTCGGGGCAATTGACAAACAACATGCAATGGAATCGGCTTATTACAGCAAATATTTCGAAAATGGTGAAAGCCCGCTAAAAAACTGGTTGGCGCTCGAAGTCTTTGGGATGATTCTGGGAGGTTTTATTTCAGGAGCCCTCTCCCACCGTTTGAAATTCAAAATTGAAAAATCACCTAAAATATCGAATAACAAGAGATTGCTTTTTGCGTTTCTCGGAGGAGTATTTTTTGTTTACGGGGCACAATTGGCGCGAGGTTGCACCAGCGGTGCAGCGCTTTCGGGCATGGCGGTTCTTTCGGTAGCCGGTTTTGTAACCATGATCGCCATTTTCGGTTCTGCCTATATTTTCGCCTGGTTTTTCAAAAGTTTATGGATTTAATAAATCAAAATATGGGACCTCTAACAATACTATCAGAATTTCCGGAGTGGATCAACCTGCTGATCGCCTTTTGTATCGGGATCGGTTTTGGGTTTGCCTTGGAACAAGCCGGATTTTCGTCGAGCCGGAAACTGGCCGGAATGTTTTATGGCTACGATACCACCGTGCTAAAAGTATTTTTCACAGCGGCTATTGTTGCTCTGGCTGGCTCGCAATTGCTCAGTTTCTTTGGCCTGCTCAACCTGAAACTGGTATTTGTAAACCCATATTATATGAATGCTACCATCATTGGCGGAATCATTATGGGAGCGGGATTTATCATGGGCGGATATTGCCCCGGAACAGGAATCAGCGCACTCTCCATCGGCAAAATTGACGCGCTTATTTTCCTGTTTGGCGGAATGGTTGGCGCTTTCCTTTTTGCTGAAACCTATCCGTACATCCAAACAATTGCCATGGAAAATTACAAAGGCCCAATGCGAATTGAGGAATGGATGGGAATATCGCCGGAAATTTTTACGCTGATTTTGATCATTGCAGCCGTAGCTTTATTCTGGCTGGCAGAACATGCCGAGAAAAAATTCAGCCGCACTGAAATTACAACTGATTTATAAACAGATAATGATGGATGCACGAATAAAATATTCAGTATTGCTCGTTGGGATTGGAATAATTCTGGCCTTTTTGCCTTTCAATGCGGCAGAATCATTTCGACTGAAACCGACAGAATTGCTTTCAAAATCATGTTCCGAAGACATTTACTTTTCGGTGGATCAGGTGGCTCGTTTTATGAATAATGAAGACAGTACCGTTCAAATTATTGATGTCCGCAGCGCAAAACAATTCCACGAATGCAACATTCCAGGCTCCATAAATATTCCTTTTTCTGATCTTCTAAATCCACTTTGGCAACCAACCTTAAATCAGAAAGAAGTAAAAAACATTTTCTACGGAAATTCAGACCAAACAGCCAGCTACGCATGGACAATAGCTACTGGTTTGGGTTATCCGAATAATTTTATCATGAAAGGCGGCCTCAACGAATGGTTCGAAACAGTAATGAACAGTCAGTTTTCAGGAGAAAAAATTACCCCCGCTGAAAATGCCCGTTTTGAAACGAGACTGAATGCACGGAGAACTTTCACCCAAATAAACAGCTTGCCCGACAGTTTAAAAACCCGGTTTTTCAATGCCAAAATGCTAAAAGAATCCATGCTCGACGGAGGCTGTGAATAAACATAAAAAATCAGAAACGTAATGCATTTATATAAAAATTTAAAGATTGTTATCCTTGTAATAGTTGTTCTTCTGATTTTGGTAATTATCAGAAATTCAGACCAAAACATTTTTAAGAGGGAGGTAAAAACCGCTATTGAAGCTGTTCAAACAAACAGTAATTTAATCACACCAGATCAGCTACAAAAGCGCACAAATCCTTATTTGGTAATCAATTTAGGAAGTGGTGACAGGCAGGATTCCATTCAATTTCAGCATTCGGTACAAATTCCTTTTGAAAATCTATTGGACAAAGCGAACCGACAAGTTTTAAATGAAGCTGAAGGCGACCTCATCCTTTTTTCAGTCGATGTTGCCACTGCGTCAAAAGCATGGGTGATTCTGAATCAGTTGGGTTATAAAAATGTAATGATACTTACTTCCGAAGAAAATCCGGATGAATTAAAACACAAATTCCAGCCCGACACAACAGTCAGGCTGGAACAGGATTCGATTTAGACGTATGATTCTAATTTTTCACATAGGCATAATTTTCAATTTCGGCTTCAGTAAAAGGAAGCCAGGAAAGTAAGGCTTTATCTTTCAACATTTTACTGTGCATAAAAGCATTGTTCCCGTATAAAATAGTTTTGGCATTGTAGCCGAACAAACGCAGATAGGCGCTTACAAATGCGGAGTTGTGGCCTGTTCCACAATAAATTGCCACCTCTTTATCAGTCGGAATGGATTGCATTTCTGATACAATTCCAAGCGTTCCATTGGTTTTATAACGCACTGCTCCCGGAATATGCCCTGAATCATACTTGTCTTTCCGCTCAAAATTAACGGTATAAAAATTTTGGGGTTGCCCGAAAACAGGATCAGCCGTAATGAACGCATCAGCATAACCAGCCGCAAACAAGTCATTGAAACGTACTGCAAGAATCTCTTCGCCGGTTGTTTTTCCGGTATTCAATAATGGAAAATCTGACAAAGCAGCTCTTTGGTTTTCAGTGGTTT
>Ga0351910_1196_pt1 | contig 16461 bp, 13 predicted proteins | sample TotcelHT113001L5_FD_206860 | JGI IMG/M metagenome (GOLD analysis project Ga0351910, IMG submission 206860) | Enriched cells from coal bed in the Powder River Basin, Montana, United States - Total cells T11 rep1 HSBNCT.T11.300.1.L5 ...
TTTTATGAAACTTTATATATCATTACTAACGCTGGCTGCCGGAACAGCTCTGGTCGCAAGCACGTACGCTATTAATGAGACTTATGCTGCATATAATGCACGGGGCGAGGTCTATAGTGCCATGGTTCCTAATGGATCCGGCGCTATAACTGCCGACGACGCACTACAATCAGAACCCGCGTATGTTGAATCAGATGAGCCAAAGTTCGTCGCCGAAGATACCAAAGGTATGGGCGATGAGAAGATCGGGGTTGAGCCACAATCCCCAACAAGCGGTGATGATGATGACGATGATGGTGATGATGAAATGGGTAGCTGCCCCTCCTGCAAATCCGCTTATATGAAATAGTTGGTTTGTTGCGAACAAACGAGCGGGGTGGGTTTTGATATCCGCCCCATTTATATTCCCGATAAACAACCCCCCAAACTAACAATATGGAGCCTCTCATGAATACTAGAACGGTCCTCTTGGGCATCGCCCTCTTAATTCTGGGCGCCAGCGTACCGCGGCCATCACAATGCGCCGGGGGAAGCGCTGTTCCCAATGTTCCCAAAAAACCACCAAGCACAAGCCCTGGCACTCCGCAAAAAACTCACAAAATGGCTTAACGGCCAGAGAGAGAGCTAGCACCAAAAAAAACAGTTAATCCCCGCTCATCCAGACAGCGCTCGATTGTGGCGCTGGTGGTTTTTACCAAATCTTCCCCCTGTGCTAAAATGTCGGTAGAGTATCGGCATTTTTTTATGGTATTGCAAAAGGGGTTACCGGCATGAAACCATTTGAGCGCTCAACAGGCTGCGGACTCGTTCGTGGCGAACTGGTCGGAAAAACTATCACCCTCTGTGGCTGGGTCAATCGCCGCCGCGATCATGGCGGGCTTATTTTTATCGATTTGCGCGATCGCACCGGACTTATGCAGATACTTTTTGATAAACAGGTTGATGCAAACGCGCATGAACTAGCAACGACACTGCGCAACGAATTTGTTTTGTCTGTTACAGGAACGGTCGTCAAACGCACTCCAGAGACCGTCAATCCCGAGTTGCCTACCGGGGCCTGGGAGCTACAGGTTCATAAGCTTATTATTCACAATAAATCAAAAACCCTACCCTTTGTGCTTGATGACGCCGATGGTATAGACGAAGAGTTGCGCTTGCAATATCGGTATCTTGACTTGCGCCGTCCCGTCATGCACCAGCGCCTGGCAATGCGCCACAAAATTATTTTTGCAATGCGCGAGTGCCTGAACGCCGAGGGCTTTTACGAAATAGAAACGCCAATATTAACAAAAAATACGGCCGAAGGCGCACGTGAATTTTTGGTGCCATCACGCGTACACCAAAGACACTTTTATGCCCTTCCCCAGTCACCACAGGTTTATAAGCAACTGTTAATGGCCAGCGGAATGGAGCGCTATTTCCAGGTCGCCCGCTGCTTTAGAGATGAAGATTTGCGCGCCGACCGACAACCAGAGTTTACCCAGCTTGACTTAGAAATGTCATTTGTTACCCAAACTGACATCATGCAGGTTGCTGAAAAAATTTTAACACAGGTGTTTAAGACAGCCCTAGGCCTTGATATCACGACGCCACTGCCACGCTACACCTATGAACATGTCTTTAGCAACTATGGGTCAGATAAACCAGACATGCGCTTTGCACTCCCAATAAGCAACATCACACCTGTGTTTCAAGACACACAACTTTCGTTTATAAAAACCACACTTGAAAAAGGCGGACAGGTCGGCTGCCTGCACGTCAAACAGCATCACTTTTCGCGCTCTGATCTTGAGCATTGGGTTAACCAGGCTCAGCAGAACGGCGCCAAAGGGCTTGTCTGGATCAAAATTGGTCCCGACGGAACTTTCGAGGCGCCGGTCGCCAAGTTCTTGCCACCTGATTTTACGCAACGCGTAACAGCTATTATTCCGTCGCTCCACGCAGGCGACACGCTCTTTGTTATTGCCGGACCCCATAACGACACCTGGACTCAACTGGGCAGGCTTCGCTTACAGCTGGGACATGGGCTCAAGATGATTGATCTGGGGAAAATAAGCCTCTTCTGGGTAACAGACTTCCCAATGTTTGAATATAATGACACGACAAAAAAGTGGGGCGCTATGCACCATCCGTTCACATCGCCACAGGGAGACTGGGAAAACAAAAATCCTGGCGATGTAAAAGCGCATGCCTACGATATAGTCTTTAATGGCACTGAAATTGGTGGTGGATCGATACGTATCCACGACCCCGAAAAACAGGCCAAAGTGTTTGATATTATAAACTTAAACAAAGAAGAGATGCAGCGCCATTTTGGCTTTTTGCTTGAAGCTCAGGAGCTTGGCTTTCCGCCCCATGGCGGGATCGCGCTTGGCATCGACCGCTTGGTCATGCTCTTGCTCGGGTGCCAATCGATCAGGGAAGTGATCGCATTTCCTAAAACGCAAAGCGGCGCTGATTTGATGCTCCAAGCACCAACACCCGTTACGGAAGAGAAATTGCGCGATTACGGGATACAGTTTATAAAAGAGGCCAAGCCAACAAAATAATATTGCTTGTTTAAATTCACGCGGGGCGCTTAGCGCCCCCATTTTTGCGCCATAACCCTTAAAAAAATCTGGAAGGATTTTTCATGACATTCAAATCCACTCTTCTCATCGCACTGGTTGGCGCCAGCGCAACACTCACCCTAAAACCCATGTATTACCAATCGGGGGAAAATAACGGACAAGAATCAAAACTCTATTTAGTTCAGCTAACAGAATTCTCCATAAAGCAAAAGCCTGAGAGAGCGCCGGAACACAAAACGCTTATCCCGCGCACTCCTGATCCCGTTGGACCATATACAAAATACATTCAACAACCCATATACGATTGGCTACCGTGGTGTTGCTTAATAGCCCCATGCATCACAATCCCATGCTGCATAGTCCTAGCCTGCCCCATAGAAGCTGGTGGAGCCTGCTTTGATCTTCTTTGGACAGGCAAGTGCCCCCCTGGACTGTCGGATGACCCGAATGATTACCGATAAAAATCAGACCGTTTCACGAAAGGCGCTCGCTATGAAATTAAAAACGCTCTTCTCGCTCATCGCACTGGTTGGCGCCAGCGCAACACTCACCCTAAAACCCATGGAGAATAATTATCAGTCCACAGAACTCTACGTGGTTAATATTCAGGCAAACTTCACATTAGAGCAGCAACCACAGATAAAAAAAGTAGAACTCGGCAATAACGAATTGTACCGAAAGCAACAGCGTGCGAGGCTGCTAAAAGACGCTGGTTTTTACAAAAAGGGCCCCCTTGGAAAAGGCGTGGACTCAGTGCTCGATACAATACTTGGGTGGGACACAACTTATTGGAACTCACCAATCCAGCCATTCGTTGTATGCGGGCAATTAATATGTTTGGCCTTATGTTGTCCCTTGCTCACATGTGGCGCATGTATTGATTGTACGTGCCATGGGTCCGATCCCGTGGAAGATTAGAATCGCCCGGGGCGCATACGCGCCCCCATTTTTGTGCCATAACTCTTAAAAAAATCTGGAAGGATTTTTCATGACATTTAAAACCACCCTTCTTATTGCACTGGTTGGCGCCAGCGCAGCACTCACTCTAAAACCCATGTATTACCAGTCTAGGGCGACTAATTATCAGAATGACGACGAAAACTATTTCAATACGCTTAAACAACTGCATCAACGGCCACCAGAAGCACCTCCCAATGCGCAAGAATCAAACGGGTATGAAGAGAAAAAAATCATACAATCTCCCGTTACCCGCGTCCTGGGGCCATGCGAAAAATATATTCTCTCTACCTGGATAGACAGAGAAGATGGGACGCAATCCATGCGTATGCCGTACCGCTGCTGTACCCATTGGTACCTCTTCCCATCCCTGCCCTTACTATGCTGTGGATTTGTTTTTGATAGATTGTTAGGTACAACTCGCCAATCAATTAAAGACTCTGAAAATCAAGAAAACTCTGATGACGAGGCTTAACTGGGGCTTGCTACGTGGACCTATGCTTTCCCAAGGGGGACCTAAATCCCCCCTTGCTTTCCCGCGTTATTTTATGCTCTGCAAACGCCTAGTCAAACTGACCAATGAATTTGAGAAATTTTGGATAAAATAATTTTTTATTTTTTGGTCGACTGTTTTGACCAAATCACGCACTATATCAAGCTTTTCTTTTACCTTCAACTTAGCCTCGTAGAGTGGGCGGTAGACCACAATATGAACCTTCATGCCAGTCTTAGCAATCGCTTCGACTGCCACATCGTCTAAAAGAGTGGCAACAATCTCATCCGGTTCCGCCCCAAAAGCACCACAACCAAGCAGCGTCAGGTCGAGTTCCTCAATTCCATGCGCAGCAGCAAATAGGACCGTACCGATATTTTGCCACTTATTCAGAATATCGGCTTCCGGCTTCCACGAACCCTTGCCATGCCCAATATCCAGCGCCGACACTAAAATTTGCGTGACGCGCACATAATTTTTATCATCATTAGGCTGATCAAGAGAGATATAGGAATTAAAAACATAAAGAGGCTCACGAAAGGCCCCAACAATACCCGTGTTATCCATAAATTCAATAAGTTTCGCCACGTCAGGTGAATCTTTACGAAATTTTTTATCCCAAGCCAGCTTTTGGTCATCTATCACCTGAGCCCCTGCATATGGCGGATAATACCCGCTCGAAACCACCAGGTCCATATGCCCTGCAACAAGCAGATTCTCAGCATCACTTTCTTTTAAATTCTTAATTGCAGTCACGCGCCCACGCTCAACCGTAATATTTTTAAGGTTCTCCAGCAGGTTAAACCCAGGTTTTTTTAAAGTTATCCACACCTTTCGCACAATTGCCCCCGCCATAGCACATAATGCAGAATTTTCACCCTGCACCGACATATGTTGCATTCCCGTCAGCAGCGCACCCTTCCGTCCTATGCCACCCTCAAGCGTGTCAAAGTTGGATGCCACCTGAGAGGCATAGTTCTTGGCCGCTCGCCTTCTATCAGCCAGCGCCTCCGCTAGGCGGTACCGAACATCAGAAAATTTTACGCCATCCATTATATTGGGCTCTGCATACCCATCAATCAGATCTATACTTCCGACCCTTCCAGAAGGCTGTAGCGCAGCAACCTTTTGTTTCAGGACCTTGATCGTCTCGACGATAAAATTCGACCCCAAAAAGACACGCCTCTGAGGAAACGCTTTCAATTCAGCCGCAATCTTTGGATTATTGATATCAACCTTGGTCGCATCACCACCCGCATCAATAATAGCGGCCAGCAGGGGAAACCGCCTAAGATCATGGTCTGTGTCAATATAGGTCCAGAAATCAATCTCATGGATACCCATCACATGGAAAAAAAGATCTTCGCGCCACAGCCGATTTTCCGTCCTATCGGCCTTATCCCAAGCAAGTAACTCCTCGAAGTTTGGCAAATCTTGGTTTTTGAATTCAAGCCCCCCTGCATTCAAAATGATATCACCCCGCCTCTGCGCCGCCATTTTGCAATAATGCCATTGACGGTCCACATGCCCTTTTCCCCCATGACTACAGGGTATAATCACCTGCCCCTGGATTCTATCGGCAACTTTTACTACACTCCCCAACAGGTCAAGGCTAGGCGAAAAAGGCATATAGCCAACAATAAACGACGCTTGGCTCACCAACACGAGCGCCAGAAAAACACTCTGCTTCATCAAAAAACCCTCACATAAAAACCAGTAGGGGCGCCACTCTCCTATGCGCCCCACAAAACCCTAGTCTCAAAAAATTTATTTTTTACCCGCCACTTCTTGGGCCAAGCGAACCAACGAATTTGAGAAATCGCCAAGTGCCTGCACTAGGTCAAAGCGTAGCTTGTACTTTGCAAGCGCCATGTCATCAATGCCCCCGAGGAACTTGCAATTTTCAAGCAAATCAAAGCTGTCTTTTATTGCCTGTATATTGCCCGCACTAACGGCATCATTAAATAAAGTCTCTAACTTCCCAATCCCTACCGCAGCAGCTGTTATAAAGGACTTGCGCAGCTCAACTCGGTTTTCATCAGTGTTAGCACCAAACAAAGCACCCCCAGCAAAATCCTTTGCTATTTTCCCTAAAACCGTCGCATTTTTCAAAAGCTGCACCACCTCGATACGATGAAGCCTCCATGCGTCGCTCGCATCACCTAAGCACTGGTCGACAAATCCACCGATAGTCTTCATAAATTTATTGCCAACCTCCAGCCGATCATCGTCCGTCTTTGTGTCAGGCTCGACTGACTTATAGGCACTCCTGAACGCATCAATAGTCTTCAGGTCAGATAGCTTGATCTCATCAACCAACGCCATCTGTCTATTCTTATCAAAAGCCTTGCTCTCTCCAGAAAAGAGAACCGACAGTTGGCTCGCCAAAGCGAGTACCAGACAAACACCCATTTTCATAACAAAATTCCCCACAAAAACTTCACCGCACAACAACTTCACGCACAGTATCGTCCAAGACTTACAGATTTTCAACCCCAATAAGCCCTGTTCAATTGCTATGGGCAAGCACGCGTGTTATAACCAAACAGAAACGACCATTTCCCCAAAACAGGAGGACTGCTCCATGACCCACAAACAGACTAAACCTCAAAAAAAACTATTTTGGCAACAGAGCGCTTCCACAGGTATCGTTCATGCGGGATTCCTACTCTCCCTGCTTGCAACCCTGCCGAGCTGCGCAATGCTCAAGAACGAACTACAAAATTTTTCGGACTCCCTTTCCAGGCTCACCGGGCTCGCCACCCAGGCAAAATCAGAAAAAGAGTTTGATAAACAATGCGCCGAATCGCTCGCCAGTCTCAAAGATGAGACAAAGTCCGGCAGCTTTTTTACCGACTTGATGGGCGTCCCAGAGTCAGAATTTGGCAAGCCAGAGAATCTTAAAAAAAATATAGTTAAACGGGCTGACGGGACATTTATTATCAAAAGCATGCACCCAAAACCGGTCTGGTACAAAGCGGGCGCCTTTAAGGCGTGGGACATCAAAGACCTGCGCCAAGAGATGGTAAAACGAGAAAAAGAAAAAAGTCTCAAAAAATCAGACAAACCCGGCACCTTTAACATCCTGGGGCCCCATGTCGGTGTCGGCGCACTAGAAACGAGTGGCAAAAACAAGCAGGCAGTCATCATGGTCGCCAGCAACTTCAATGCCATTGTTGACATTGGCGCAAAGATGCTCGAAGTCACCCACTACCCAAGCGACCCAACGCAAGAACAGCGCGCAACGCTGGTCGGATTACCAGGTATTCTGCTCCGGTATTTTTACGGGCTCTATTCTGACCAAGAACCAGACCCTGCAAAGTGGCGGCAAGTAAGTGACACAACGTATATCGATTCTACTGAGCCAGAAAAATTTGAGAAAAATTCACAGCAAATCCACCTCCTGACAGGCCCCGGGATAAGCGTTAAGGACGGCTACGTCAAATTCGTTCCAACCAAAAAGCTTGCCGATGCATTTGATGCCGGCACCATTTCGAACAAAATCGGCTATCATCGAGACATACAGATCGTGTTGAGCGGGACCGACAAACAGGGAGACTATGGGATCTTACAAGACCCCACCAAACTTGTTGACCATGCACTCGTCGCCGCACTTTCCCTGGGCGAAAGCAACTATTTTCAGCAATACATGACGAGCGATCTTGGGGACTTTAAAGATGATCCCGATTCCCAATACCTAAAACGCATCACACAAATGATCCTCAACAATGCCTACGAGGGGATAATTCGTGCGGCTATCCTGCAAGGGCGTAAACGAATTTATCTGACTTGGCTTGGTGGCGGGGCATTTCGCAATCCCAAAAAAATGATCTCGGCGGCAATGGCAACAAAAACTAATCAAGCCCTCGTGCATGATTATGGACTCGAGGTCTATCTTATCGATTGGAGTAGCGAATTTTCCGGTCACCCAGAGCTCGTCAACTGGCTCAACAGTAGCCATGGGCACCAGTACAAAGCTCTCGCCGACCTGCCACAGGAGGCATAGGGATTTATACCCCCGCCTCTGGAGGCCTCGAGATTTCGCCGGCAATGGGCGCTTGAGACTGTACTGGACGCAAAACACCCAGCTTCTCAAGTTCGGCCCGCACAGCGCCATAGTCGTGATCTTTAAGCCAAATACCATGCATGCCCAGGGCCCGTGCTCCCCGAATATTCTCTTCTTGATCGTCGATAAAGATGCACTGCTCAGGAGCCAGATCGTAGGTTGCAAAAACATGCTCGTAAATCGAGCGATATGGCTTGATGCCGTGCACGACGCCCTCGTCATCAACCGTCCCAACAAAACCAGAGACTACCCGGTTGCGCTTGGGAATAGCATCAAAAATACCAGCAAACCGCGCCTCCTGCTCGAGCAGTATAAATTGGTCGCGGGAATAATTAGAAAGCAGATACAGATTATCGTTTCCCCGCGCCGCAGCGCACTCGTACAAGAGCGCAATGCCGTCGCTGATAGGGCGAATAAACTGCAAGTTAAATATGGGATCGTACAAACAGCAGGCAACCTGCCGCAAGATTGCAAGTTCTTCAGGGTCATGGTCCGCGCCCGTGCATGACGCACAATAAGCATGCGCCTCCTGCACGAGGTCAACGCCCGTCTTTTTGCCGGCAAGCCAGAGACAGACCGGATGGGGCATCACTCCACACTCACCCCACAGCGCAAGCGGCGAACCTGGCTCGGGAGACTGCTGCCCACCACTTTTTTCAAGCAAGTGCAACATCCGTGTTGTCAGGCGCGAACAATCTGCCGCCGACATGCCATACGCAGCAACAGGCTGCATTTGAGCTGCCCGGTCCCATTCGATCAGCACATACCCAAGATCAAAGAAAATTGCGTACGGCTTTGGCTTAAACTCTTTCTCAGGGCTGCGCTGCGCACCCTGTATAGCTTGAGACATTTATACTCCCTGCATAACTGGTACTATATTTGCTACTTTTTGTACTTGGTGCTCAAAGACCCCCAAACGTTCTAATTCAGCACGCACGGCACCAAAATCTCTGTTCACCAGATGAATTGCATGCATGCCACAGGCGCGAGCAGGTTGAAGATTTTCTTCCTGATCGTCGATAAAAATACACTGTTCCGGCCTGAGATTATAGGTCTTGAAGACATATTCAAAAATTGACCGGTACGGCTTGATATTATGAATAATTCCCTCACTATCAACAGTACCCACCAGACCCGAAATAACGCGATTTTTCCGGGGAATCACATCAAACACCGGCGTAACACGCGGCGATTGCTCAAGTAGTGCAAGCTGGTCGCGCGACCAATTTGAAAGCATATAGACTCGATTTGCACCCACAGAAGCAATACACTCTTGCAAGAGTGCAACCCCAGTTGGAATAGTTCGAATAAATCGCATATTAAATACTGGGTCATAGTTACAATAGATCACGTCACGTAGGAGCTTGAGCCGAGCAAAGCACTTGTTATAGGCCTCTAGTGATTCAAAGAAGGCAACTTTCTTAAAATTATTGATATAAGCATCAGTCGCCTCGACCAACTCTTGCCCAGACATTTTGCCCGCAAACCAGAGGCAAACATTGCGCGGCGCCACAACCCCACCGACCCACCGGGCTGGTGCCGAGCCTGGCTCCGGCTTTTGCAAGCCCTTCCCATCAGGCCCACATCCCCCGCCGACATCCTCAAGCAATTGCATGGACTCAGCAAGCAGCGCGGGATAATCAGTAACCGAAAGGCCCTTTTCGGCAAGTGTTTGCACCTGAGCAGCACGATCCCACTCAAGCAAAACGCCGCCAAGATCAAAGAAAATAGCATAGCGCTCGGCACGCAAGCCTGCGCCAATCACCAATAACAAAGCACAAAAAACGCGCATACGGCTACACAAAGACCAACTGGTAGACATGAAAAAACTCCAATATAACAAATATATTAAAAAATTGCTTCAAACATCTAATAATCCCTGAGTATAGCACGTTTTTTCAAAACTCGCCACGCCGCTCACACCACAATTCGACCAACGCAAAAAATTGCGCTATGCTCCCCGTGAAGTTTGGTTTATTTTCTCGAAAGGGCTGTGTATGAAAAAGTATCTTATCCTAGGCCTCATGTTGGCATACACAAGCGTAACAACATGCGGTTTTCGCTGCGGCTGGCACCGCTTTTGGTGCGGAGTTACCCATCTTGATATTGCAGAGACTGGCAAGGGTCTTGGAAACATGGTTGCCGCACCATTTGTAGCGCTTGACGATGCCTGCGGTGAGTACCCCGCCTGCAACTATTGCAATGTCCCTAACTGTACCGCGTGTAGCAAAAAACAAGAACCAGCGCCTGTTGTTGCTGAGCAAAAAGCTCCTGTCTCTTCAGAAAAGCACGAGAAAAACCTGTGATCAACGAGACAGCTCGAATAACTCTCGCACAAAGAGCCTATCAGTTGCGCGTAGATGTCCTACGCGCAACGACGGCAGCGGGCTCGGGACACCCAACTTCGTGCCTATCAGCAGCTGATATTATAGCCGTGCTCTTTTTCAACGCTATGCAATTTGATCTTGATGATTTCAAGAACCCCTGCAATGACCGGTTTATTCTTTCAAAGGGCCACGCCGCACCCCTTCTCTACGCCGTCTGGAAGCAGCTGGGAAAGATTTCAGACCAAGAACTTATGCAACTCCGCACGTTTGACTCAAACCTTGAGGGACATCCAGCTTCTCGGTTCCCGTACCATGAAGCCGCAACGGGATCTTTGGGGCAGGGGCTCTCTGTTGGCGTGGGCATGGCACTTGCCGCTCGCGCTGATCAGTTACCCTATAAAACATATGTTTTATTAGGCGATGGCGAACTAGCCGAAGGATCCAACTGGGAAGCGGCCGAATTGGCCCATCACTACAAACTTGAAAACGTGGTCGCTATCGTCGATATCAATAGGCTTGGCCAGACCGGTGAAACAAGCACAGGACACGATCTTGCCCGGTACCAGCAAAAATTTGCCGCCTTTGGCTGGCGCGTCTTAATGGTCGATGGGCATGATGTTAATGCCCTTGCCAATATATTTACAGAAGCCGAAAATTGTGATCCCCAAAACCCTGTACCTACCGTTATTTTGGCACAGACGTACAAGGGATTTGGGCTCGACCAAACTATCGAAAACCAACCCGGTTTTCACGGGAAAGCGCTTCCCAAAGCAGGACTCTCCGGTATCTTACAGGAACTAACTAAGCGCTTTCCCGGCTTTAATGAACCCCTCCCGGAACCAGTTATACTGGCACGAACTTGCACGGAGCAATATCACGCCACGCAGAACGCAAGTACTTACTGTGCAATTGAGAGTGGGAGTGAGTCCACAGGCCCCTTCCCCGTTCGCGCCCTTCGACAGGCTTCCCCCTGCGCCAAGGCTCCGGAGGACAGGCAGGATGAGCGGGGAGAGCAGGATGAGCGGGCGTACCAACTTGGCGCACCAATCGCCACCAGAAGGGCCTACGGCGAAGCCATAACGATTCTGGGTGCGCATAACCCCCGTATAGTCTGCCTAGACGGCGACGTCAAAAATTCAACCTATTCTGAGCTTTTTGAACAGGCATTTCCTGAGCGCTTTTTTGAATGCTTTATCGCCGAACAAAATATGGCCGGCATGGCAACGGGGCTGGCCCTGCGGGGCAAAATACCATTCGTTTCAACATTTGCCGCGTTCCTGACACGCGCCTGCGACCAGATTCGCATGGCGGGTGTTGGCAGAGTCCCTTTACGGTTGGTCGGTTCACATGCCGGGGTATCCATCGGCGAAGACGGGCCGTCTCAGATGGGGCTTGAGGATGTTGCGTTCTTGAGAACAATTCCAGAAAGTATCATTTTTTATCCTTGCGATGCCACTTCAACGCACGCTTGCGTTGCGCTCATGAGCGAGCACCACACAGGAGTCAGCTATTTACGTACGACTCGGGCAGCCACGCCCGTTATTTACCCGAACGAAACAGAGTTTAAGATTGGCGGCTGTCAGGTACTTCGACAAAGCCCCAATGACATCGCTTGTGTCATAGCCGCCGGCATAACGGTTCACGAAGCCCTCAAAGCCTATGACCAGCTGTGTGCACAGAACATTTTTGTACGGGTTATTGATTGCTATGGCATCAAGCCATTACCTGAAGAGGCGCTTAAAAAACATGCACATGCGTGCCAGGGAAGCGTAATAACCGTCGAAGACCATTATCGCGCCGGCGGTCTCGGCGAGGCTATTGCCGCAGCACTTATAAACGATAAGATACACATGACCAGCCTAGCAGTCGACAAACTCCCCCGATCCGGCAAGCCAGAAGAATTGCTCGCTTACGAGGCCATAGACGCAGAGGCTATTTGCAGGGCTGTACTGGAATCCCTACGGGGATATAGAGCTGTTACCTAAAAAGCAACTAATCAACCAGGGCTTAACTCGGTCCCCTGCGGGTACAGAAGTTGGGGAGATGGGGCTGCGCCCCATCAAACTTCCCGCTCATAGACTTGCAAGTGAGAGTACCCCGGGTTAGTTGTTTTTAAAGTACGAGGTCTATAGTTTGCGTGGCCCCGCAAACAGTGTTGCGTTGGGCACATTAAAGAGACAGTATAGTCCAACGGCGATAAGCGCACCTCCAGGAACAAACCGCAGGCCAAAAACATCAGTAAAGCCCTCATCTTGTGGTTCATCTGACGGATCTTGCCGATTACACACAGTTTGATACACTACTAGGGTACCTCCTACAACCAGCACAAGGCCTGCACCAGTGAGCCCCATACGCGCAACAACATCAGAAACATCACGTAACGCTGGCGATATATCAACGGTAACCCCAAACTGTATTCCATTGACGGGAGAGGCTATGCCCATCACAACAATTATAAGACCGATATATGTGCGCAACATACCCTAACCCTTTTCGCTGGTCATCCCACACACCGAAAGTCTACCTTATGGCCCATTGTTTTTAGAACTATTTTTCGACTATTTCTAGACTCTTTTTAGAAAGGCTCCTGTATGCCAGTATTATTATTAGTTTTATTAGGATTAGTTGGCGGCATAGCACTAATCGCCCTTCTTGCCATCCTAAACTCCCTCTATATCGTTCGCCAGTCAGAGTCTATTGTTATCGAGCGCCTAGGAAAATACAAAAAGATCCTCGGTCCAGGCTTACACCTTATTGTGCCACTTATCGATTCTCCACGCTATGCGTACTGGAGCTATTTTTACGATGGACCTCGCGGCCTTCGCACGCGCACAATCAGGGCAATGTACCGCATCGACCTACGCGAAACCGTCTATGACTTTCCCAAGCAGAACGTCATCACCAAAGACAACGTCATGATCGAAATCGACGCGCTTATTTATTTCCAGATTATCGATCCACGAGCAGCCATGTATGAATTTGACGATCTACCATCAGGTATCGAAAAACTAACCCAGACAACCCTGCGTAATATCGTGGGTTCGATGGATCTTGATGCAACGCTCGTTTCTCGCGACTCGGTCAACCAGAAGCTGCGCATTATTCTTGACGAAGCGAGCCATAAATGGGGCGTCAAAGTTAATCGCGTCGAATTGCAAGAAGTAAATCCACCAGCAGATATTCGCGTAGCGATGGAAAAGCAGATGCGCGCAGAGCGTGATCGTCGTGCGATTATTTTGGAAGCTGAAGGGCTCAAGCAATCGGCCATTTTGACATCTGAGGGCGAAAGAGAATCTTTGGTCTTGCGCGCCAAGGGTGCTGCTGAATCGCGTGTTATTAATGCAACGGCTGAAGCCGAAGCCCGCCTGCGCGTGGCAACAGCAGAGGCTGAATCTTTAGAACGCGTTGCCAAAGCACTCACCACCACAGGCGACCCCGCACAGTATATGATCGCCATGGCGTATATCAAGACCTTCTCAGAGATGGTCTCCGGCAAAGACAACAAAATGGTCGTCGTGCCCTACGAGGCATCGTCCATGATGGGCTCACTCGGCGGCATCAAGCAATTGTTCAAGTACGTTGACCAGAAATAGCCCTGATTCGCTCATCCTGCCTGTCCTCCGGAGCCTTGGCGCAGGGGGAAGCCTGTCGAAGGATGCGGGTGCGAAGGCTGGGCCGAAGGATGCGGGTGCGAAGGCTGGGCCGAAGGATGCGATGAAAAACGCATAAGAGAATTTCGCAAACATCGCCCTGCTGTAAAGAGTTTTACAGCAGGGCATTTTAATATTCAAGCACAACCCCACTCTCCCTGAAGCAGCCCACAGATAACACTAATCCAGCAAAGTAATACCAAACCAGAAAATTAACCCGACACACCCACCCACCGTTCGTCCTGAGCTTGTCGAAGGGGTCGAACGCGCCAATACAAATTTATATCACGGGATTGGCATTACACACAGGCCCTGGTTCTAATAATTTCTAAGAGAAATCGCGAGCAATTTAAAAAGCCTTGAATTTGCTCGCCAATGCTCTATACTTAAAATAGATTGGCAAATTAAAACACCCGCCACTCAAGTTGGTGCCCGGGTAAAAATAAGTATGTTCTTAAAGGTAAGGAGTTAGCTCGACCATGAAACTACACAAAGAAATACTTGTCGCTCTCGCCATCCTGATGGGCCTGGGCAGCACGCTGCAAACAGAGTGCATGAACTTTAACGACCCAATCAAGAATCAGTTGTGGCAAGAGCTTTTAAAGGCTAGCAAGGCACATGGCATAGCCACGAATTTATGGACACTGGGCATTGGGTCGGCTGTTGGACTAGGCTATTTGGCCTGGAATTATTTTTCCTGGAAAAAGACACCCATACCTATAACAAAAAAATCTTCTCGCAGCATGTGTACAAAAATCTGTGAAAAAACCGGAAGTCTATTGCACAATCCTTGGGTTTTCTGGGGGACAATTCTTCCCATTCTGGTTAGTGCCACCAAAATCATGCTTAACGACCCCTTTAGTGAGCAGGTCGAGGCTTTTTATCCCAACCCAAATGATCCGCCTGAAAGATATAAGCTCATATCAGTATTTGAAGGCGGCACTCTTGAACAGGCCAAGAACGCCGTACAACAAATCGATAGTCTCAATTCAAAACGACAACTGGCCGAACGCCTTCTGCGAATCGGTATTTTTATGGTATTGAACTATTGTAGGCACAAACTAACAAAGCATTGGGTTACGCAAAAATTTTCTGATGGAGTAGACGAGGGCAATTTACAAAAGGTCAAAGAGGCCTGGCAATCAGGGGCAGATATCATGAGTTATGGTTCAGCATACCAGATAGAACCGCTTACGTGGGCAATCTCCCACGATAAATTCGAAATCGCCAATTTTTTGATTGCTCATGGGGCAACCTCGAAGAAATATAACCTGGAAGAATCCCCAGGGCATGTTCATTTAAAAGCTTGGAAGTAAGAGGTTTTTAATATTTTCTTTGTCAAGAGGGGCGATTCGAGTAGATTTGCAGATGCTAGGGGTTTGCTGTTTGAAAAAAAGAGTGTATGTTGCTCACAAAACAACTTTTCAACCTTTTTCAAGGAGAAAAAATGAGCAACATACACCTGCAAACTATAGCGTCGTCGGAAAAATTTGTAAATTTTTTTGAAGTAATTGGGGCAATTCCAGATCCACGGATGGATCGCTGTAAAAAACACTCACTTGCAAATATTATCGCAATCGCAATCTTTGCCATATTGGGACAATCAAATACCGCAGTTGCAATCAACAAGTTTGGCATTCGGCACAAAGAAGAGCTTGAATTGATGCTCGATATGCCTTTTGGTATACCTTCAAGGAGCACTTTTTCGCGAGCATTAAACTTTATAGATCCACTCGAATTAGACTTCTGGCTGCAATACTGGGAAGAATCACTCTGTGAAAGTGTTGATTGCAAGCATATTGCGATCGACGGGAAAGAAGATAATGCTTGTGGGTTCAATTGTTTAAGAGCATTTGATGTTGCAAATTGTCGAGTTCTTGCTCATGAGAAAATAGCGGAAAAAAGCAATGAGATAACGGCGGCTCCACCCCTTCTAGAAAAGCTTAATCTGGTTCGTGTTGCCGTAACTGCAGACGCAATGCACACACAAAGAAAAACTGCTAAAAAAATTATTGATAAAGATGGCGATTATCTATTGGTCTTAAAGGGGAATCAACACCAATTACACGCAGACGTAAAGCTTTTCTTTGATGACGTTGAAAGAAATGGTGATCTAGAAGGCATTTGTAGCAGATGTGAGATATTTGAAAAATCGAGAAACCGCTTCGAAAAGCGCATATGCATATCAACGGGATATATCAAATGGATCTATGCCCGCAACCAGTGGAAAGGTTTAAGATCAATAAGCGTTATTATCAGTTCCAGGACGATTGGAAAACGTACCATAACCGAGAGGCGATATTTCATAAGCAGCCTGGAATCTGATGCAAAGAAAATTTCTGCGCTTGCTCGAGCCCATTGGGCAATTGAAAATCAATGTCATCGTTCTCTCGATGAG
>Ga0351910_1200_pt1 | contig 16035 bp, 11 predicted proteins | sample TotcelHT113001L5_FD_206860 | JGI IMG/M metagenome (GOLD analysis project Ga0351910, IMG submission 206860) | Enriched cells from coal bed in the Powder River Basin, Montana, United States - Total cells T11 rep1 HSBNCT.T11.300.1.L5 ...
ACGGAGATGCCGGTGCGGTAATCCCCGTTGACCCACATGCGAGCCAGGGGCCCTGCCTCGTATGGCAGGTTGCCGTAGCGCGGCGCCTTCAGCCAGGAATAGGCCGTGGTTTTGGTAGCCGGGTCCACCGGCTTGGTGACGCCGGAGGCGGGGTTATGGCTATTGGAACCCACTACCACTAAATCGTCGTCTAACGGAACAACTGCCGAAGTACCCGCATACCAGGAATGATTGATCTGTTCCGTAATGGATTGGACATTTACCGGTTGGACGGCAGTGGAGCCGTTCACCACCTGGCCCCGTTGGAGCAGCTTAGAACTCCCCGAGGCGTTCAGATCGAAGCAGCCGTAGGCCAGCAGGTTGCGGTACCCGGCGCCAATCTGGCTATAGTTGGAATAGACCGAGGCCAGCGCCTGGGCATCGGGAATGTAGGTATTGGTAATGAAGGGGATGATCTGGTTCATTAAAATTTTGAAATTCGTGATCCCGGTGCTGGTGGGCCTGGTGGTGAAGCCGCCGGCAATGTAAGTGGGCGGGTGCGGCAGGCGGCCCCCGAAGATGGCCCCCGCTTCATGGGCCATACGCCGCATAGCCAGAGCCGTGACGTAGTTGTTCACCAGGGCGGTGGTTTGGTCGGAGTTAAAGCGCCGGTCTACGTTCCAACTGGGCTGCCAGGGGGGCATGTCGGGGCCGTTGAGGTAGTCCGGCGCTGACAGATGGTAAAAGTGGAGGATGTGTGAGTCAACCAGGTTGGCCCCCAAAACCAGGTTGCGCATGATCCTGGCATTGTCGGGAACCGTCACCCCGCAAGCCCCGTCCAGGGCCAGGACGGCGGCCAAGCCGTGGGATACGGGACAAACCCCGCAAATCCGCTGGGTAATGTGTTGGGCATCAAAAGGATGCCGGTTTATGAGAATATTTTCAAAACCGCGGAACAAGGTTCCGGTAGCCCGGGCATCGATGACTTGCTGCACACCGTCTTTCACCTCCACGGTGACTTCGATCTTAAGATGCCCTTCTAACCTGGTAACGGGATCAATGGTAGTGATAGTAGCCATAGATGGCGCTCCTTTGGGAAGCTCGTCTTTTGGTCCGCCGGTACCTGAAAGGCGGTTGGCCCAGGGCAGCCCTATTTGCTTAAGAACGATTATGACATCGGCTGCAGTTCATATCCGTGGTCCCCTCATGGTTGTACATTACCGTATACAGGGACGTGGCACCTGGGAAACTAGGTTCGGTGCAGGCGTAACAGGGAGCATTGGCATTGATGCACCAGTTAGTCTTGTTATTCCACAGGTTAGTGGGACAGTTGGCATAGGTCATTGGACCGCGGCACCCTTTGGAGGCAAGGCAGCTTTCGGGATCATCATTCCGGGGACAGGTCTGATGCACCGTCTGACCGAAGAGAGCCGTGGGACGTCCCGCAGCGTCCAGCGATATAGTGTTCCCCAAGAGGAGTTGCACCACCACATAAGCGATCCAGTCCGGATGTGGCGGGCAGCCGGGGATATTAATGGTGGCTTTACCGGTAAGCTCCGTGACGCTTTTTATCCCGGTGGGGTTGGGGATCGCAGCCGGGATGCCCCCGAAGGAGGCGCAGGTGCCGATGCTGAGAATCGTGGCCGCCTTGGCCGAGAGATCAGTCACAGCCTGCTGGAAGGTGATATCCTGCCCGTTATAGGTCCACGCCCAACAGGCCCGGCCGCCGAACGCGGTAGGTACCCCGCCCTCCACGGCCAGGATATAGCCGCCGGTGGCGTAAGCCTGTTCAGCCACCGCAACGGCGGACTGGCCGGCCGCGGCCATGAGGTTGGGGTGGTAGAGCAGATCGATATGGTTGAGCAGAATATCGCCGGCATCGGTAGGATCAGCACTGGCAGCCTGGTTGATAAAATTGAGGAAAGACATGGAACAACCGGTGCAGCCGCTGCCTTGTAGCCAGATTACCTTAGGTCCGCCCGGGTTGGCCAGGGCTTCCTCCAGGCGCACCAAGTCAAGGCTGCTTAACCCCAGGACTGCTGCGGAAATGCCACAGTATTTGAGAAAATCACGGCGGTTTATTCCCATCCTTATCCCTCCTTTGGCAAGGGGTTGAGGTTTGTTGAACCATCGCTGCAGTCTGAGCCGGAAAGCAGCCGGGCTGGCTGTCAAGAACGGGTCCGCCAGGCTTACGGAGCAAGAATCCCAGACTTGCGGCGTTTGCAACCATGGCTGGCAGCCCCCGGGACAGAAAACGGAATCCATCCGCCAGCATTTCTCGACGATTCATCTCTGCAGCTCCTCGGTTCGGTGAATCTTCCTCGATCTATGGGCACATATTCATGGAGCTTATAACATCTATACGATATATTAAGCAAGTGAGGAAATCCCTATTTATTTCTTTCGAAAACCCTTAGAAGCCCGCCAGCACAAGCATTAATGCTGGTTATTGCTATTATATAATCTAAATTATAAATTGTTTAGAAAATAGATTATTAATATACTAAGCCGGGAGAAGAGGAGTGCAGGAGAGTATTATTTTAGGCGAATGCCTGCGAAGCGGCGATCACTTGCCACTGTGACAATTATCAACTCCCCCGAAAAAATGCCAGCTATCGTTTCGTTATCTGGAACGGGCAGCTGTGGGGGGAACGATTTTTAACGTTCGCGTTTCAAAGAAGACGGATTATCGGCCGATAAGGCAGGAGGCCATCAGGGCGAAAAGAAGCGATATGCTCTGGAGAACAAAACCATCTAAAAGCCTCTTTAAGTGCACAGTTAGGGCAGATAGTGAACCTCCGCCCCAGCCTGTCTAACCGATCTTTTGTTCAAAATGGGTGCCAGGGTTTCCTAACATGGCTGGGGGCGGTATTTTCATATCGCCTCGGCCTTTCCTCTGGCGCACCATTATCCGGCGGTGCTCATCGGCGGTGCTGGCCTGAGATTCGTGAGGTGGATCTGGAGCTGATTGAGGTTTCGCCTCAATTTGTGCTATAATTTCCCCTACGAGAAAATTTAGCTTCGAGAAGATGATCGGTTTGGAGTTTTTTCCCAGGTCAAGAGGTCCCCTAAACCATTTTTGGGTTGCGGCAGCAAAGGTCGCCGCATAAGTCCGGCCTAGACCCTTTCCTCAGACCGGCGATTGGCAAGGACCATGAAGTGGTGGCCGGCCAATCCAGGCTCTCTCGGTTGGAAAACCATTTTCCTATCAATACGAAAGGGTTAGGGGCTTGGGATCCTGCCCTGCCCCGGTCAACCGACGCCCGGTTGCGTATGAAGCACAAGCGGCGTCTGACCATCACCGCAGAAAACGAATGACGAAAATAACCAGTTACTTTTAACCAGGCTGCTCAGCAGCCTCTAAATTAACAATGAGGTACTATTATGGCGAATAGAGATATTAACGAAGCTAAAGAGGCAATGCGGGTTGCAATGAAGAAAGGACCTGCGAGGCTGGGGCTGATTATTGCAGGAATTGTGGTGGCTTTCTTGATTTTACATCCATGGGTTCAGATTGGGGCAGGTGAAAGAGGTATTGTGCTTAATTTTGGCGCGGTCCAGGATAATGTGCTCGGAGAAGGACTGCACCTCAGGATACCTGTAATGCAGATGATCGCCGTGATGGATGTCAAGGTTCAGAAATCTTTGACAAATGCCGCCGCTTCATCTTCTGACCTTCAGGAAGTCAGTTCAGAAGTTGCGGTTAACTATCATATAATCCCAGATAAGGCGAATATTGTCTATCAGACCATCGGCATATCCTTTAAAGAGCGAATCATAGACCCAGCAGTACAGGAAATGGTAAAGGCTGTGACCGCCAGGTATACCGCCGAAGAGCTTATCACCAAGAGGCCGGCGGTAAGCGAGGAAATGAGAGCGACGCTTTCTGAAAGACTCAGGGCTTACAACATCTATGTTGACGCGTTCTCTATTGTCGGTTTCAGCTTCTCCAAGATATTTATGGAAGCTATTGAGTCAAAGCAGACCGCCGAACAACTTGCACTTAAGGCAAAAAGAGACCTGGATAGGATAAAGATCGAAGCGGAACAGAAGATTACCGCAGCCCAGGCAGAGGCCGAATCCTTGAGGCTACAGAGAGCCAATATTTCCACAGATCTTATCGAGCTCAGAAAGGTTGAGGCCAATCTCAGGGCTATAGATAAATGGAATGGAATCCTGCCACAGGTTACTGGTGGTGGTCCGGTGCCATTTATCGGCATAGGAGATTTGAAGAAATAACCAGAGGATCCGAAAAAGACCGAGGATCTCAGGGGGTGAAGGGGTCTTGCCGCCCATCATCGCAGGCGGCATTATCGGAATACCACCTCCGAGCATGGAAATGGGTCAGCTGGCAAAAAATGGGGAGAGGGGAAGAGAATGGATGGATAGCACCTCAGCTTGCCACTATCCTTTCTTCTTAATGATTATAATAAGTTGCATATATGACCTGTATAGTGAAACCCTTCGGAATGATCTTTGGGAGCACATCAAGGGCAGGTATTGCGCTATTGCAAAATGGCAATGCTCTTCATTTTAGACCATTCCCTTCCAAAATAGAGTAGGCGTTCGTCACATATTGGGAAACCATGCGCTGGGTATTGAAAAACGAGCCGTTCAAGGCAATGGCGGAGCGGCTTACCTTGGTGTAGGCCTCGGGTTTACCATAATAGAGGGGCAAAATGATCCTCTCCAGTTTGTCGTACAACGACGCGGCGTCCTGGGAGGCATCCGCCGGGTTGGTGGAGTCATTGCCTATGGCCCAGCCGGTGGCGTGTTCCACGTGACCTTCAACCCACCAGCCGTCTAGTACGCTCAGGCTGGGCACTCCATTCAACGCCGCCTTCATGCCGCTGGTTCCCGAGGCTTCCTGGGGCCGCAGGGGGGTATTGAGCCACAGGTCGACGCCGGCGCAGAGTATCTTCCCCAGGGCCATGTCGTAGTTTTCCAGATAAACCGCCCGCACTGATTCTCCCAGGGTGCCGGTGGCCTGGAAGACTCGCCTGATCAAGTCCTTGCCGCCCTCGTCCCGGGGGTGGGCTTTGCCTCCGTAAACCACCTGAAGCGGCCCCACCCGCAGGGCCAAGCCCCGCAGCCGGTCCAGGTCAGAGAACAGGAGGTCTTGACGCTTATAGGTGGTTGCCCGTCGGGCAAAGCCTATAGTCAAAACGCTCTCCGACAACTGCACGCCACTGCGTTTTTCCACCTCGGCCAGCATGGCCCGTTTGGCGTGGGCGTGGGCCTCGGCGATTTCATGGAGGGAGATACCCACGGCATAGCGCAGGTAGAAATTGTCATGGCGCCATTCAGGGATGCGCCGGTCAAACAGGGCGGCAAAAGGCGGGGAGGTCCAGGTGACGGCGTGCACCCCGTTGGTAATGGCGTCAATGGGATAATCGGGAAACATCCCGGTGGAAATTTCACCGTGCCGCATGGCCACCCCGTTGATGTATCTGGCGAACCGAAGTGCCAGGTAGGTCATGTTGAGGCTGCCGTCGAAACAGCAGTTGGAGGCTTTCAGGAGGTCGGCCCGTTCCGGCCCCAGGACCTTCGTGACCAGATCCCAATGAAACTGGTCGTGGCCCGCCGGAACCGGGGTGTGGGTGGTGAAGACGCACTGCTGCCGCACGGCCTCCACTTCGGCCTCGGTGGGGGCCGGGGACCTGCCCCTTTGACCTCCGGACTCCAACAAGGACAGAGTTAGAAGGGCGGAATGTCCCTCATTCATGTGGTAGATTACCCGATCCTCGGGGGCCAAAACGGAAATCAGGGCCCTCCCACCCATTCCCAGGACCATCTCCTGGCACAGGCGGTAATCGGACTCGCCGCCATAGAGGTGATCGGTGAGGGTCTGGTCCCAGGGAGAGTTTTCCGGCAGAGCCGTGTCAAGAAAATATACCGGCACCTTGTGGCCGGAGAGGCCCTGAATCTCATAGCGCCAGGCCCGCACCTTCACCTGCCGGCCCTCGATGGTAATGGTCACCTGGGGCTCCATGGGCTCCAGGATCTCCTCGGGGGTCCAGGGGGCGGGGCTCTCGGACTGGTTTCCCTGGGAGTCCAGATGCTGGCGGAAATACCCCTGGCGGTAAACCAGGGTCACTCCCGCCACGGGAAGTCCCAGGTCGGCGGCGGAGCGCAGCGTATCTCCGGCCAGGACGCCTAGACCGCCGCTATAGGTGTAAAGGTTCGATTCCAGCCCGATCTCCATGGAGAAGTAAGCTATCCGGGAAAGCTGCCCGGGGGACATGATTTTCATGGGGCCTCCTTAGGGTAGGGGGGGGTTCCAGGACACGCCGATGGAACCGGCAGCCATTTATGATCGGGCCGAGGCGATGATTCTCCTGACCAGTTTATCAATTTCCACTGCGATGACGACCGTGACCGTGACTAAACCGATCCTGAGCCATTCCATGGGCATAATGGGCTCCATGCGGAAGAGCCATTGCATGGCGGGCAGATAGATGGCCGCCAGCTGGGCGATAAAGGCGGCGATGCTCCCGAAAAAGAGAAAGGGGTTCCCCAGCGGATTCATCCGCAAGAGCGATTGCGTCTCGGAGCGGCTGTTGAACGCCTGGAAAAACTGGAAAAAGACCATGGTGGTCACCGCAATGGTCCTGGCCTTTTCTATCGACATCCCCTGGTTCAGGGAATGGATGAATTCATAGATAATTCCTGCCGAAATCACCAGGGCCACCAGGATGGTGCGCTCCACCAGGAGACGGTTGAAAATGCCTTCCTGCGGGTGTCTGGGGGGCCGCTGGAGCACGTCCTTTTCTCCCGGCTCGAAGGCCAGAGCCATATCTTGCAAGCCATTGGTGACGATGTTGATCCACAAGAGCTGCGCCGGCAAATAGGGGAGCGGCAACCCCAGCATCACGGTTACCAAAATCGTGATAATGGAGGCAATGCCGGTGGGGATAAGGAAAAAAATGACCTTCCGGATGTTGTCGAAGACGACCCGTCCCAGTTCAACGGCCCGGTAGATGCTGGCGAAATTGTCGTCGGCAATGACCATGTCCGAGGCTTCTTTGGCCACATCGGTGCCGGTTTTGCCCATGGCGATGCCAATATGGGACGCCTTTAAGGCCGGGGCGTCGTTCACCCCGTCCCCGGTCATGGCCACAATCTCCCCGTGTTTCATCAACTGTTGGGTGATGCGCAGCTTGTGCTGGGGCGCCACCCGGGCATAGACTGAGACTTTCTGGACCAGGTGATACAGGTTGAGGTCGCTCATGGTCTCGATTTCTTTGCCCGCCAGGACGGTGCGCACCGCCCCTCCGGGGCCGGCGCGTTTGACCAGCGCTGCCAGGACCTCTTTAATGAAGCCGAACAATTCCATGTCGCTCATGGCCAGCAGGTGTTTTCCGGTCAGACCCGGGGATGGCTGGCCGGTCAGGCCGGAGCGTTGGGCCAGGACATTGGCCACTTCTTTGGTGACCGAGAAGAGTTCTTCATCCGTCATGGCCTCCATGGGCTTAGCAACCAGATCCTCCACAACCTCTGCATCTTCCTCGATCCCCAATTGCCTGGCGATAGCTCCGGCGGTGACCGCGTGGTCGCCGGTAATCATCACCACCCGGATGCCCGCCTGCTTGCATCCGGCCACGGCTTCGATGGCTTCGGGCCGGGGCGGATCGATCATCCCCTGCAGGCCGGCGAAGACCAGCCCGGTTTGCAGATCGTCCATGGTGATTTCCGACTGGCCGGCCGGGACCTCTTTGTAAGCCATGCCCAGCACCCGCAAGCCCTCCCGGGCAAAATGGTCAGCCACCCGGGGAACGCCCTCCCAGGCATCCAAACGGCACTCGGAGCAGATGTCCAGCAGCTTCTCCGGCGCCCCTTTGACGAAGGCCATGTTGCGGTCGCCATGCCGGTGCAGGGTGGCCATGTAGCCCCGTTCCGATTCAAAAGGAATAAGGAAGAGTTGCGGAAATTTTTCCCGTTCTTCATCCAGAGTCAACCCCGCTTTCAGGGCGGCAACGATGAGCGCGCCTTCGGTGGGATCGCCGTCCACCTTATAAACTCCCTCTTCCTTGAAGACCTGGGACTCGTTGCACAGCAGGCCGATCCTAAAGAGCAGGGCCAACTGATGGTCGGCTCCGGCCTTGACGGGCCGGCCTTCCTCCAAAATCTCTCCCGTCGGGTCGTAGCCGGTGCCGGTTAGTTCATAGACTTTTTCGCCGTCGTACACCAGCTTCACGGTCATTTCGTTCTTGGTCAGGGTGCCGGTCTTGTCGGAGCAAATCACCGTGGTACTCCCCAGGGTTTCTACTGCCGGGAGTTTGCGAATAATGGCGTTCCTTTGGGCCATGCGGGCCACGCCGATGGCCAGGGTGATGGTCACCACGATGGGCAGCCCTTCGGGGATGGCGGCCACCGCAGCCGCCACCGCGGTCATGAACATGTCCTGGGCGCTGATCCCCACCAGGATGCCGATGAGGAACAGCAACGCCGAAGCTACCATGATGATGATGCCGATGTTGTTGGCGAACCGGTCGATCTTTTCCTGGAGGGGTGATTTGGTAACCCCGATCTCCTGGACATCTGTGGCAATGTGGCCCAGGACCGTTCGGGAGCCGGTGGCCACCACGACCCCTTTGGCCCGCCCATTGACCACCACCGTACCCATGAAGGCGATGTTGCGCTGATCGCCGGGGGTAAGGTTGTCCTCGGGGATGGCCGCACTCGACTTCTCCGCCGGGACGGATTCCCCGGTAAGCATGGACTCATCAGCCCTTAACTCGATGGTCTTGATAAGTCTGACGTCCGCGGGCACCCGCCCCCCGGAGGCCAGCAAGACGATGTCTCCGGGCACCACTTCTTCGCCGTTGATCTCGATCTCTTTACCGTCCCGGAGTACCCGGGCCCTGGCTACCACCATACTTTTGAGGGCCCGGACGTTCTTTTCGGCCTTGTACTCCTGGATGTAGCCGACGATAGCGTTTATCAATAAAATCGCCAGGATCACCCCGGTGTCCTTGTATTCCTCCATGAAGGCGGTCACCACAGCGGCGATGAGGAGGATATAGATCAAGGGGCTTTTGAACTGGTGGAGCAGAATTTGCAGACGGCTGATCCCCAGCCCTTCGGCCAGTTTGTTGGGCCCAACCCGCTGCAAGCGCTCCCCGGCCTCGGCGGGGGTGAGACCGTGCTCCGAGCTGTCAAGTTCTGAGAATATTTGATTTATCTCAAGCTGGTACCAGTTCATGGTCCCTCCTTATGGCCGAATCATTGTTCATTCCCTGCCACATGACGATCTGCCCTGCACTTTTCCGACTGTGGCAACGATTTTATCTATGCATGAGCTGTTTATACAGCCTTTCCGCGTCTTCCCGGCGGCAGAGTTCGGTTCCCGGGGTCATGACCGCGGCCGCGCCTGCGGCCACGCCGAAGCGGACGGCCTCCTGCCAGGACCGGCCCCGGGCCAGGGCGAGGACCATGCCCGCCACAGTGCTGTCACCGGCCCCGACCTTGCTGATTATGGGGACCAGGGGCGCCCGCACCCGCTCGGCGCCCTCGGCGGAAGCCGCCAAAATCCCCGCGGCTCCCAGGGAAACTACTACTGCCTCACTCCGGCCGGAGGCTACTAGTTCCCGGGCCAGGCGCTCCTCCTCCAGCCCGTCCACCGATTCGCGGCCCATAAGTTCGGCGAACTCCCGCAGGTTGGGTTTGATCAAGAAAACCCCCTCCGCCACCGCCAGGCGCAGGGCCTCCCCGGAAGTGTCGACAATCAGCCGGGTGTTATGTTCCCTGGCCAATTTGGCCAACCGCCCGTAAAAATTCGCCGGCACTCCTGGAGGCAAGCGCCCGCTGGCCACCAGGTAATCGGCCTGGGGCAGAAGACCGGAGATTTTTTCCAGACATTGCCGCCATTCCGCTTCGTTGATCGTCGGCCCCGGCATACCGAAGCGGTATTGCCGGCCGGTGGATTTTTCCAGGACGGTAAAATTTTCCCGGGTGACCCCGGCGATGCTCAAGGGCCGATGCTGCAAACCTTCCCTATCTAACAAATCGCTGAGCATCCGGCCCGCTAACCCGCCCGCGGCATAGAAAGCTGCAGACTCCCCGCCCAGTTTCTGAATGGCCCGGGAGACATTGATACCTCCCCCACCCGGTTCATATTCAGGAGGTTCGCACCTAAGCTTCCATTCGGCCACGACCTGAGTTACGGCGGAACTTTTGTCGATGGCCGGGTTCATCGTCAGGGTGGCGATTTGCATGTCCCTATCCTCCTTACCTCGGTGGGCCTCATCGATAAACAATCCCCACAATGGATTTCGAAATCCCTTGCAGGACCTCGCTGGAGACGCTGCCCAGGACTAGCCGTTTCAAGGAAGATAACCCCCTGGCCCCCATCAGGATCAGGACATAATGGCCCTCTTCCGCTTCCTCAGCGATCACTCGCGGTGGATGTCCGGCCAGAAATTTTTCGGCCACCATATCCTGAAGGCCAGCCTCTTCGAGGATGCGACGGCTGGTTGCCAGGGTTTTCACCCCTTCCTCTATTAACAGGGCGTTTCCTTCAGCATAGGCTATATCAAGTAAGACAAAATCAATAACGTGGAGCAGGGTAAGATGCGGGGTGTTGTCCTTGAAGGTCTGAGCCAGTATAGCTCCCTGGCGAACCGCTGCCAGGCTCGGCTCCGAGCCGTCCACCGGCAACATCAGCGGGAAAATGGGACTGGCGGGGTTGAAGGCTACTTCCTGGCCTACCACGAAAACGGTCATTTCCCGAGCCAGAGACAGGACCTGGCGGGTCACGCTTCCCAGGAGCAGCCCCTTTACCGGGGACAATCCCCGCCGCCCTATCACGATGGTGTTATACCCCTCCTCCCCGGCCAGGCCGATGATTTCTTCCCCGATTTTACCCTCGGCGACCCGGGTCTCGATGGGAGCCACTACTCCTTTCTCTTGTAAGGATCGCTTGCCTTCCTCCAAGAGCGGCAAGATCTCGTGATCGAGATGATGCTGTCGCATCCTGCGCCAGGCTGCAACCTGGTCCATGCGGGTCACGCGCAGGTCCACATTCTGGATGTGCCGGGCCAGATAGCTGCCACCGATCACCCGAAGCAAAGTGATCTTCTCCACCTCATCTCTTTCGGCACGGGCCAGATGGGCCGCCCACTCCAGGGCCTTTTTCGCCGACGGGCTACCGTCATAGGGAATAAGAATACGGGTAAAAGGATAAGGCCGGTCCATCATGATCAACCCTCCTGGTAACGCTCCAAGGGAGCGGTTTTAACCTGGTTAGTTCACAACCTGACAAACTATCGGACCTTTCTCGTAGGCAGGATCTCGGAATATGTTACCCGGTCTTTAAATATCCCGTCCTTGCATTGACTTCTCTGTTCAGTTTTTCGGCGGCAGATCAGCGCCGCAGAACTTGCAGGGCACTGTATCCTGCCTTTTGTCCGAAGAAACAATTTGAACCTTTTTGCATATGGGACAGACGCGCTTTAATCCCAGAAAGGCGCCAATCACCATGGCAATTTTTAAAGGATTCATGGCGTGACCTCCGGATCTTTAAATAACCAATTAGAGTTGCTAAGATTCTCGGGAGTCCCCATGACTATCAAAAGATCGTTGGGCAAAAGCTGCATATCCGGCTCCGGATTGGGCAGCATCTGGGAATTGCGGCGGATGGCCAGGACCGTCACCCCATATTTCTTACGCAACTCGACTTGGGCCAGAGACTTGCCGGCCAGGGGTGCCTGCTCACCCAAGCGGAAGGTGCTGATCTCGAAATCATGCAGGTGTCGCAGTCCGTCACGCCAAGAGTCCAACTCCCTGGAAATGCCCCGCAAAACCAGGTAGCCGTCGGCCCGCACTTGGGTGACAAATCTTTCGATCTCTTCTTTGGCCACCAGGTATTTCCTCAAGACCAGGGTGAAAATCTCCACCGAGGTTTCAAATTCTTCGGGCACGACGTCATCCGCACCCAGGTCAAACAAAGACTGCAACTCCTGAAGATAGCGGGTGCGAACAACGATATAAGCTCGTGGATTGAGGCTGCGGGCCAGGCTGACAATGCGCCGGGTGGCCGCGGGATCGTTGATGACTACCACGATAATTCTGGCCTCTTGGATATTGGCGTGTTTCAAGATTTCTTCCTGGGTGGCGTCGCCATAAAAAATCGGTTCGTCGCTCTGCCTTTCCCGCCTGACCGTTTCCGGATTCATTTCAATGATGACATAGGGGATGCCCCCTGTTTTGGCGGCCCGGGCCAGATTGCGCCCGTTCACCCCATAGCCGACGATAATCAGGTGGTCCACGGAGATTGATTTGTCAATTTTCTCCGACAAATGCGCCCCCAGTTTCAACCTTTGGGGCAGCGGCCAGCGCAGGAGAAAATCCGCGGCCCGGGGCGCTATAGCCATCATCAGGGGGGTGGCCACCATGGTAATGATGGTCACATCCAGGAATAGTTGATAACTATCACCCGAAAATAACCCCTGGCTTTGCCCCACCTTGGAGAGGATGAAGGAAAATTCCCCCACCTGGGAGAGGGCCAGGCCGACAAGCACGGCGGTACGCAGGGGAAATTTCAGGAACAGGGCGGCGGAGCCGGCCAGGAGGGCCTTGACCAGCAATACCCCCAGGGTAAGCAGGGCGATGATCCCCGGATGCTTGAGGAGGAAGCCAACATCCAGCAACATGCCGATGGAGATGAAAAAGAAACTGGCAAAGACATCTCGAAACGGAAGAATATTGCCCAGGGCCTGATGGCTATACTCGGTTTCGGAGACGATCAACCCCGCCAGAAAAGCCCCCAGGGCCAGGGAAAGGCCGGCCTGGGCCGTCAGCCAGGCCACCGCAATGCAGATCAGCACAATAGACAACAGGAAGAGTTCGCGGTTCCCGGTGCGAGCGATCTGATAAAGGACATGCGGCACCACCCACTTGGCGCTGGCGATAACCAGTGCAATGATTATCACCCCTTTGGCCAACAAGATGAGAAAAGAAACCCCGATATTTTCCGAGGCCCCGGCCAGCAAGGGGACCAAGAGCATCATGGGCACGATGATGATGTCCTGAAAAATCAAGATGCCCAGGCTGGTGCGGCCGTGGGGGGTGTCAACTTCGGCCCTTTCCTGGAGGAGTTTGAGGACTATGGCGGTACTACTCAGGGACACCAAAAAGCCGATGAAAACTGCCTCGCCCATGGTCTTGCCGACCTGCAGGGCCAGAACCAGCCCGGCCAGGCAGGTGGCCGCCACCTGTATAGGCCCAGCCACCAGCACCGATTGCCTGATCTGGAGAAGATTAGCGAAGGAAAATTCCACGCCAATGGTGAAGAGTAATAAAATGACCCCGATCTCCGCCAGAATTTCTACTTCGTGTATGGCCTTGATTAAACCCAGCAGATGGGGCCCGGCCAGAATCCCGGTGAGGATAAACCCCACCGTCACTGGCACTCGGAGCTTGTGGCAGATGAAGAGGACCACTATCGAGAGGCCGAATATAATTACGAGATCGGTTAAGATGTGAACCGGCATAGTTTTTCTACTTCTTTATCGATGAAGAGATCACTCCGGAGTCCTTGGGCAAGATAACTCGAAAAGTGACGCCAGTTTCTGGAGGAGGATTGTCAAAAAATTGCACCTCTCCACCATGGGCGGAAACGATGTTTTTCACCATGATCAGGCCCAGCCCGATCCCTTCTTTTTTCGTGGTAAAAAAGGGGGTAAAGATATTCTCTTTCTGGTCCGCCGAGATGCCGGGCCCATGGTCGGTGATATCGATTATGATCCTTTCTTCTTCGCTGACAGAACTTATGAATACGGATTCTCCGGGAGGAGAAGCTTGAACTGCATTGGTCAATAAGTTAATGAACACCTGTTTCATCTTCATGGGGTCTAAATCAATAGGGGCAATATTCGAAGAGAGTCTGCTTTCAATGGTTATCTGTTTCTCCCCAGCCATCGCCTTCACAATGGCAATGCTCTCCTGAATTATGCCGTTCATATCTGCAGGGGAGAGGCGCAGATTTAACGGGCGGGCATATTCCAGCATATCCTTGACCATGTTTTCCAGCCGTTGAGCCTCCTGATATATGATGGTTACCTTCTCCCGATGGGGATCATCTGCCTCCAGTTTTTTCAGGATGCGGCGGGAAAAACCGGCGATAGCCACGAGGGGTATTTTCATGTCATGAGCAAGCCCGGAAACTGTCTTACCTATAATCGCCAGGTTCTCCATTTTCTGGGTGCGGCGGCGCTCCCGGTATTCACGCTCCCTGAGAAGGCCCAGGATAAGGGCCATACCATTCAAGAAAATGATTTCTATGAAGGTGTTAACTCTTTCTGCTGAAAGTCCTTGCCAAAACATCCAGATGAACGCCAAATAAAACAAGGTGATACTACAAGACGCTATCAAGGCGCCTCGCAATCCAAACCAAAATGCTGCCAGGATCAAGGGTATAAAATAAAACTCCCGATAAACCGATTGATAATAATATTGACCATGCCTGGTAATAAAAATGACAATGCTTAAAGTTACAATTAAGAAAATTATTGTTGTGACCTTTAACGTTTTTTTATTAAACATAAACCGAGCCATTCTAATAAATTACGAATCATATTATTTATTAGGAGATAACGATGTAATTAACATATCTTTCCTGAAGATTTTTTGATAATGATGTTATAATGTTCGCAGGTCTCAATGTCTTGACATTCCAAACAATGTGGCACTTGCCGCGTTATGGCGCAGAGGCGGACGGGACATTCCTTTGGGCCTCCCCCTCCCTTGCAGCCCAGGCATTCGTGGCTGAGAAACCAGTCAAGACCTTTGCAAAATTCAGGGAAAGAAAAACCTTCATCCCCTGGAAAACAGTGAACCCACCAGATGACCGGGATCTGGTCAAAATATTCCCTGACCTTGGTGATCGCCTTTAAAAAATCTGCCATATCCACCGGGCAATTTTCACATATGCCGCAATAGCTCTGCTTCATTGGAACGTCCTCCTACGGGTTACCTGTAAATAACGCGAGGAAAAATAAGGAGTTTGCCTGATTCTTGGATATGTTCCTCCGATTGCTTCTTCTTCGGCCTATGCAAAAGGCCTCAACGTAGAGGAGATGATTTAGAGGGCTAAAGAGATCGGATAACCTCATAAAGAGCAACGAGGATACCGAATAACCATATAACGAGCATCTTCCTCCAGTTTCAGGAGGAAAGCCTGTTATATCTGCATGAAAATCATTTAGTTAGGAATTGTAATAAAAGGAGAAGTTCAGGCGATCTTCCAGGGGTCACGTTTGAACGGTTGTACTTCAATACCGAAAATTGCTTTCATGTCTCGTGACCTATGATAGTTATCTCAACTCTGACAGGAGTTAAGTAGAAACGGTGAGGGTTGCAATTATACTCATAAACCAGAATTGCTATAAAGGTAACTGCCTTATATCATAAGGCAAATCAGAAAGTCAAGCGGAATCGGTTCTGATTGGCAAACACATGATTGAGGGGGCTCATCAGTGCCATCAATAGAGCTTTTTAACCTTGATCATCACTTGCCGCTCTATCCCAAGACCACCTCGTGAAGCTATTTCTTCCATTTTCACTTCCAAATCAGCGGGTTTCCGACAAGAGCAGGGTCCCGGAAATCTCCTTGAACAAATCAGCCAGGCGAATCAATCCGGCCACTTTGTTGTCCTCCAGCACCGGTATCCTTTCGACGTTTTCCTGGAGCATCAAAGAAAGAGCTTTTACCAAAGAATCGCTACCAGCCACGGTTACCTTAAAGGGACTCATGATTTCGCTAACCTGCTTTTGGGCCTGTTTCTTTAATTCAGGTCCTACAAGGTCCTTCCAGGATACTGCCGCTCCTCCAGGCTCCCCCAAAATATCGCTTTCCAGTCCCCGGACGATGTCTTTCAGGGTTAAGATGCCGAGAAGCCCATATTTCTCATCAAAAACCAGCACGGCCCGGGGTTCGAATGAACCTTCAAATTTTATCGCCGCTTCCCGGACAATAATCACCGCCTGGTTCAGGGTGAACCAATAAGGGACATGGGGGTAATCCTCTAAGGGGATCATCAAATCTTTCACTATCTT
>Ga0351910_1201_pt1 | contig 16005 bp, 15 predicted proteins | sample TotcelHT113001L5_FD_206860 | JGI IMG/M metagenome (GOLD analysis project Ga0351910, IMG submission 206860) | Enriched cells from coal bed in the Powder River Basin, Montana, United States - Total cells T11 rep1 HSBNCT.T11.300.1.L5 ...
GTTACCAAACGATGCTCAGCCCGGCATCTATCTGGTATGCATGTGGCTCGAGGTGGCGCGGCTGCCTGGCGAGGAGACGCAAGTGCTGACGCTGGCGCTGCCGCTGCACGACTGAGGCTCCGTCAGCGCCCGTTAGCGTGTCTTGCCCAGCCATGTCGAGTTACGATCACCGCGGCGCTGAGCCCGACGGCAGGCGTGCCCGTAGCGTTGTCGATCACGTGCCCAGCAGGCATCGAAAAACGCGATTACGCAGCCAAGTGACGCTTGCGCCTATTGCGAAGCAAGGCCCGCGTTGCGGTATCGCTCGGCGTGGAAGGCCGCGTCATAGGGTGCGGCTCGTCCGGGACAAGCCTCGCGCGTGCATAGCCGGCAGTTCACCCAATCGTTAGTGTTGGCAAAGCGCAGCCCCGTTACCGACTTGTTGGGTGTCATGAGGCACGAGTCAGAGAGGGTCACGCCGATGGCCGCCGACGCGTCGCCCAGCAACTGAAAGAAGGGCTTTTGTTCCTGAATGGGCCAGTCGGGCAGCGAGCCCGGGTTCATCGAAGCCATCTTACCGGGATTCAGGACGGCGATCTCGTCCATGACCGCCTGCGTGGCTGCGCGCAGCGCGGCCACCTTGATCTCCTCAGCCCAGAACTGATGCAGCACGTCATAGAGCGAGCCTGCCCATTCCTGCAGCTCCAGGCCGCACGTGGCGATATAGGCAAACGCACGGTGGGCAGCGTCGAGATTCGTGCGCAGCACGCGGCTGGTAAACCTCACGCCGTCGACGACGACGCCCTCATCGTCCTTGTGATCGATGTACCCGACCAGAAAGGCAGCTCTGGGCCGCGCCAAGGGCTGCGCCTGCGCCACCAACTCCTCAAACTCTTTGGCCTCGGATGAACCGGGCCGGAGCCGCAGACGGGGTAAGAGTGCGTCAGGCGCGAACGTGACCGGGATATCCTGCAAAAGCGTCGGCTGAATCATGTTCTTACCCCCCATAGTGTTGGCGCGAGGTTACTCCCATGCTATGCTGTTGTCAAAGCATGGTGCTGAGGCCGAACGGGGCCACGGAGTGGTGAGGTAAACGCATGACCAAGAGGCTGGTTTGTCTTTTAGGAAGCCCGCGTCGCGGTGGCAACACGGACCTGTTGGCGCAGCGAGTCTGCGACGCCTTTGCCGCGCAGGGCGGCGAGGTGGAGCAGATCGCGCTGTCGCGGCTGGAGCTGCACCCCTGCACGGGCTGCGACTGGTGCAAGCAGGAGCGTGAGCGCCCTTGTGTGATTCCTGATGATATGCAGATGGTGTATGAGCGCATGCTGGCCGCCGACGCCATCCTGTGGGCCACGCCGCTCTATTCCTGGGCTCCCACGGTGGAGCTCAAGATTGTGCTGGATCGGCAGTTCGCCTGGGGCGACTATCAGAGCACCTCGCATGCGCGGGCGCTGGCCGGGCGACCGGTGGGCGCCGTGGTGGCCTATGCCGACCCCGACCCAGCCACCAACGGGTTCTATCACTGCTATCACATTGTCAAGGTGGTGGCGGAGGCTTCGGGGGGACGCTTTGTCGGGTGCGCCCACGGCGCTGCTTCGGCCAAAGGAGAGATTGTCGCCAACAGCCAGGCGCTGGATGCCGCCTATGCGCTGGGCACCAAGCTCTATGCGGAGGCCGGCGAGACCTCCGCAGGGCGCTAGAGCCGACCTCTGAGGACGAATGGGTGGGGAGGCTAGATCTCGCCCAGCATCTCGGCGCGCAGCGCGGCGAGCAGTTGTAGCGATGGGCCGGGCGCGCTCGCCAGCTGCCAGGCGCGATGCAGGTGCTCGGTCTCGTCCCAGACGCGCGGGTCATCGGTGTGACGCATATAGTGCAACACCAAGTCGATGCGGCTGTGGTCGACACCCGGAGAGAGGGTCTCGAGGTCCGCGCCCAACTCGCCAAAGAGCGCGTCCAGGCGATCGAGACGGGCGATGGCCACTTCGCGACCCGCGGCAGTGGTCAGTTTGGGCACAAAGTCTTGCCGTTTGCCGCGCGCCCAGCGGGGCAGGTTCTCGCGGATATATGGGCCCAAAAAGCGCAGCGGGTCGCTCGCTAACGTCTCGGCGATGGGCGGTTCAGCGGCCCCCCGGCGTTGGTCGTAAAAGTGCAGGTTGATATAGATGTTGCGCACAAAGGCCGGCAGGCCGATGTTAGCGTCGATGGTGTCGGCATCATACAGGCAGCGCGCCTCCATCGAGGCCTCGGCAGGGGGGATCAGGTGATCGGCGATGACGGCCGCTGTGCGCGCCACAACCTCAGGCGGGACGCCCAGCTCATCCAGCAACCGACGCGCCAACTCGGCGCCAGACTCGTTGTGCAGCCGGCCGGTCAGCCCCAGATCGTCATACAGGCGGGTCACCGCATTGTGGCGGGCGGGCAGCCGCGGCTCGTTGTACCAAAAGCCGCGCTCGTCCACCAGGCGCTTGCCATCAGGGCCAGTGGCATATTCGCCATCATAGGGCTTGGTGAGATCGTGCAGCAGGGCGCCCAGTTCGGTTACGATCAGGTCGCCACCTTCTTGGGCGGCAAGGGTCATGGCCAGGCCGCGCACGCGCTGCACGTGATCGTAGGTGTAATTGCGCCAATTGAACGTCACCCAGCCCTGATCCCACAAGGCATAGGTCTCACGCAGTAGCGCGTCGAGCTGTCGAACCAGATCCTGATGGGTCATGCCGCCTCCGCAATCATTCGCTCCGCTCATTATCGCCGGAATTGCCCGGCCGACAAGATCGAGGCAGAGCCGTGATGTCGCTGCGTGGCTAGCTGTTCAGCGTGAGGGGCGGCTCCTGGTCCGGTAGCGCCACCTGATCGCCCAGCAGCTCTTGCAGATAGCCCCGCAGCTCGAAGGCGTTTTGGATGGCATAGTCGTGGGCGTTGTTGTTGAACAGCACATGTAACTGCTCGACCTGAGCGGCCAGATCCGCCAGCGTCGGCGTCCAGGCGCGCAGCTCCTGTTCGCTGTAGAGGTAATCGAAGCGGTCGGCAGCGCGCTTGACCCGCGCGTACCAGAGGCGTGTGTTGCGTCCGTGAACCGCTCCTGGTTCGAGGAGCAGCCGCTGGCGGTAGTGACCGCCGCTTTCCGCCAGGCGGACTTGGCGCGCAGACTCTCCAGATAGGCGAGATTGTCGGGCGAGTAGGTGAACCAGGGCGGCATCTGAAAGTGCAGCGCGCCCAGCTTGTCGGCGGCGCGCAGCGGCTCCAAGGAAGCGGAGAACTGTGCTGCCACCTCGGGCGTGGGCGGCGACTCGCGGTCGTGCCAGGTCAGTTGGCGATAAGGCTTGACATCAAAGGAAAAGCCAGGCGGCGTGCGTTGCGCCCATAGGGCCGCGTTGCGCGCGGGCATCAAGCGGTAGAAGGTGGAGTTCAACTCGACGATGGTAAAGTGCTGGGCATAATACGAGACCTGCGCGTTGGCGGGCAGACCCGGCGGGTAAAAGCCGGTGAAATCGGACCAACTGCTCGTACCAACGTGAATAAGGGCCATCGGCGTCTCCTCAGCTCGACACCGTCAGCGCGCGAGCCGGATTCGCGATCAGGAGGCGATCGATGACCTCCTGGCCGATGCCGCGGGCGCGCAGCGCGGGCACAAACTCGTTCATCAGGTAGGTGAACGGACGCACGCTGCCGCCGTCAGGCTCGCCCACGTGATACCAGCCCGCGTCGTGGGAAAGCAGCATCTGGTCGACAGCGCCGTAGGCCAACATGGCTTCCACGAGAGCCAGGTGCTCTGCCAGGGGCCGTCCCCCCAGGCCGTCGTATTCCAGCCAGGCGCCGCGGTCGGCCAGCCGTTGGTGATCCGTCAAATCGGGGATGCCATCGGCATGCACCACGATGTAGCGATCCAGCGGCATGCCAACCTCCTCAGCGATGTCCAGGCTCTCCTGCGCAGCGACGGCGTGGCCCGTGTGGCTGGCGACGGTCAGACCGGTGGCCAAGTGCGTCAGAGCCGCGGCGCGCACGATTTTGCGCTGAATGGGGAGCAGCGGGCCGGGGTTGACGGCGATCTTGATGAACCCAGGGCGGATGCCGGTGTCGCCAATGCCCTCACGCCACTCTTGAATCCAGGTGGCGGCCAGCTCCTCAGCGCTCAACTGGAAAGCATAGGCCGGTAGATGAGGCTCTTTGTACTGGCCGGTGTTGGTGATGATGTGCATATCGGCCAGTTCAGACAGCCGCCGCAGCAAGACGGGATCGCGTCCCAGAAACATGGGGGCGCAGTCGCCAAACCCGGTGATGCCCTGCGCCTTGATCTCGAGCAGATAAGGCAGCATGCGGGCGATGACCTCGTCTTGCTGCCAGCGATGGGGGCCGGTTTGCTCAGCGCCGATGAAGTCGACGATCAAGTGCTCATGAATCAAGGTCGGCCCCAAATCCTCCGGGGCGATGGGGCCGCGCACGGTCTGGATGGAGGCCATACTGCTCCTTTGCTGTGACGGCTGTGAAGGTTGCGCGTACGACTCTTTGGTGTTAGGACTCTGGGTCGGCCTGGGCGTGCAGGCCGACAAGGCGATGCCGGCCGTAGCCAGGCCGGCCTGTCTCAGAAAGGCGCGACGGTTCACCTGCCCACCGACCTTGCTGGGGCCAACCCTTTTGTTGCCATCGCATCTAGCTAGCGCTGCTCACGGCATAGTCGGCGGCGGCGAGCCAGGCTGGCGAAACCTCGACGCCCCAGCCCGGACCGGATGGGATCATCACCTGACCGTCGGTCGCCTCCAACGGCTCGGTCAAGAAGCCGTCCACCCAGGGCGTGGGTTCGATGGAAAACTCGAAATAGGGGCCGGGCGTGGCGATGGCTCCCAGCAGATGCAGCGTAAAGACGGTGACCATCGAGCGGTTGGCCGAGTGCGGTGTGACCGGAATGCCCAGTTCACCCGCACGGCGCGCCACGCGCAGCGCGCGGGTTAGGCCACCGAGGTAGCAGATATCGGGCTGCACAATGTCCACCGCGCGCATCCAAAAGATGCGCTCCCACTGCTTGAGGTCATAATCCTGCTCGCCGCCGGCCACGGGCACGGCGCCAAAGCGGCGCACCTCGGCCGTCCAATCCAGCTCCCAGTAGGGGCAGGGCTCCTCAAAGTGGCACACGCCGTTGTCGGCTAGCAGATGCGACACCTCAATGGCCTTGGCCGGGGTGTAGCAAGAGTTGCCATCCACGTGGAGAGCGGCCTCAGGGCCGATGGCTCGGCGGATCGTGGGCACCAGCTCCTCGGTGCGGCCGGGCCACTCGTCTTGGTCGTGGCCGCAGACCTTGCCGATTCGAATCTTAAAGGCGCGATAGCCGCGCTCGTCCTGCAGCCGCTTGAGGCGCTCCGCCTCATCGCGCGGGGTGATGTCGCGCCGCATGGAAGAACCGTAGGCATCCAGAGGGCGCGGTGTGCCGCCCAGAAGCTCGCACACGGATTTTCCCTCCAGCTTGCCGTGCAAATCCCACAGCGCCGTATCGATGCCGCACAGGGCGCGGCAGATGTAAGAGCCAGGGAACTTGTAGGTGGCCTCGATGACCCGGTCCGAGAGCGCATCGAGATCCAGGGCGTCGGCCCCCAGCGCCAATGGAGCGATCTGGCGATGCAGCACGAGCGCCGTGAGATCGGCGTTGAAGGGCGAGACCTGGCCGATGCCGACCTGGCCCTCGTCGGTCGTCACGCGCACGACGCCGAGGTGCTCGCGACTAAAAGTTTCGATCTTGGCGATTCTCATGGTTGGCCTCCATGCGCGATGAGTCGTCAGGGTCATTCCCTGGATGTCGTTTCGATGGTGATTGCCATCTGGTTCCAGCGATAGTTGACGGTGTGCGAGCGTCCCTCGGCGTTCGTCATCGCGTCAGACCAGATGAGCACCATCTGCTGGCCGTCGGCGCTGATCCACTTGGGCGAGAGCTTGGGCTGATAGGTGCGGTTATCAGGTGAGTCCACCGTCCACTCGTCGTTGTAGTAGAACTGGGTCCACGGCCCCCAGGGCCGGCGCGCCCACCAGAGACCGAGGCTGCCCGAGCGGGAGTGCATCCAGCGGTGGTAGTAATCCTCGGCGCTGGCGGTCATGCCATGCCCGCCAAACGTGCCGCCGTTGGCCATGATGTACAGGCCGAGACCGGGGTTCCACACCACTGAGGGCAGCCAGGAGTACCAGCCGTAGACGTCGCCCCGCGCGTCGGCCTCGGGAAAGACGTGGTTGGGCTGACGTAAGTCGAGAGCGCTGCTCCAGCGCGGCTGCGCGCCATCCCAGCCGGCAAAGAACGTCCAGGTAGCGCGCACACCCAGGGCCTCGCGCGGCGCCCGCGCCAGCAGCAATTCGTGGGTGTTCGCTCCCTCAGGGGAGTAGATATAGACATATCCATCGCTATCGGCCTGGCCATCGCGGCCGCGCTGGGCGACGGCACAGGAGGCAAAGGGATAGCCGAGGCCGCCATGCGCCTCGCGGCCCGACTCTTCGAGATAAAACATCTCGGCGTCGCTGACCTCATAGCGGGCGGGATCCCACGGCCCCAGGGGGCGCTCATGGCCGTCACGATCCACGCGCTGCCAGGAAGCGCCATTGTCATGAGACTTGAGCAGCTTGATGCCGCGGAACGGCCCAGACCAGCCATTCTTGGGGCACTTGCTGACCAAGGAATAGAGCACGCCATCCAGCGAACAGATGCCATAGCCAAACCAGCCGCCCTCGTTGAACACGAATTGCGGATAGCCCGGCAGATCCTCGCGAACGAACTCGTTTGGCCCGCCACTGAGGCGATAGAGGTGGTTGTTCCAGCCGCGGTCGGCGCCGTCCAGCCAGTTGCCATCATCCATGGAGGCGATGATGGTGTCATCGGCCGCCCAGGTGTGGCACCAGTTGTCGCCATGATGGCCCACCCGACGCAGGGTGTCGGGGTGGAAAGTGACACCGACAGGCACGGCGGTGCTCGTGGCAGATGAACTCACGGCCCCTCCTGATCCGACAGTCTGCTGACGGACACAAACACTGACCAGCGGATAGTATCCGGGCGCCATCCGCTGGTCAAACGATTCAGGGGCGAGCCGGCCCCGCAGCAGCGCTCCTGCGCTGGCTATTGCGGCGCGCCTTCGCCGCGCTCGTCATAGTAGACCGTCAGGTTGGCCATGTCGTGCACAAAGTCGATGTTGCCCACGCGCACGCGCTGGATGGGTAAGCCGGTGCGTGCGCGCAAGTCTTGCAGCAACTCGTCCCGGCGTTCGGGCACAATGAGCGCGATCTGCTCGTAGGCGATCTTGAGGCTTACCGTGAAGTGAAAGCCCCAGCCCTTTTCGAGCGCGAGCATCACCAGCACAGTGACCGAGTTGGCGAGCAGCAATCCCGCCACGTTGCCGGTGGGAGCCATCAGCGAGTTGATGACGGGCAGGGCGATGATGACAAAGAGATAGGTCATCTCGCGGATCGGAATCTCGTCGGTGCGGTAGCGCAGCACCGAAAAGATGGCAAACAGGCCAAAGCCCACCCCGACGCTGAGCCCTTCGCTGGTGAGCATGCTGAGCATAAAGTAGATCACCGTATCAAAGGCTAGAAAGGTAAAGACATAGCTCTTTTCCTGGGTGAGAGGGTAGTAAATCAGGCGAACGATCAGCAGGGCGACGCCCAGGTTGAGGGCTGCGCCGAGGGCCAGCTCAGTGAATCCGGTGGTCATAGCGATTCTCCTGTCAGGGTGCGGAGCATCCGCGTCTCGGGTTGGAAAGTGTTGTGTTTGACGCTGGAGTAGAGCGTGGTGACGCCAAGGCAGTACTTGCTGAAGCTCGACGGGCGGCAGCCCATGGCTCGTAAGGTCTCTCTCGCGGTCGAATCACGTGCCATCTCTGGTTGCTTGATCTCGATTACTGCAACACCAGGGAGCGCCACAGAGCCTATCTGGCCCCACATCCGGAGCCCAAGATCGATGGTCACGCGCTCGGGGCGTTTGATGTGGGCCAGGGTCAGTCGATAAAAGGCGTTCGCGATCTTGGGCTCTAGCGATGGCAGCGGGCGGCGCACATGTTCACGCGCAAAGCCCAGCATCTGAGGGCCGAGCGTCTCGGGCAGCCCATGCACCGGCAGCCGGTACTTTGTGGTTCGATTGGCGCTTTCACGGATTTTGACTTCCAGGAAGGCCTGGCCGGTGTCTGCATATCGGCGGCTACGCACTTTGGCACGCACTCGCGCGCCATTGTGGTGCAGGTGGTAGAGACCCATCTCCGCGGTGTCATAATACAAGGTCTGGTAACGATGCAGCCGTCGTTTGGCAATCTCGAGGATGCGGTAATGGTCTTGTAGAGCCGCGAGGAAAGCGTATAGGCGCGAGGCTGCCATCACGTATTTGATGTCGACGCGGTCGAGCAGGGCTGCATCCTCCAGCGCCCTCAGGCTGATGGGCGCAAACTGCGCCACCAGCAGTGGCACGTGCGACCCTGCAGCGAGCACTTGCTGCCAGCGCCCAGCGTCGGGCGCAGGCGCACTCTCAAAAGGCGAGGCCTGTTGGGCCGGCGCAAGCTGACGAACACTATCCATCTGGCCTCCTGTGGGTCAGGGGCGTCTCAAGACCAAGCGTCGAACCTGGCAACTTGCCAGGTCTCGGTCACACCACCACTCTACCGCAGGATTGTGAAGAAACGATGCAGGCGGGGTTGGGAAGCTATCGGAAGCGAAGATGGCTGGCGTTAGGTGACCTTGGGATCGCGTCCCCGCATCGGCTCTGGCACACTCAGGGCGAAGACCAACCCCGCGCCGAGGCCGGCCAAAGCCAGCACCAGGGCCGCGGCCGGCAGCGCGAACAGTTGCGAAACCTGGCCCACCAGCAGTGGGCCGCCAGATGAGCCAGCATCCCCGATCAACCGCCAGATGCCCAGGAATTCGCCGCGAGTCTCCTTGGGCGCCAGGTCGGCGCCAATGGTCATCATCGAGCCCGAGCCGATGCCGTTGCCGATGCCGATCAGCGTCGCCGCCCCCAGCAGGCTGCCAAAGCCGGCGGTGAGGGGCACCAGCGCCATGCCGACCGCCTGAATGGTGAAACTGGGCACGATGGCGGCTTTGCGGCCAAAACGGTCCATCAGCAGGCCGGCAGGGTAGAACAGCAGCATATCCACGGCCGAAGAGAGGCTGACGATGAGACCAATGGCGGTGACATCCAGGCCGAGCACATCGGCAGCATAGAGCGGGATGATAGCCGAGCGACCGGCGCGAATGACCTGGGCTAGAATCTGGCCTGCGCCCGCGTTGAGCAGGACGCGATAATGAGCTACGGCGGTTTGGCCCATCAGACGCAACGCAGCGCTGGCCGATTGCCGCTCAGCGGGAGTGTCGGTTACGGGCGCGTAGATGGCCATCGCGCCGAGGGCGGCCAATCCCAGGGCGCCAAAGGCGAGAAACGTCGAGCGCAGACCAAGCGATGCCGCCAACATACCGCCCGCGGCAGGCCCGAAGAAGCTGCCGATGCGCTGCAAACCGCCGGCGAACGAAAAGGCGCGGCCGCGAGCGCCCTGTGCGGCGGCCGTGGCCAGATAGGCATGGCGTGCGACGCTGTACATGGCCCGCGAAAAGCCCGCGAGCATACGCAGGCCGATGGCCACCCCAATGCTGGGCGCCCAAAAGAGGGTGGCAGTGGTAAGCACGGCGCCAGCCCCGCCCAACAGCATGGTGGGCTTGGTGCCGAGTTGTCGCATCCACAGCCCCGCAGGCACGTCACCCAATAACATGCCCAGCGCCTCTCCACCCAGCAGCAGCCCGACGACGGCGTAACTGGCGCCAAACTGGGTGGCATAGAGCGGCAGCACGGGAATCAACAAGCCCCACGAAATAGCCAGGATGAACTCGGGCAAAAAGTACGGCAAGATGAGGGGGTGTTCGCGGAGTTGGCGGATATTCATCAGGCCGCATGCCTTCCTGAGCCAGGTTTTATCATGGTGACGACTCGCTCATCTTAGCCGCCTTGCGGAGTCGCTGCAAAAGCGGGAGCAGCGTGGCACGGTCGCATTCGCCTCTCGATCTGCTGAGCGCTGGCACGGGCGCTGGACAGTCCTGGCGAGATCAGCGAGAATGGCGCCGCCTGAAAGGCGCAAGCATGAGATGGGAGGCCCTGCTCGATGCCGACACCCTTTGGCGATGACCGCGACTGGTTCCTGCACAAGCGCTTTGGCCTGTTCATCCACTGGGGGCTGTACGCCATCCCGGCCTGGCACGAGCAGCAGCAATGGCGAGCCAGTGTGCCGCGCGCCACGTATGAAAAGCTGCGTGCGCAGTTCAATCCGGTGCGCTTTGATCCCGACGCCTGGCTGGATATGGCCGAGCGCGCCGGCATGGAGTACCTCTGCATTACCACCAAGCATCACGACGGGTTTTGCCTGTGGGACACCGCCACAACCGACTATAACGTGATGCGCACACCCTACGGGCGCGACATCCTGGCGCTGCTGGCCGAGGCTTGCCAGCGGCGCGGCTTTCCGCTCTGCCTGTACTATTCGGTGGTGGACTGGCATCATCCCGCCTATCCCAACCAGCGGCGCAGCCACGAGTTGCCCGCCCCTGAGCCGGGCGACGCCCCTGACTGGGGGCGCTATCGCGATTTTCTGGTGGCGCAGGTGCGCGAGCTGTGCACGCGCTATGGCGAGATCCACGGCTTTTGGTGGGACATGAACGTCACGGGCATCGTCGATCCGTCCATCAATGACCTGATTCGCTCACTGCAACCCGCGGCGGTGATCAACAACCGCGGCTTTGATGCCGGCGATTTCGGCACGCCCGAGCGCGACTATGACGACCTGCGCGAGATGCTGGCTTTTGAGCGGTTGACCGAGGCCTGCCAGTCTGTGGGGCGCGAGAGCTGGGGCTACCGCGTCGATGAGGATTACTACACCGACCGCCATTTGATGGCCAGCGTGGATGGGGCGCTGGCTAAAGGCGGCAACTACTTGCTGAACGTTGGGCCGATGGCTGATGGCACGCTGCCGCGCGAGGCCGTCGGCATTCTGGAACGGTTGGGCGACTGGTTCCAGGCGATCAAGGAGAGCTTTTACGGCTGCGAGCCGGCCTCAGCACGCCTCAACAATCGTGAGGTGCTGCTGACGCGGCGGGGCTATACGCTCTATGTGCACCTGCATCGTCTGCCCACCATGCGGCGCGTGCTGCTCGATCCGATCATCGTAGCGCCAACACGGGCGACGTTGTTGAACACAGGCGAACCGGTGGCGTGGTCGCTCGACGACCTGCCCACGCTCCATATGAGTGCGGGCGGCCTGTTGATCCCTGAAGAGCATCACTATCTGCGGCTCAAGGACCTGCCAGTGAATGAGTTGGCCGGTGTTGTGCCGGTCGTCAGACTCGAGTTTGAGCGCGATCCGTTCAGTCAGTAGGCCAACTGGCTGGCCGGCTCGAACGCCGGCCGCTATGCCGCGCGCTCGAGGGACGGCGTAGCCAGGCTTTCGCGTTGGCAATAAGCGTTGTGGATCGCTGCCTGAGCCTTGCGGCAGAGGCGCCGGGTGCCGCCATGGTTCACGTTGTCTCGCGTAACCATGATTGGCGGCAAGACGGTGACGCTGTTGCTGGGCGGATGCACCATCAAGGGCACCACGGGCAAGGGCCCACCGCACTCGCGCACATAGCGCGCGCACAGCCAGGCAAAGCCGGTGCGAAATAGGCGCACTTGCGAAATGGGGTCGGGCGCCATGGCGGGGTCTTCGGGAAAGATCAGCACACTGCGTCCCTGTTGCAGCAGGGCCAGGCTGGCATCAAAGCAGGGGTCGAACAGCCCCTCCTCTTTGCGCACGGGGATGACGCACAACGACTTGAGGAAGAGCACCGCCAGGTGCCCGATCAGGGTGCAGGTCACCATGCCGAGGGGTTCACGCAGCCCCCACACCGGTCGCCCCACATCCTCATAGAAATAGCGCGGCGCTGTGCGGTGATGGACCATATCGCTAATCGCCCAAGGGTGCAGACGCACGGGCAGGGCGCGCAAGATGGCCATCGGCCCATCCGGGCCGGCGTGGTTGCCGACGTAGACGGCCGGGCCAGAGGGAACGTTCTCCAGGCCGATGACCGACGGTCGACCTGGCGCGCCCCACAGGCGGGTAAGCCCGTACGAGGTGTCACTCAAGGCGAGGCGCATGGGCGCGTACGGACAGCGTGGCTGAGACGCGTGGCGTGGCGTCGACATACCGGTTCCCCCCAGAACCCCTTGACGGAGCCGCAGCACTGCCAGCAGCATATCGACAACCTACCGCCTGCGCAAGCAGCTCGTGACCAAGAAAGAGAGAGGGGCAAAAACCCCTTCCCTCGTTTGCTTGGGCGACGGCCTAGCGCTTGGGAACGAGGTTCTTGGCGAGGCGCGCGTAGGTCAGCAGCGGCCCGCCAATGAGCGGACGGGCATAGTCGAGAAACGCGGGCGTGACGTCATTGCCGGCCTCATTCATGTACTCGCGCGGGAGCATGCGCTCGGCATTGGCCACGTTGGCCAGCGAGGCGATCTGGTACTCCAGGGCATAGGTGGGGCTGTCGGCGCGCACCAGCGTGACCATGACGCCAGACTGGCCGCTGACGGCGGCGCGCACGGCCTCGACCCCGGCCTGATGGGCCTCGTCGCGATCGACGGGCGACTGCAACTCGGCAAAAGAGCGCTGCAGATAGGCAGGCTTGTCGAACCTGGCGCGCATGCCGGTATGCTTTTCGATGATCTCGGCAACAGTCTCGATGACACCCTCCTTGACCTCGTGGCCAAAGGCGTCCTTCTTGCCCGAGCCCTCGGCGTAGGGCGTGCCATTCTCGCGGCGCACGCCCTCGCTAACGGCTGCCACGCAGTAGCCGTAGCGGTCATACATGGCCTGCACGTCGGCCGCGATCTGCTCCTCCGAGACGGGGCACTCGGGCACATAGATCAAATGGGGCGGGTCGCCCGCCGCTTCGCGCGCCAGAGCGGCAGCCGCGGTGAGCCAGCCTGCGTTGCGTCCCATGACCTCCATCAGCTTGATGGGGCCGCTGTCGCCCATCGCCTCGGTGTCAAAACCGGTGTTGCGGATGGCCGAAGCCACAAAGCGCGCCGCCGAGCCAAAGCCCGGGCAATGGTCGGTCATGGCGAGGTCGTTGTCGATGGTCTTGGGCACACCCACGGCGCGCAGGTCATACCCGCGCGCCCTGGCGGCCTCACTGACCTGGTAGACGGTGTCCATCGAGTCGTTGCCGCCGATGTAGAAAAAGTAGCGCACGTTGTAGCGGGCAAAGACGTCCAGGATGCCGTCGTAATCCGCCGGCTTGACCTTGTACCGCACCGTGCCCAGCGCCGACGCGGGCGTCTGGCACAGCAGCTCCAGGGTCTCTTCAGACTCTTGCCGCAGATCGATGAACTCGCCGTCCAGCAAGCCACGGATGCCATGTAGCATGCCATAGATGCCCTCGATTTCGGGCTGAGCCATGGCCTGGCGCACGACGCCCACCAGACTGCAGTTGATAACGGCGGTGGGGCCACCCGACTGCCCCACGACCAGGTTCCCTCTTAGCATTGAGCCTGCCTCCCATCTGATAAGGTCTCTCCAAACTCTAGAGTATACGCGCGAGCGGATCGGTGTCCAACGCGCGTAAGCCATCTGTTTTGACCGAGATGCGCCAGGCGCGGTATGATGCGCTTGATGAGGATAGGCGCGATTTTAGCCGACGGAGCACGTTCGCAGCGATGACACGTTTCACCCTGGGCATCAATTTGGGCTTTGCCACTAACCGCTTCCCCGAGCCCGAGGTGTGGGCGCGGATCGTGGCTGAGGAGATGGGGCTGCGCTCGGTGCAACTCGTGGCCGATCTGCTCAACCCTTTCTGGCCGGACTATGCGCTGCACAAACAGGTGGAACGGGTTGTGGAGGCGACGCAGCGCTATGGCATGGCCATCCACTCGCTGATGACCAGCACCTACACGCGGGTCAACCATCTGCTCTATCCCCATCCAGAGATGCGGCGCGCCTGGTTCGAGTGGTTCCAGCGGTTCATCGCGTTGGGCGGTCAGCTCAAGGTGGAGGGCGTGGGCAGCCATTTTGGCATTCTGTCAGTTGCTGATCAAGACGATGTCTGTGCCCGCGATGCTCGTCTCGACGAGGGTGTGCGCTTCTGGCAGCAGCTCACCGCCTGTGCAGCCGAGGCCGGCGTGAGCTACCTCTTTTATGAAACCATGTCGGTGCCGCGCGAACTGGGGCACACCGTGGCCGAGGCGCGCGAACTGCATGCCCGCGTCAACGCTAACGCCGCCGTGCCCTATGCGCTGTGCCTGGATGTGGGCCATGCGCCGCATCCTGACGAGCGTGACCCTTACCTGTGGCTGCGCGAGCTGGGTGGTTTGTCGCGGCTGGTGCATCTACAGCAGACCGAATACGGACACTCGCGGCACTGGCCGTTCACGCCCGAATACAATGCCCAGGGGATCATCGAGCCGCGGCGGGTGTTGCGCGACCTGGCGGCGTCGGGCGCGGAGGATATCTGGCTGGGGTTCGAGATCAGCCACCGCGAGCGGTACGAGGTGGAGCCGCTGGTTCTGCCCGAGCTGATCGCAAGTGTGCAGCACTGGCGCGAGGCTCTGCCGCAGGATGGCGAGTGGTTGCCAGGGGAGGGCGCATGACCGCAACCATGTCGGCGCTGGTCTTGCATGGCCTGGGCGACTTGCGCTATGAGCAGGTCCCGATCCCCGAACCGCGTGCGGGCTGGGCGCTGGTGCGCGTGGCGGCGGTGGGGGTGTGCGGCTCGGATGTGCCGCGCATCTATGCTCACGGCGCTTACCACTATCCGCTGATCCCCGGCCACGAGGCGGCCGGCGTGGTGGCGGCTCTGGGAGATGCGGCGGATGGCGCAGCAATCCGCGTGGGCGACGCGGTGGCGATCAAGCCGCTCATCCCCTGCGGCAAATGCGTGTTCTGCGAGATCGGTGCTTTTGGCCAATGCATGGACTATGGCTATATCGGCTCTCGTCGCGATGGCGCCATGGCCGAGTATGTACTGGCCCGTATGGACAACCTGCTGCCGCTGCCAGACGGGCTCGATCCCGTGGAGGCGGCGCTGTGCGAGCCGACGGCCGTGGCGTTGCATGCCGTGCGACAGGGCGGCGTTGGCGCGGGCGACGTGGTTGCCATTCTGGGCAGCGGCCCGATCGGCATGCTGGTGGCGCAATGGGCGCGCATCTTGGGGGCCGAGGAGATCATCCTGGTGGATGTGGACGAGGCCAAGCTGGCGCTGGCGCGGCGTATGTGGCTGGGCCACACGGTTAACAGCCGCCAAACCGATCCGGTGGCTGCGGTGCGCGAGATCGGCCGGGGGCTGGGCGCCGATCTGGTCATCGAGGCCGCGGGCGTGCCCGCCACCTTCAATCAGGCGTTGCTGCTGGCGCGCCCGCTGGGCCGGGTGGTCATCATGGGCAACCCCTCGGCAGATGTGACATTGCCGCTGGCCAGCGTCTCGCAGATGCTGCGCAAGGAACTGGTCATCCGTGGCACCTGGAACTCGTCTTTTGCGCACCTGCCGACCGATGAGTGGCAAGTGGCGTTGCGCTATCTGGCCGACCGTCGCATCGACGTCAAGCCGCTCATCACGCACCGGCTGCCGCTCGCGCGCGGGGTGGCGGCGCTGGAGATGATGCGTGATCGGTCGGAGCCTTATGCGCGCGTCGTGCTGACCAACGATCAGGGGGAGCGATGAAAGCAGCGGTACTGGAGGGCCTCAACAGCATTGCCGTACGCACCGTGCCCGATCCGGTGCTGGAGGATGACCACAGCCTGATCCTCAAAGTGCATGCCTGCGCGGTGTGCGGCTCTGACATCCGCATTCTACGCCACGGCAATCCCCGGGTGAAACCGCCGCAGATCATCGGCCATGAGATCGCCGGCGAAGTGGTGGCTGTGGGGCGCGGCGTGACGCGCTTTCGCGTGGGCGACCGGTTGGCCACCGGCGCCGATGTGCCGTGCGGCGAATGCCACTGGTGCCGCGATGGTCTGGCCAATAACTGCGCCATCAACTATGCCATTGGGTATCAGTTCCCCGGTG
>Ga0351910_1203_pt1 | contig 15834 bp, 13 predicted proteins | sample TotcelHT113001L5_FD_206860 | JGI IMG/M metagenome (GOLD analysis project Ga0351910, IMG submission 206860) | Enriched cells from coal bed in the Powder River Basin, Montana, United States - Total cells T11 rep1 HSBNCT.T11.300.1.L5 ...
TTCATTATAAGGGTGAAAGCACCAAAAAGGGCAGCATCAATTATGTGAAAGTGTTTTACAACGCGATGATCATCTTTGCAAAAAAACACTTTTCGAAAGGAAATGCCCGCCGGTATGCCATTTTGATTAATCTGGCCATCTACTTCCGGGCTATTTTAACACTAACCGGACAATTCATCAAATCAGCAATTCTACCAGCAATCGATGCCCTGATGATTTACATTGGGTTTGCCGTTTTATTGCCCAATTGGGAAGCGTACAAATATGAAAGGGGATATTATCCTCCCGAATATTTACACTTTGCTGTTCCAATTTATATCCTGATATGGATTAGTTGCATCTGGCTGAACGGTGGCTACCGGAAAAACATTCAGTTCGGGCGAATCTTTAAAGGTTTGCTTTGGGGAACACTTTCCATCCTTATTTTTTATTCGCTTGTTGACGAAAGTATGCGCTATTCAAGGGCTTTGTTGCTTTTGGGCTCGGGCTGGGCATTTCTGGTATTGCCAACATACCGTTATCTGTTATATAAACTGCGTGTAACCGGACTGGAACTTGAACTCGACCATCAAAAACGCATTGCAGTGGTAGCAGCGCTGGAAGAATCAAATCGAATATCGGAACTGATTGCACAATCAGGTTTAAAAATTGATACTGTTGGATTTGTTTCACCCGATGATTCGGTTCACCAACAATTTTATCTGGGAAATATTCACCAGTTGCCCGAAATTATCCGCATCAATAAAATTGACGAACTGATTTTTTCATCCGGAGATATTCCTTCACAGGAAATTATCCGTATAATGCTCGATCTGAGCGATCTGAACATCGACTATAAAATTGCGCCACCCGAAAGCCTTTCAATTATTGGCAGCAACTCCATTTCTACTGCCGGCGATTTATATGTGGTTCATATCAACTCAATTGCAAAAGAAAACAACAAACAAAACAAACGCGCCTTTGACTTTGTATTGGCAATTTGGTTGCTGATTTTCTCTCCGTTTATAATTTGGTTTCCTCATTCAAAAAAAGGTTTCTTCCGGAGTATATTTGAAGTTTTCGCCGGAAGAAAAAGTTGGGTTGGCTACTGCTCCGAAACTCAAAATCATTTGCCGGCAATAAAAAAAGGCATCCTCTCTCCTGCTTCCCTTTATCCTGAAACAATTCAGGAGAAAAAGAAAGATGAACTTAACATTGTTTACGCCAAAGACTACAAGCTATTGTACGATTTTGAAATCGTACTGAAAGCCTGGAGAAACATCGGAAAATCATGATTCACCACAAACTTGAATTTGGTAAAATTCGTTTCAGGGCTTTGGAACCCGACGACATTGACTTGTTGTACGAATGGGAAAATGATGCAGAAATCTGGGAAGTGAGCAATACTTATGAGCCGATTTCAAAATACATTCTGGCCAAATACATCAAGGAATCGCAACGCGACATTTATGAAAGCAAGCAGCTACGCATGATTATTGAAACACCCGAAGGTAAAGCTGTCGGTGCCATCGACCTGTTCGATTTTGATCCTTTCCATTTCAGGGCAGGCGTGGGCATTCTGATTCACGATGAAAAAGACCGCAAAATGGGTTATGCCAACGATGCGCTACAACTACTGTGCAGCTATGCCAGCAATTATCTGAGGTTACACCAGTTGTTTGCCAACATTACCGCAGACAACCTGGCAAGTATTCAGTTGTTCAAAAACAACGGATTTGAACTTACCGGCACAAAAAAAGACTGGCGCCGAACGACGGATGGCTGGAAAAATGAGTTGCTGTTTCAGAAGATACTGTGAGTATGTGGACGGAATATATAAGAAGCAATTTTCTTTATGAATCATAAATGTTAACTGAGTCGGAGATTGTGAAAATCAAGTAAATAAACAGTAACTTTCGTTGGATAAATTTGACTTTGTGGACAATTAAAGTGTCAAGATTGTCCAATTTGTCCAACGAAAAAAAGGAAACGAGCAACTATGGATAAACAATACAACCCCGATGGTTTTATTCCCAAACATGGTGGTTACGAACGTTTGATAACCTACCAGAAAGCCGAAATTATTTACGATGGCACCTACTATTTCTGCAAAAAATATTTTCAACTTTATGACAGAACCATCGACCAAATGATACAAGCCGCCCGTTCGGGCAAACAAAACATTGTTGAAGGGAGCATGGCTTCTGGTACTTCAAAAGAAATGGAAATCAAACTTACCAATGTTGCAAGAGCTTCCCTCGAAGAGCTTTTAATCGATTACAAAGACTTTTTGCGAATCCGTAAACTTAAAGCTTGGGACAAGACACACCCATACTATTCGCACCTTACAAAAATACTTACAACAAAAGTTGCTACTTATGAAACCTATAGGAAAGGCATTGAAAGCCCCGATCCGGAAGTATCAGCCAATGTTATGATTGGCTTGATCAATATAACTTCCTTTTTACTCGCCAAACAGCTAAAAACACTTGAAAAGGAATTTCTGCAGGAAGGTGGGCTGCGGGAACGAATGTCGCAGGCAAGAATTGATGTAAGGCGGAAACAAAAATAAAAGCAACTTTGAAAATCATCAACTTGTAAATAAACTCCCTTTTTAGATTTTCATCTTTCTCGTCAAATCCAGCAATCCATTAATAATCGTCAGCGGATGTGCAGGATTGCCCGGAATGTAGAGATCAACCGGATATTTGTCCAAAAAACTGCGGTTAAGGGCTGAACTGCCTGCATGAATACCGCCACTGATGGCATCGGTTCCAATCAAAACGATTATTTTGGGTTCGGGCACAGCATCGTAACAAATCTGTATAGCTTCGGCCATGTTTTCGGTAATCGGTCCGGTAATTGCAATTCCATCGGCATGGCGGGGCGATGCCACAAATTCGATCCCGTAACGACCCATATCGAACTGCACATTGTTTGAAGCATTCAATTCCCACTCGCAGCTGTTATCGCCACCGGCACTTACCTGCCTCAGCTTTAACGAATTTCCAAACACCTGGTGAATTTCGCTTCTGACAGTTTCAGGATTCACTTCTACCAGTTTGTCTTCGCCTTCTTTAACGATGAGCCGTTCGCGTTCGTTGGTCGATATTTTATACTCGCTGGTAAATCTGATTTTGTTGGGAAATTGTTTGGCACATTCGCCACAGAAAGTACATTTGCCCATATCGATGCTCACAGGATTGGAAGCAATCGCATTAACCGGACACAAACCAATCAGTTCAGTTTCATTTACCTTTTCGGTGCTAATAACAGGACGACCCCTGAAAATACCTGGAACTTTTGTGGTCGCAGTATTCCGGATATATTGTTTCCCCTGATGATAGACTATCTTTAAGTTATTGAACATGGTTTCTATTTTATAAATCGTGGCCTGAATACGACAAGCTAAAACTCTTGTTGCAGATCGGAAAATCGGAAATTTCGTTGTTACGCACGGCCAGCGCCAAAGCCAGCCAATTGTGAAATGACGGATCCTTTATTTTATACAAAATCAATTCTCCTGAATTGTCAGTAATGGCACAATGGCAAATCTCGCCTCTCCAACCTTCGACCAGTGAAAGTGCAAAAGAATTGGGTTTCGGACTGCCAATCACCGGTTCTTTTTCAACGTATTCCGGAACGTTTGCAATCAGTTCGCGGATGTATTGCATCGACTGCATCACTTCCTGCCTGCGTATCTGAACGCGTGAATAAACATCGCCATGATGTTTGAGGATCGGTTCATGAGCAATTTCAGGATAAAGACTGTACGGATGCGATGAACGGATATCTCGGCTCAATCCACTCATGCGGGCCGCCATTCCAACTGTTCCGATCGACAAAACATCGTCGTACGAAACCACGCCTGTCCGTTCAAATCGCGAAAGGGCGCTTGGCAGCTGGAACAATTGTTTGTTCATTTCCACAAAATCAGGCTCGTAGGCTTCCAATACGTCCGTGAGCCGGTTTGCCAATTCAGGAGTAAATGGAAACTGGTTGCGACCCGGCCTGATCAATCCTTTCGATAACCGGTTACCGCCCCATTCCTGCATAAAATTAATAAGAGGCGTCCTTAAACGACCAAGGACAGAATTACCCAGCTGATAGGCAATATCGGCACAAACTGCGCTCAAATCGCCGGTATGATTGGCCATACGTTCCATCTCCAAAGCGAGCGTACGAGAAAATTCAATATCGCGCGATGGCTGAATTCCGCAAAGACTTTCCCAAACATGCGAAAAAGCGGTGGTATGTCCCACAACTGTATCGCCGGCAATTGATTCGGCAAGAGTGGTGCGCTGAAGCAGCGTTTTCTTGTCCAGAAATTGCTGCTCTATTCCACGGTGCTGGTATCCCAATTGAATTTCGAGATGCAGAATTTGTTCGCCGTTGCAGATAAATCTGAAGTGACCGGGTTCAATGATTCCGGCATGAATCGGGCCAACAGCCACTTCGTGCAATTCATCGCTATCGATGGAATAAAATGGGTAATTGGCAATGGTTTTTGACTGATCGAAGCGGTTTTTGGAATACCTGACGGGTTTCAACCACGGATGATCCTTGTAGCCAATTCCAAAGTTTTCGTGGATTTCGCGTTCGAATTTCTCGAAGCAATAATGCCGTGCAGTAAATGAATTAAGGGTATCCGATGAATTCACCAAACAGGACGACACATGAATATTGTGAGTGTTGTCGTCAGCAATACAGCAAATCAGTTTTATCTGATTTCCAACCGGATATCCGAAATAATTTACACAATGCCTTTCCGGAGAACTGATAATAAAACCAGTATTCATTTCCAGAAAAGTCGCGTAGTTTACTTCAGGAATGTTGGCCACCGGAATGGTCTGATTGTTTAATATGGTTGTAAAGTTTTCCATTTTTTAAATTTGTAACAAAATGACACTTTCCCTGATCAACTCTACAAATATTTCCGGAGGATTTAACCCCAGCCAAACAGCGGCAAGCAACAACGCATATTGTGTCAACGATTCCCAGGGATTTATTTGAGGTACATTGCTGTCATCAAATCCGACAACCGGAGTAAAGAGAATTTTGAAAATATTTTTTGCAAATGCCCAGATAATGATCGTCAGGAGCAAAAGAACGAGCAACAGCACAAAAATATACTGGCCTTCGAACAGTGCCCTGAAAATCAGGAATTCGCTCACAAATAATCCTGAAGGCGGCATGGCCGTTGCGCTGATAAAGGCAATCAGCAATACGATTGCGCCCGTTGGATTGTATTTGAAGTAGTTGCCGACATACGCAACGCTTTTGCTCTGAAAAACGCGGTACAACTGATTGAACTGGAAAAACAGACTCGACTTGACCAGCGCATGTAAAATAAGGTGCAGAACTGCTGCATAATAACCGATTCCTCCGGCTGCGATTCCCAACATCACCAAACCCATGTGTTCGATGCTTGAATAGGCAAACATGCGCTTGATGTTTACAACCTTTGTCATATAAACAGTGGCTACAAATATGGAGAGTATTGCCGAAACAAAAATTACAATATTGGCCCAGTGATGCAATGGTGTTTGGGCAATTACCGTATAAAACCTGAAAATGCCGATAAAACCCATGTTCATTAAAGCACTTGACAATAACGCTCCCGCAGGTGCAGGAGCTTTGTCTTTGGCATCAACCCCGGCGGTGTACATGGGGACAAGTCCGAGTTTTGCGGTAAATCCGGTGAATATAAACAGGAAAGCAAGCCTCAGCCAAAATGGATTTAACTGATCGCTTTTTGCCATTAAATTGGCATAGGATAAATCGCTGGAACCGGTTCCCGAAAGTGAAAGACTTAGAAACAGAATGCCAATAAATACAAATGTGATACTGATGGCACAAATGAACACATATTTCCAGGTGCCTTCGAGCGCCAACTTGTTACGGTGATGGTAGATCAGCGCAGAGGCGCTCAGGGTAGTTAATTCAGTAAAAATCCAGACAACGGCAATGTGATTGGCCAAATAAGCGGCGCTGATAGAAGTAATGAGTAAAACAATTGCCGCGAAATAGACACTCCTGGATTGGGGCGATTCGTCGTGACGGTTGATGTACAAATAACTGTGAAACAATGCCGGAAGACTCACCACCGTTAATGTTATCAGGAATAATATGCCCAACGAATCTGATGTAAAATACCCTAAATCAGTACCTTTGTAATTTGAACATTGGTATATCGTGAAAACAGATTGCAATAGTCCAAAGAGGATTAGCAAAACGTTGTTAATGATTTTATTTCGATTTGCGAAAATCAAAATGACGATTAGAATGGCTCCTGCCAAATAAATTCCTGTCATGTAATTGTATTTTAGTAATCTTTCAAATTGCTTAACTGGTCAACATCGACATCTTTGAAAACGTCGCCAATTTTATTCAGAAATATTCCCAGAATCAAAACGCTCGCAAAAATATCAAGCATGATACCAAGGTTTACGAGCATCGGCATTTCGTTTCCAACTGCCAGCGACAATACAAAAACCCCATTTTCAATGATCAGGTAGCCCATAACATGGGTGATTATTTTCTTGCGTGAAGCGATGAAATACAAACCGGTAAACAGCGTTGAAAGCGCTACAATGAAAAATATCTTGTCCAGATTTTCATCCTTTACCGAATTGGCCAGCAAAATGGTAACGACAATAATGATGGTTGTGATTACGAGTGACAGGAAATTGGGGATGTATGGTTCCGCTTCGCGTGTAATGTTGTTCCGTTTGATGAGATGATCTAAAAACAAAGGAACAGCTATTGCTTTGAAAACAATGGTTTCAAGCAGAATGAGCACCAGGTTTAAAGTATTAATCTCCTGCAACTGCATATAAGTTACCCCAAAGAGTATAAATCCCTGAAGCGCCAAAACCTTCACGTAGGTGATAATCCGGTTAGCGATGGAAACATACAAAAGGGTGATAATGAAAACTATTAAAAGTACGTCAATCATTTTCGTAAGTATTAAACAAATTTTCCCAGGACAAGCAATACGCCTAAAAAGATCAGCAAACTGACCGATGAAAGTGCAAAAATAAACTGCGGGTTATGGCTCATCCTGTAACGGGCCATAAACGATTCAATGATCCCAACTGAAACTGCAAAGGCAAACTGAATGAAGAAAAACGCCGGAATGGCATACAATAAAGAAAGTTCGCCAATGTATAAGTTGGCAATAAGGGTTCCATACATTGCGAATTTCAGATAACCGGTTGAAAGGATCAGTCCCAGATCGAAGCCGCTGTTGTCCAGAATCATTACTTCGTGAACCATGGTCAATTCAAGGTGTGTTTTTGGATCGTCGATTGGCATCCGGCTGTTTTCGATCATTGCTATCATTACCAGAACAAAAGTGGCCATAATTCCCAGCGCATAAGTAATATACGATCCCAAATGCAAAGTCGAAAAGATTCCGAAGAATGAAGTGTGTCCTGTCAGCAATGCAAATGAACCCATTAAAATGAAGAATGCTGGCTCAGCAAACATTGAATAAAGTGCTTCGCGGCTTGCGCCCATTCCCTCGAAACTGCTTCCGGTATCCATTGCCGAAATAATGCTGAAGAATTTGCCCAGCGCCAAAACGTAGGCAAAAAAGATAAAGTCGCCATCGAAACTAATAATTCCTTTGGTTGAACCGAACGGAACCACCAAAATTGCCATCGCTACCGATGAAAAATAGACTACCGGGGCAATCTGGAATACAAAGCTGGTAGTTTCGCTGTAAACCGAACCTTTTTTAAATAGCCTCCACACATCTTTAACAGGCTGAAAGATGCCTGGCCCTTTTCTTCCTGACGAAATACTTTTTGTCCGAATGATAATTCCGGTGAAGAAAAGGCTTGCGATAAGTATGAGTACCAAACTTAGCATATTATAAATGATTTAAAAATTGTAAAATTATTAAAAAACTATCGATCAAAACCGGGATAACTATTACTGAAGCGATGAAAATGATGCCATAAAGAATGTACCGCTGCAAATGGCCATTCTGTAAAAATACGAACCATTCCCTTACTGCCGCCACCTTTATTAATGGAATATCTATTAAAATCCGTTCAATGTTATCGTAAGGATGTGTATCATAATGCTTTTTTGTCGGAAAAATTCCTTCGATCTCAGTTTCATCTTTTTCAATACAAAGCATTGGTTTGGCAAGCTTGGTGTAGGTTCGCACAAATGAATTCGCTGTGTATTGTATTTTGGAGGATGGCAAGCAGTATCCACAGCCCCATGTTGGTTCAGTTGCTATCACTTTGGACTGGTTCACTAATTTCCGGATTCCCCAAACTGCTAAAATAAAAAGAATAAACCCGGCGCTCACCCAATTGATGGTATGAAGGGAATCGAGCGTCCCCATTTGAGGCAGATTTGGATTAAAAACGATATCGCTTTTAAAAAGCGCTACTGGCTTTATTAACAGATTTAAGAATACAGAAGGAAACAGGCCAATGAATATCATCAATGCCGCAGCCATATACATGGGAAACAATTGCCAGAAACTCATTTCAGATTCGCTCCCTGAGCTTGTCGTGTTCCCTGAGCTTGTCGAAGGGCTGCGATTTAATCCTAAAAACACAATGCTGAATGCTTTGGTAAAACAGAAGATAGCAAGTCCGCCAATCAAAACCAATCCAAGTATTGAAAACGTAACAATGATGAGCGAAATCAGATCTGCAGAAAATAGCCAGTCGTAGATTCCGCCGTAGATTAAAAATTCTGAAATAAAACCGTTTAACGGCGGCAACCCGCAAATAGCCAGTGCGCCAATCAGAAACAACAAAGCCGTGTGCGGCATTTGTTTGATTAAGCCGCCCAGGCGCTCAATACTCATTGTATGCGTTGACTGATAAACGTTTCCGGCGCTGTAAAACAACAATGATTTAAACAACGAATGGTTGAGTGTATGCAACAGCGCTCCCATAAATCCCAGGGTAGCCATCAGTTCATTGGCAGTTCCCAAACCTATGCAGCCAATGCCAATGCCGATACCGATAATGCCAATGTTTTCGATGCTGTGGTAGGCAAGTAATTTTTTCAGGTTGTGCTGAATAATGGCAAGCGCAACTCCGTATACTCCTGAAAATATGGAGACAAATAAAATAATGTAACCGATGGTTGTGTAATCTGCATTGATCAGCAAAACCATCCGGAGAATACCATAAATCCCAATCTTGATCACAACGCCCGACATTATTCCGGAAATATGAGAGGGAGCTACCGGATGAGCATGTGGAAGCCAGGTATGAAAAGGTACAAAGCCCGCCTTTATGGCAAATCCGATAAAAAAACTCAGGAAAAGAACTGTCCCGGCCATTACCGGTTGCTGATGGGAGAATTCAACAATGGCATTAAAATCATAACTGCCCGTTTTAACAGCCACAAAGATAAATCCAAGCATTAAAAAAAGGATGGAAACATGCGATTGAATCAGATAATTGATGCCCGCTTTTAAAGTGTCTGCTTTGTAACTCTCAAAAATGACCAACATAAAAGCTGACAATGCCATCGCTTCCCAACTTATCAGAAACACCATTGCATTCTGAACCGAACAAATTAAAATCAGGGAAATATGAAGTAAAATATAGGAAAGCCAGTGCATGGTCAGATTGGTTCTTTGCCTGGCATATGGCTTCATGTAACTCTTACCGTATATAACACCGGTTATCATTGTAAAATTAATGACGAGGATAAACCAGGCAGATAAAGCGTCAATTTTTATGGAAACCGCTCCGAAAGGAATTGTTCCGGCCAATAAAATCTGATATTCATTGCCAACCAATGCCGGAACTGCAATAAAACCGCTGAACAAACTGGTTACAAATACCATTGAAACCGCAACCATCCCCTTTGTCGTCGATTTGGCGAACAAAATAGCTGTAATTGCTGAAAATAATATGGCTGAATATAAATATGTCAATTCAATAGATTAAATACTGTTCCAATAAATACAATCAATATAAATATGATTCCGTAGAGGACATAAGCCTGAATTCGTCCATTCTGGATAAATTTAAACAGGTTGATAAATAAATCGAGGTATTTTGTTGCAGGATTTATCAGCCAATGTTCCCAAAAGTCAAGATAGGAGGATGAATATTTTCTGTTTACAGGAAATATCTCATTGGATTTTAATTCGTTGTAACTCTTTTCTTCGATCAGCACAAAATTGAAAAGCTTGCTCAATGGCTTTGTAAACGACTTTCCGGAGTATTGCATTCGGCTTGTTGGAGCAGTATATCCACATCCCCAGGTTGAATTATAAGTGCTTTCCCTGTTCCTTGTAATCGTTCTTCTAATAAAATATATCAGCCCGATTCCGGCTATAAACAGAAATGAATACATACTAATATGCTGTAAAACCGATGTGTAGCGGAGATAATCCACATTTGCGATTTCAATACTTGCGTGAAAAACGCCATTCAGAATGGTCAGAATAACATTCAGGAAATAACCCGGAAAGAAAGCCACGGAAAGCATTACCAGCACAATAAGGTATTGCGGAACCAGCATTGTGTTCGAGACTTCCTTTGGCTCGTGATGCAATTCCGTTCTTGCAGAACCCAGGAAAATGGTTCCAAATGTTTTGGTAAAAGCAAATACCGAAATGCCTCCAATAATGCTCATTCCGGCAACTGAAACAACCATGAGGGTGGTTTGGGCGATGTCAACTGAATGTATTCCGGCGAGTAATGCGCTATAAATGAGGAATTCTGAGATAAATCCGTTGAAAGGTGGAATTCCGCCAATTGCCAAAGCTCCAATCAGGAACAACAAAGCTGTTTGAGGCATTTTCTTAATCAACCCACCCAACTTGTTCATGTCGCGGGTATGGGTTTGCTGATAAACCGAACCCGCCGAATAAAACAACAGCGATTTAAACAGCGAATGATTCAGCACATGCAAAAGTGCGCCTCCAAAGCCAAGAAAGATCAATACGTTCTGACCTTTCCCAAGGCCAATAAGTCCCACCCCGATGCCAATTCCGATAATACCAATATTTTCGATTGTACAATAAGCCAGCATTTTCTTGAAATCGCGGTGCACAGCGGCATTCATGATTCCGAACAAACCGGTTAAAACTGAAAAGGTTAAAACGATGTCGCCCAATAAGATATAATCTGCTTTTAAAAAGGTAATAATGCGGAAAATCCCGTAAATACCCATTTTAACAATCACTCCTGACATAATTCCTGAAACATGCGATGGCGCAGCAGGGTGGGCATGAGGCAACCACGAATGCAAACCCATGAAACCGGCTTTCAGGCCAAAACCGAGAAAAAATACAACGAATAACCAAAGATTAGCATTGGAGCCAAAATAAGCATCCATCCCTTCAAAATCAAAAGTTCCGGTTTTAAAATAAACCCAGATAAAAGCGACTGTCAGGAAGGCAACACTCAGGTGCATTTGAACCATATAATTTATGCCCGCTTTAATCACTTTGGAATCGGTGTGATCGAACAAAACCAAAAACAGGGATGACAATGACATAATTTCCCATGCAATTAAGAAGGCAATACTGTTTTGAACCATGCAAACCCACAACATCGATGACTGAAAAAGAACAAGAAGTACCCAATGAAGTGTAATAATTGATTTTATTGGCTTGTAAGACCGAACGTATCCAATTCCGTAAAACACTCCGGTGATCATCGTCAGATTTACAATGAGCATAAACCAGGCTGAAAGGGCATCTATCCTAAATGGGATATCGCCAATGAAAGAACCGCCGGGAATGAAGAACTCCAGTCCGTTTGAGCTGATCCCTTTTATTGCCAAAAGGCTGGTAATAAAAGAAATCAAGAGTACAACCAATGCCGATAGGTAGGGCTTTAATCTTTCTGAAATAATAATAATTCCAATTAATCCGGCGAGTAAAATACCAATGTAGATATTAAAAAGAAAACCTGAATCTTCAAGTGCTGCAAATCCTATCATACTTCAAAAGTCTGATTATGACAAAAAATAAAATGCAAAGAAAGGGCAAAAGTATGGAAATTATCCTGAGCGCCGTCCCAAATGTGTGTTTTGGACGAAAAGTTTATATTGAAAATGATCTCGCCGGCATTGAAATCGCATTGGCGTGTTAAGTATGACCAGACATAAACAGTCGTCTTAAATACCTTCCTTAAACTCCTTTAAGGTGATGGCCGCCAATTCATAACTTGATTGGAAGCGTTTGGCCCTAAAGAAGCCGGTGGTCATGTCCTTCAAGTCATCGTGGATTGCCTCCATTGAATTAGTGATAGTTGTGCGAAAAAGCGCTGCACACTGCACGCAGGATGGCTCATTGATTTCGGCAGTTTTATAATAAGCAATTTTGAGTTCTTCAATTGCCAGCACAAAGTTTTTATTTAACCAGTGACTGCGCGCAAAACGTATCTTTTTATTGATAAAAGCAAGATGTTCTGTGCAAATCATTCCCCCGACCGGACAGCTTTCAATCTCAATAAATCCTTCTTTGTCATTAAAATACTTACTCTCTTTTTCTGATATTGAAAATAGCTTCATAATCTTTCCTCTCATATCTCTTGTGCTACATTTTAACATTCACCATAAAATAACAGATAATTTTCCGAAAATTATCGCTAAAATTAGAATACTTTAATTGGAATAAAAAATCCGAAGATTTTTTTAGCCGGAATAAAGAAGAAAAACCAAATCAATCGGGTTTCACCATCGGAACAAAACGGACAGGGATAATACTTTCCCTCCTGATCCCTTTTTTGGTTTTTGTAACTACCATTAATTGCTGATAGAATGTTCCGACTGGAAGAACCATTATCCCGTCAGGTTTTAATTGGTCAACCAATGCCTGAGGGATTTCAGGTGGTGCGGCTGTAATGATGATGCAATCAAAAGGAGCATGCTCCGGCCAACCCTTGTAGCCGTCGTCGCATTTGGCAATTACATTGGTATAGCCGAGTTTTTTTATCAAGTCGCCGGCATTGTCGGCAAGTTTTTTCACCAGCTCAATTGTATAGCAGGTATCCACCAACGGTGACAGAACAGCCGCCTGATAACCGGAGCCGGTGCCAATCTCCAGAACTTTTTCATGACCTTTTAATTTCAACAATTCGGTCATGAGGGCTACAATGTATGGTTGCGAAATGGTTTGACCTTCGCCAATGGGTATAGGACCGTCGTCATAAGCGGCATCAATATAATATTCAGGAACAAAAAGATGGCGGGGAGTATTTTCCATCACATGGAGCACATTTTTATCGTTAATCCCTCTTGGTATGAGTTGGCTGTTGACCATCCGCTTTGCATCTCTTTTCCACTGAACTGTATCATCTTTCTTCTCTGAATACATTTTTAATGAACTGTTTTGTTTCTTATCACCCGAATCCTGTTTAGCCGATGTGCAGGACAAATAAATAAAAATCAGAAAGAACAGAACCTTGATTCTATAAAATGAAGAAAACCATATTTGACCATCAGTTCTCATTTTATGGAATAATTTAGTTTCAAATAAGTTGATAAATTCAATACAGATTTATACGGAAATGAAGGGAAAATGTGACCTGCATATTATTTTAGAACGTAATGTGCCAATACCTTTTGTACTTCATACACATCAACCGACTTGTTGAACTTTTTGGTGATGCTCGGTTCGGGTTCACTCGAAATCCAGATTTTAAGTTCTGCTTCCAGATCAAAGGTCCCGGCAGTTTCGATGCTGAAACGCGAAATCTGTTTGTAGTTGATCGACAGATATTCTGCCGGTGATGCCTTGTTTATTGACCAATATCATGCGTTTATTGGTAAAAATGAACGTATCACGAATCAGTTTAAATCCTAAATCGATTGCTTCACCTTCAGTTAAAAGCTTTCCGTAATCGCGGATTAATTCGTCCTGACCTACAACTCCCGCGTTGCCCATTAATGCTGAAAAAAGTCCCATAATGTCTTGTTTTAAAGGTATTATTTGTCCAAAGTTACTTAAAAAACCTCCAGTCGAAATATAACTTATTTGAATAGCTCATCAAATCATGCAAACTGCCAACAAGAAACCTTTTATATTTGCCAGCACTTTCTCCGAAAGTCGCGACTAGGCTTCCAGTGTAAATCCTGAAGATCGGTCGGAGATGATCACATTCGGAAATTTCGAAAATTATTCGGAATTTGTTCCTACTGCTCTAAAACCGGAGATGTCAATCCGCAGGAATCGATGATGGTGATTTTTTGAAATACCATTCAATAACCCTTATATGGTACATTCATCACATTCAAAGTCTGTCTGATCCAAACCCGGTAACGCGAATCGGAGCTCCATGTATTTCCGGCTGAAGCAAAATCGCAGAAATGAATCTGTTGAGGATTTCGCAATTCACCTTCCAAATCGGTTCCTAAAACCAAGGGGGCTGTAAACGACAACCAGATGTGTTCAGGTTTTTCGGCTGAAGGAAGAAGTTCTATCCGGTTGTTTTTTTGCTGAACAATGGCTGCTTCGTCCACAAATCCATCATTAAAACGAGCGTCGCGCGCCAGCAAAACCGGACCACGCATTATGGACTGATGTCCGTTCAAAACAATCAGGCGACCACTTAGGTCAAGCTTCAAAATCACCTTGTCACCGCTTTTCCATTCGCGGGTAACTTTGCAGTAACTGCCCGATTTGACACCATCTACCGGAATACCATTTACCAATACCAATGTCTTGCTGCTCCACTCAGGAATGCGCAACCCAAGGGTGAACGTTCCTGATTTTTCAGGCTGAACAGTGATTTCAATTTGGTCCGATTCAGGATAAGTAGTAGTCTGTAAAACAGTTACTTTATTCTTTTTATTTAAGAGAACCGAGGCCGTTGACTGACTGTACAAATTCACCAATATTTCATTTCCGCTGGTCATCAATGCCAGTTTTGGCAAGAGCGCAAAAGCCCGCGGCCCGTTGGCATTGCAGCAATTGATATGCATTCCGCACTGCTCCTCGCCTTCGTGCCGCATTCCTTCAAGCGGACTGTATTTGGCAATCTGTGATCCGTCAAACTTCATGGAAGCCAGTAGCGCATTGTAAACAGTTTTTTCTATCTGGTCGGCGTACATTGGATTGGCGGTCAACCGCAGCAGATTGTTGCACAGCTTGATCCATGTAAAAGTCACGCAGGTTTCCATCGTGTGGTAGGTTGGTTCGGTTTGCCGCTGACCTCCGTGATAAAAACATTCGAAAGCGGTTCCCGATCCGGCCACATTTATTTCGGTATCGATGATATTCTGCACGGCAAGTTCGGCAGATTTCAGGTAGGAAGGCTCACCCGTGATCCTGTAGAGTTCGAGCAATCCTTCGTAACACGACATCATTTCATAAGCTTTTTGACCGTTGTCCCACGACCACCAGGATTTCGGGAAAGGAAAACGGTCGGCCACATTTACTCCTGAAGCAGCTTTGCTGATCAGTTTCGGGCCGTCAGCGGTTTCCCATTGGGCGACAATGTATTTGGCAAAATCGAGGTAGCGTTTCTCGTTGGTATGCCGGTAAAGTAATACCATGGGTTCCAGTATTGAACTGCTTGGCATTCCTCGGTAGTTGCCGGTTTTCACAATATCAGTTTGATCAGGACCAACTTGCGTTAAAAGATGGTCAGCCAGTTTCTTTGCGGCATCCAGCGCTTTTTTATCTCCTGAAATATCGTAATAAGCCAGCAACCCAAGCATGGTGTATTTTCGTCCCCAGATGTCCCAATGCTGCAACTGGGCTTCCGGAGAATAATTTCCGATGTAACCATCAGGAGTTTGGGTGGCCAGCAATCCTGAAACTGCATTCTGAATAATTTCCAGCATTTCAGGATCCTGATTGTATTCGTATGAAGCGATGGCCGAAAGAATCCATTTTCCCCAGAATTC
>Ga0351910_1120_pt2 | contig 15710 bp, 17 predicted proteins | sample TotcelHT113001L5_FD_206860 | JGI IMG/M metagenome (GOLD analysis project Ga0351910, IMG submission 206860) | Enriched cells from coal bed in the Powder River Basin, Montana, United States - Total cells T11 rep1 HSBNCT.T11.300.1.L5 ...
GAAGCCGGGGCTGCCGAGGGAAGCTTCGTTCGCGAACAGGAAGTTGCCGCGCCAGAACCGCTTGCGCGTGACCGTGCCATCCGGCTCGGCGTCGACGGCGAGAAACACGCCGGCGGCGTCCGCCGTCTGCGGGACGCGTTGCACCAGCATCATGACGTGCCCATAGGGATCGGCGTAGGCCGTTCCGGGACGCAGCGTCTCCTGCGTCAGTGGAATCGTGTAAAAATCGGATTTGTCGCTGTTTGCCGGCGCGCGCACCGAACCGGAATGAACCACGTCGCCCACAGCCCGAAAATATCCGGCGACGCCGGCCGGCCGCTTGGGGGCAGGCGGTTTCGCGGGAGCCGCCGCGGGGGCGGCCGGCGCTCCGGGCTGGACCTGCTGCGGCTGTGCAAATAGCTGCTGCAAGAGATTCGTTGGCGCCGCTGCGGGCGTGGGCGTGGGCGCGGGGGCCGGCGAAGCGGCGGCCGACGCCACGGCTTGCTCGGGCGGCGGCGCGGGTCGGGTCAGCTGGGGATGCAGTATATCGAATCGTTCATTGCAGCGCGGCGGCGCGCCGCCGCCTCCGCGCGAGCAATTCGAATAAGCGAAAGGCAAGCCCATCTTGAAGGCGAAATAGGCGCGTAGAAAGTAGACGAAATCGGCGCAGTCGGGCTTCAGCGATAGGGTGAGGCTGTCTTCGCCCGCGCCGAGATGATTGAACAGCACATTGCGCGACGGATTGCGCAGCACCTCATGCCATGTCTTCCATGACTGTTCCGCTTCGAGCGGCGCGTCAAAAAGTTTGGCGACCCATGCCGAATACAAATTTTCAGTCGCGCGGTTCCATGAATTGTGCACCCGCCAGACGCTGCCTTCCGCCGCTTGCGACGCAGACGATTTGCGCGCGCTCACAGCGATGTCCTTCGTAATCGTGCCGCAAGCGGACGAAGACGTGTCGAGCGTGGCGCGCCACGCGCCGGCGGCCGGCGACGTAACTTCGGCGAACCAGACATACGGCGGTCCGCCACGCTGTCCGTGCGATCTGGCCGCGACCCTTCCATCCGGCGCGATCAGCGAAAGCTCGCCGTCGAGCGGCTTTTCCGCGGCGATGAGAATACGCAAGGGCCCGCCTGCCCATGGCGACGCCGGCGACGTTACAACCGCGACCTCAGCCGATTCCTCGCAGGGCGAATCTTGAGCCTGGGCGTTTGAGAACGGAAAAAGAAAGGCAAAAAGGGCGCTTGCGACAGGCAAGGAAGCAGCGAATCGGCGCGCTGAAAACATTTGTGACCCTCTCTTGGACCGCCCTCGATGGGTTTCTTCGTCAGAGGCCGGTTCGCAGGATACGGAGCTGGCGGGAATCCGGCTGGGGGCCTGATGCGCGACTTTCGCTCAGCGGCCCATTGCTTACGGCCCATTGTTTGAAAGAAATGGGTCAAAATGGCGACGGCTTGGCCGCCACGGTAGCGGCGCCTCAACCTTGCATGGCAGCGGCTATCGTCAGGACGTCACCTTTCAGCGTCATGCCCGCGCTTGTCGCGGGCAGCCACGCGGCGCCGCTGCGCAGCGCTTTGCAGCATTGGCGCAAAGTCCCGGCGTGGATGGCCGGGACAAGCCCGGCCATGACGCGGAGGCATTAGCGGTCAGAGCTCCCCTCACGCCGCCGTAAACTTCTCGCTGAAGATGCGATCGTGCGGGACGCCGGCGGCACGGCCAGCTTCCTCGGCCGCGGCGATGAGCGCGGGCGGGCCGCAGGCGTAAATGTCCGGCCTCTCGGTCGCGCTCGACAGCGCCGCCGCGAGCGCTTCTGCCGGCGTGCCGGTAAACTCGCGCCATTCCTGTTCCGGCTTCCACACGCAGAGCGTCACGACGAGTTGCGGCAACGCCGCCTTAAGCTCCTCGATCACGTCGAGCGCGAAAAGCTCGTCGATTTTATTGACGCCGAAAAACAGCCGGCAAGGGCGCTGATCGGCGAATTCGGCCATTTGCCGCAGCATCGAGAGCGCCGGCGCAAGGCCGGTGCCGCCAACCACAAACCAGCGCGGCGCCGCGCTCGATTCATCGAGGGTGAACTGACCCTGTGGACCGCGGACAAGCAGCGCGTCGCCGTTGGCGGCGCGATCACGAAGATAATCCGAAAAGGCGCCGTGCGGCTGAAGGCGAATGAACAGCTCGAGCGTTCCATCCCAGTTCGGCGCGTTGGCGAGCGAATAGGAACGCTTCGCCGAGCCGTCGGGAAGGGTGAGTTCGATGAATTGCCCGGCCGTGAATTGCGCCGCGCGCCCGAACGTCGGATCGTCCTCGTATTGAAGCTGCAGTCGCAGCGTTCCGGAGCCGACGGGCTCAAGCGCGACGAGCGTCGCCCGCCGTTCGGGAACCGGCGCAAAGCCGACAGCCGCTTCGTCGAACGGCGCCCGCAAAGCGAGATCGCTGCGCGGCTGCGCGCGGCACAGCAATATGTCGCCCGCCATGCGGTCGTCCTCGCTTAGCGCTACGCTGCTGTAGGACATGAGTTCGACGTCTCCGCTTTCGCGAGAAACGCGGCACACGCCGCAGCCGCCCTCCCGGCAGGAGGAGGGAAGGTAAATGTTCGCGCGTTCGGCGGCGTCCAGTAGCGTGTCGGAGGGATCGGCGTCGAAGGCGATCGTCGCGCCGTCGCGCGTGAGCAGGCTGACCTTGTACATGGCGGAGTCCGGGAAAGGGCGGACGCCCGAGGTGGGCGTCCGCCGTATAAGGGCTAGGCGGCGCGGGCGAGCGAGGCTGCGATGTCGGATTTGGCGTCGCCGACCGGTTGGACGCCAAACTTTTCGACCAACACAGCCACGAGCGCCGGCGTAAGGAAGGCCGGCAGCGTCGGGCCGATGCGCACATTGCGCACGCCGAGCGCGAGCAGCGTCAGAAGAACGGCGGCCGCCTTCTGCTCGAACCAGGAAACGATGAGCGACAGCGGCAGTTCGTTGACGCCGACGCCGAAGGCTTCCGCGAGTTTCGTCGCGACAACGAGCGCCGAATAGGCGTCGTTGCACTGGCCCATGTCGAGAAGCCGCGGCAGACCGTCGATCGTTCCGAAGTCATGCTTGTTGAAGCGATACTTGCCGCAACCGAGCGTGAGGATCACCGTATCCTTCGGCGCTTCGTCGGCGAAATCGCTGTAGTAGTTGCGGCCCGGCGCGGCGCCGTCGCAGCCGCCGACGAGGAAGAAGTGGCGGATGGCGCCGCTCTTCACCGCGTCGATCACCTTGTCGGCGACGCCAAGCACTGCCTCGCGCCCAAAGCCGATGGTGATGGTCTGTTCCGGCGCGTCTTCAGTAAAGCCGGGCAGGGCCTGCGCCGCCTGCGCGACAACCGCGAAATTTTCATCGGCGATGTGGCGCACGCCCGCCCAGCCGACAGGTCCCGCAGTGAAGATGCGTCCGCGATAACGCGGCTGCGGCTCGATCAGACAGTTGGAGGTCATGACGATCGGGCCGGGGAATTCGGCGAATTCCTTTTGCTGCTCCTGCCAGGCGCCGCCGTAATTGCCGGCGAGATGCGGATAGGCCTTGAGCTTGGGATAGGAATGCGCCGGCAGCATTTCGCCATGCGTATAGACGTTGATCCCCTTGTCCTTCGTCGCTTCGAGGATCGCGTGCAGATCCTTCAGATCATGGCCGGAGACAAGGATCGCTTTGCCCTTGATCGGCGTCACGCGCACGCTCGTCGGCGTCGGCGCGCCGAAGGCGCCGGTGTTCGCGGCGTCGAGCGCCTCCATGGCGAGGAAGTTGGCGCGGCCGAGCGCCAGCGCTTCATCAAGCAGCGTCGCGACGTCGCGCTCTTCGCGCGCCAGCATATCGAGCGCATGTTCGACCGTCGCATAGATCGCGTCGCGCTCTTCGCCCAGAACGCGCGCATGATGCGCATAGGCGCAAACGCCCTTGAGGCCATAAAGAATGAGCGCGCGTGCGCCGACCGCGTCTTCGCCGAGGATCGCGGCGTCCTTGCGCACCGCGGCCTCGGACGCTTGCGTGAGAAGTCCGGCCATGTTGTCGGCTGGCGTGAAAGCCGCGGGGCCGGAGAGAAGTTCGGGCGACTTGCCGGCGGCGCGCGCGGCGTCCTCGTAAAGCGCCTTGGCGCGATCGCGGATCTGCGAGGCTTGCTGGATCAGCTCGACGAATTTCGCCGCGTTGAAATTGACGTTGGTGAGAGTCGTGAAGAAGGCGAAGAGGATGAAGCGGTCGGCGTCGATGTCCGTCGCGCCAAGCTGGCGCGCACGATGCAGATATTGGCCGACGCCCTCGCAGACATAGAGCAGAATGTCCTGCAGATCGGCGGTCGTCGCGTCCTTGCCGCACATGCCCTTCGCGCCCGCGCAACCGGCGGCCTCATCAGATCGGTAGGTCTGCTCGCATTGGTAACAGAACATGTCGCTCCCTCCTGCTTAATAGGTATTTAGAATGCGTATTAAAAAGGTCGGAAGTCAAGCCGTGACGAGCGATGCTCGCGGCGCATGTTCAGGCGGAGAGATCGGCGAGCGGAAAGGCGGCGGATTTTTCCAGGCAGTCGTGCAGGGTGTAGCGATCGAGTTCGCGCATAAATCCCTGTTCGGCGCGCGCCAGCATGCCCTTCAATCGACAGCGCGGCAAAAGCGCGCAGTTGCTGCCTTGCGGGCTGAAACATTCGACCAGCGGCTGGTCGTCAAGCCTGCGGACCACCTCGCCGATTCGGATATCGCGCGGATCGCGCGCCAGTCGAACGCCGCCCTGCGCGCCGCGAATGCCCTCGACATATCCGGCCGAGGCGAGCTCCTGCAGCACTTTCGCCATATGGTGGCGCGAAACGTCGAAATGATCGGCGATCGCCGCCGCGCTCATCACTTGCGGATTGCGATCGGCGAGAAGGATAAGGGCGCGCAGGCCAAAGTCGGTGAAGGTCGTCAGCCGCATGGAGTCAATCTAACACGGTATTTGGAGTTCTGAAATATTGCGTCTCACCGCTAGCGAGTACGGCCGCGAGCCCCACGGCGTCATGCCCGGCCTTGTGCCGGGCATCCACGCGACGCCACGTGCGCCTTGCAGCATTTGCGCAACGTCCCGGCGTGGATGGCCGGGACATAGGCGAGCGAAGCGACGCCGTCTTTGACGGCCCGGTCAAGACGGGAGTGGAATCGTCTGCGCTAAACGAAGACGGCCCTTCGTCCTTCGAGACGCCTGCTGCACAGGCTCCTCAGGATGAGGGCCTTCGATACTCATGGAAGCGCAAGTTCCATATTGCCTTGCGCCATATTATGTCACCGAGTGCTCGGTTTCTCATATATTCGGGAAGGGGGCGAGGCGACACAGGAGAGGCGGGATGAAATTTTCTGATGCTATGTACGCTTGGACAAAGCACGATACGCTGAGTGCATTTGCGTCAACAGCAGGCCAAATTAAAGTTGGCCCTCACCCGGATATGACAGGGTGGAGCGATGATTTCGCCTATTCCGGCGGTTCGTGCTTCCTTGCTTTGAAAGAAAAGTCGGAAATCGAGCAAGTTGCAAAAATGTTTATCGATTTCCATTCAATCATTGTTCGAGACGGAATAGACCCGCAATTGGCTCACAAGGAATTTCTGAAAATTGACGAATATCGTCGTTACATTGCGCCAGACAACGAAGGCGCAGAGCTGGACGCGTAAATCCGTACTTCCTCTCGGGCAGGCTCGGCGGGTTTTGAGATGTGAGTATTAGGGGTTGCGAAATTCCGAAAGGAGTTCCGTGTCCTGTTCGTTGCTTGATTTGAGTTGACGAGAGTTAGTGGCACAGATGGAGCTTACCAGTCAGCAAGCGCTCCGCGCTATCAGGAGCCTGCCTTTCTGTTACCTGTGCGGCGAGCCATTCAAAGAAGGTGATGCCGTCGATCACGATCACGTCCCGCCCAAATCGATCTTCGCTCGCGCCGATCGTCAACCGCTGAAGCTGAAAACGCACAAAGTCTGCAATGAGCGGCATTCGCTCGACGACGAAAAAGTTGGCCAAATGATATCCGGTTCCCGGGGCTATTATCCAGAGAAGGAGGAAGATCGAAAGTTGCACGTTGCCCATCTGGGGATTGGCTTCGGTGCTGTCACAAATTTGAATGTCGATGCTGTTCTCTGGCGATGGATAACGGGCTTCCACGCCGCCCTGTATCGCGAGCCGCTAAAGAGATTGAGGGGATCGATTGTGACGCCTTTCCCGCGCGCCGATCGGAATGCCAACGGAGGCTATTCTTTCGCCCCAGTATATGAACGGCAACATGACCTATTCGTTGAGACCATCAAGGCGCAGCGCTGGCGCAATGCGCTCGATCGCATCGTCGCTAACAACAAAAAATTGACTTACGAATGCGTTTGGTGTCCGACAGACGATAAAAGTGCTTGGCTGTGCATTTTCGCCTTGAACATTTACGACTGGAAAAAAATGGGAACGATTCCGAACATTTTGGCGCGCGGTTGCGCGGGCTGCTACACGCTTCCATCACACCCGCCAAATGCGACGCTAGTGTCGAACTACAAGGTTATCACACCTAACGCCGACCCGCTGGACCCGTTCGGCCGCTAGCCTATTCACGGATTGGAGCGCGATGGGCAGTACTCAAGAAATTTGAACAAAATCAGAAGCGTTGATTTTGCGAGGTTTCGACCATGCAACTGGCCTTTCGCGCTTCTTCGGCGCCAAGCCTCACTCCCCGCCCAGCGCCATGTCATCGCGATGAATAATCTCATCGGGACCTTTAAAGCCCAGCAACGCCTCGATGTCCTTCGTCGAGCGGCCGACGATTTTCGCCGCGTCGAGCGCGTCATAGGTCACCAGCCCGCGACCGATCTCGCCGCCCTTGGCGTTGCGGATGACGATGCAGTCGCCGCGCGCGAAGCCGCCTTCGATTCGCGTCACGCCCGCCGGCAGCAGGCTCCGGCCGGAGCGCAGCGCCTTCGCCGCGCCGTCGTCGATATGCACCGCGCCTTTCGGCTCCAGCGAGCCGGCGATCCATTTCTTGCGCGCGGTCACCGGATTGGACGGCGTCAGGAACCAGGTGCAGCGCCCGCCCGCGGCGATGCGCGCGATCGGCGCCTCTTCGCGCCCGTCGGCGATCACCATATGCGCGCCGCCGGTCGTGGCGATCTTGGCCGCCTCGATCTTGGTGCGCATGCCGCCGCGCGAATATTGCGAGGCGGCGCCGCCTGCCATGGCTTCGATCTCGGCGGTGACGCGCGGCACGATCGCGATGTGCTTGGCGTCCGGATTGGAGTCGGGCGGGGCGCTGTAGAGCCCGTCGACGTCGGAAAGCAGGATCAGCAGATCGGCGCTCGCCATGGTGGCGACCCGCGCGGCGAGACGGTCATTGTCGCCATAGCGGATTTCGGCCGTCGCCACCGTGTCGTTTTCGTTGATCACCGGCACGGCGCGCAGCGACAACAGCCGCGTCAGGCATTCGCGCGCATAGAGGTAGCGGCGGCGCTCCTCCGTGTCGCCGAGCGTCACCAGCACCTGTCCGGCGACGAGGCCGCGATCGTGCAGGATCTCGGCCCAGAGCCGCGCCAGGGCGATCTGGCCGACCGCGGCCGCCGCCTGACTGTCTTCGAGCTTCAGCGCGCCGCGCGGGAAGCCCAGCACGCTCCGCCCCAGCGCCACGGCGCCGGAGGAGACCACCAGCACGTCGGCGCCGGCGCGATGCAGATCGGCGACGTCGTCGGCGAGGCGCTTCAGCCAGGCGCGTTTCGCCGACGCCTTGTTGGGGTCGACGATGAGCGAGGAGCCGACCTTCACGACGATGCGTTTGAAGTCGGCGAGGACGGGAGCGCGCTTGGTCATGCGAGCGGGGCGAATGTCCGAGGGGTAGGGCGTTTGCGAGCGCGGCTTAGGGAACGCTTGAGTTAGCCCAGTCCGCCAATGACCGCAAATCGGCGCCTATGGCGCGCCGTTCTGCCAGCGGCGGATGAAGTCGAAAGGATAAATGAAACTGAGCACATTGAGCGTGAAATTGTCTCTAATGTTCAGCGCGACGCCGACTTCAAGCAGGATAGATATTGCGATGACGGCTAAAACCGGGAGCCGCCACGCAAGGACGAAGCCCAGCGCCATCGCCAGCGTGTCGGCAAGCGAATTGACGATGCTGTCTCCTGCGTAGTCCTGCGCCGGCGGCTGCTTCCGGTAGTGGCGAATGGCGAAGGGCGTATTCTCTAGGATCTCCCATCCCACTTCAATCGCCAGCGCGATCATGAAGCGCTGCCCGACAGACAGTCCCGGCGCAGCAAGCCAAAGCAGGAAATAGAACAGCACGCCGTGAATGACATGCGTGAAGCTGTACCAATCGGTGAGCTGCTGAGAGAGGCCCGGAGAGGCGGCGTCGCTCTCCCAGAACTTGAATTCGCCGCAGGCGCAAAGTAACGGCCGGCCGAGCGCCCAAAGCGCGCCAGCCTGAACGATGAGCGCGGCGATCATCGCCGCCGCGACGTCACGTCCCGTCGTTGCATTCATCATCATCTCTTCTCAACTGGAAGACCCGACGATTGAAAACTAGTCCCCCAGTCCGACGACCTCGGCGTCCAGGGTCTGCTTGCCGCCGGCCGCAGTCGAGAACTCCTCCAGTTCCTCCGTCCAGCATTCAAATTGCCGGCGGCCGTAGCCGACCATGGCTTCGGCGACGTCGTGCGGCGATCTCGCCGCCCATACATCTTGCCCGAATTGCAGCGCCGACCGCGTGTTGATCAGGCCGAAGTCCATGAATCGCGATGCGCAGTCCTGACAGGTCTTGAGCGAAGTGAGGAGGAGGGAAGGCCCTGGTGAGATCATGTAATTTCCCCTGGAGCTGTCGCTGTGTCCGCGCCGATTGCAAAAGGGGGAGACGCGGCAGCGCCAGCGTCTCCCCAACGACTGAAAAGGGCTGCAATATACCCTCTAAATAGCGTCCGCTTGATACGAACCTATGACTGGAACACGAGTTTTGGCGCGGGGTCTTGAGTTATGTCAAGCATATGAAACTATTGCATAATTTTCGATTTGGCTCTATCGCTATTTCAGCCTGTGGCGGTTGACGGGCGCCTCACGAGGCGGGATTCTCGGGCGGATGGCGGCAGGAGGCCACTGATGCATCGGCTTGTCTATTTCAGTAACGCCAATCTTGATCTGAACCTCTCCGCGATCGTGGGAATGGTCGAGAAGTCCGCGGAGCGGAATCGACCGCTGCGCATCAGCGGGGCGCTGCTCTACAACGGCCTGAATTTTTTGCAAATTCTGGAGGGTCCGAGGCAAGCGCTGACGCCGCTCTATTTGCAAATCCGGACGGACTCCCGGCACTCCGGCGTCGTCAAGCTCGTTCACGAACGCATTTCGATGCGCAGTTACCCGGACTGGGGCATGAAGCTCGTGTGCGGCGCGCCGGAATTCACGGCCGCGACGGGGGAATCGGCGCCGCTCAACGGCGGCCTTTCGGCGATGGTTGACGGTTTTTTTAGATTTGGCCAGGCGGCGGCGTGCGCCGAGCTCAGGTGAGCGCAATTCTTGCTTAGGCAGTTCGCGGACATCGGGCGCGCTGTCCGCCCTTCGGAGCGACGAATGTTAGGAATTGCCAAGAAAATCGGCTCGTCTGAGAGCGAGATCAAGGCGGCGGCTAGGGGCCGGGACGGCCGGCTTTTATCCGGCTATTTGGTCAATCTGCATCGCGGCGCGGCGCCGGTGAGAGAACTGATGCTCGCCGACATCGAAAGGTTCCAGTCCCTGGGCGCGACGGGATATGCCGATGATCTGCGCACTGCGCTCAAGCGGTTCACGTCCGAATTCATCGACCTGAAGGATCGACGCTAGGCTCCGCTTGCGCTCATTTTCTGTCTGCGCAGAGAGGAATTCGCTCCGTTCGCGGCCGAGCGTTGGGCCGCGCCAAGTTCGCCAAAACATCACTCGATCAAATGCGCGCGAGTCTCGCGCTCATAGCTGGCGAGCGCGTCGCTGATCGCCACTTCATAGCGCGCCTCACGCGATTGCAGCATCCGCAGATGCGGCGGCAGCGCAGCGAGCTGTTCTTTCGCGTAATCGCGAATCAGCGGAAGGTCGCATGACTGCTCCGCGACCCGGCGACCTGACAGCATGAACGGCTGCAGCAAGGGGACGCCTGGCGGAGTTTCGCCCTGTCGGGCGATGACGTCCCTCACCGCGACGCCGTCTCTAAACTCGCGAAAAACCTGCTTGCGGCCCGGCAGCGAGCGCTTGCCCGCCGAGAGTTTCATCCGTCCCTTGCCGGCGTATTCGGTCAGCTTATAGGCGATGTCGAGGTTTGGCGCGTCGCTCGACGCCGCCATATCCGTCCCGACGCCAAAGACATCGATAGGCGCGCCGCGCGACGTCAGAGCGTCGATCCTGGTTTCCTCGAGGCCGCCGCTGGCGACGATCTGCACGTCGGTCAAGCCGGCGTCATCGAGGATGCGGCGCGTTTGGCGCGACAGCAGGTCGAGATCGCCGGAGTCGAGACGCACCGCGCGGATGTTGAAGTTCGGCCCGCGCGCCCTCGCGAGCGCCACGACCTTGTTGACGCCTTCGAGCGTGTCATAGGTATCGACGAGAAGCGTCGTGCCTGGAAAAACATCGCTGAAAGACTGAAAGGCGTACGCCTCGGAGGCGCAGGCTTCGACAAAACTATGCGCCATCGTTCCGGCGAGGGGCAATCCAAAGGCTTGCCCGGCCGCGACATTGGAGGTCGACTCGACTCCGGCGATATAGAATGCGCGGGCGCCCTTTATCGCCGCATCCATGCCTTGCGCCCGTCGCGCGCCGAAATCGACGACGCTGGCGCCGCGCGCCGCGGCGACGACGCGCGCCGCTTTCGACGCCAGCATCGTTTGCAGTCCGATCTGATTGAGAACGAGCGTTTCGATGAGCTGCGCTTCGGCGATGGGCGCGATCACTTCCAGGATCGGTTCGTTTTCAAAGAACGGCGTGCCTTCGCGCATCGCGTAGATGTCGCCGGAGAAGCGGAAATCCGCGAGCCAGGCGAGGAACGGCTGCGAAGAGATTTTTAGCGAGCCCAGATAGTCGATGTGGTGCGGCTCAAAACGCCAATGCTCGATCTCATGAAGAAGATCGTCCAAGCCGGCGGCGATCAGAAAATTGCGTTGCGGCGGCAGCTTGCGCACGAAGAGGCTGAACGTCGCCTGCGCGTTCATGCCCAATTCGAAATAGGCGCGCAGCATCGCAAATTCATAGAGATCCGCGAAGAGCGCGCTGCCGGACACGACCGCTCCTTTTCATGTCGCGATTGGCTATGGCGGAAGCGCTCGCGCTCAGTGGATCGGGTGAAGGGCTTCCTCGCCCTTCGAGACGCGTGCTGCGCACGCTCCTCAGGATGAGGACGTCCTTCGCCCGATCAGCCTGCGCTCGCGCCCGCCGGGACCATAGCTATGCCGCTAGGCCCGGGCAAATCCTCATCGCTGTAATGTGCGCATGCCTTTTAAATTTCGTCTTGGCTGTCTTCGACGAAGACGCCCGCCTTCCGCATCTTTTCGACGGCGGCTCTTGCGCCCTCCGGCGCAATGGCGCGCGTTCCGGACAGCCGCACATGCGTTTCAAATCCTTCCGCGATGGCGTCCAGCGCCGTCTCGAGCACGCAGACGTCGAGCGCCAGTCCGACGATCAAGACGCGACGCACGCCGAGCTGGCGCAGCCGCTCGGCGAGCCCCGTGCCGTTGAGCGCCGAAAGCTGGTCGCGCTCGAGCAATTCTCCTTTGCTGACGATGATGGCGCGCACTGGCAGGCGTAGGTCGGGATGGAATTGCGCGCCGGCGCTGTCTTGAACGCAGTGCGCCGGCCATGGTCCGCCGCAATCGCGAAAGCTGGTATGGCCGGTTGGATGCCAGTCGCGCGACGCGACGATGGGAACGCCGGCGGCCACGGCTTCCTTGATGAGTTCATTGACCACAGAGACGATCTTGTCGGCTCCGGAGACCTCTAAGGCGCCGCCGGCGCAGAAATCGCGCTGCACGTCCAGGACAATGAGCGCGTCGCCAGACGTCAGCCGCATCGCTTCGCCGGCCATGGTTCTGCTCCCCGAGGAACGGCGCTCGCGCGGTCCTGGTCGAATGCGTGAGCAGGGCGCGTTCCGTGGGGATGATCCTAGCTGCGGGTGCGGCCCAGCGCGAGCGCCCGAGGCGGCTCGATGAGCCGCAAGCGCCACAAAGAGCGAGTTCGCTAGGGCCGACGAGATTTGGCGTTGGCGGGATTTCGACCGTTTCTGCGCTCCGGGCTCCCGCCGGCGCGCCCCCAATCCAGCTCGGCCATCAAATCCACGATCCTCTTGGGCAGCGGCTCTGTGAGGACTTTGTCGAACCTGGATCTCAGATGCTGGCTAATCGATTCCATTGCGGCGTCGGGCCGCTCTCCCCTTTTGCCGGCGGCCGCGTTCCGCCAATCGCCCGGCGCTCCGTCCGGCATGACGCATCCTCCTGATGGGGGAGAAACCGCGTCACGTTTGCATTGTTCCCCTGCAAAGTATTTTAAAATTAGTGTCTTAGCACAGCCAAAGCAGTGGATCGGATGCGGCGGCGCGGCCTGCTAAGCGGCGCAGCCTGCCGCGCGAGTTTAGCTCGATATCAGAGCTCGGCGCTAACTGAACCGCGCGGCGGGGTTCGATTACCGCGAGGGGGCGGGCCGCGTCGAAAAGGCGCGGGCCTTTCCGTCTTAAAGGCGGAACCGTGAGCGCGCTTCAGGAATTATAGGTTCTGAAAGAGGAGGACCTGAATCGTGTCGCCGACCAATAAGAACCAAAAGAAATCTATGCTCGATAATGCGATGGTCACGACGATCGCTGACTATCTGCGCGCCATGTTATCAGGTGTAACCGCTGAGCCTCTGCCTGATGCAATGGACAAACTTTTGCAACGAATTGAGCAGCGGGTTTGATCGCAGGAATTCGGGGCTTGATGAAGGGTGAAGCCGACCAAATATTGTTATACGACCTTCCCCCGTCTCCAATAAAGCGCCCGAACTTCCATCGTCGCTTTCGCTATAACTATTTTATTTTAATGGCAGGAGTGGCCGGGATCGAACCGACAACCCCCGGTTTTGGAGACCGGTGCTCTACCAGTTGAGCTACACTCCTGCGGGCGCCCAAAAGGCGCGCGTCTTCATTGCCGCAACGACGCCCCGGACGCAAGAGGGCGCGGCGGGCATCCTATCAGGAATTGCCGCCGGAAAGCACCGTGACGGCGCGACGATTCTGCGACCAGCAGGAGATGTCGTCGCAGACGGCGACAGGACGCTCCTTGCCGTAGCTCACCGTGCGGATGCGCGACCCCGGGACCCCGCGCGCGATGAGGTAATTCTTGGCCACTTCGGCGCGTCGCGCGCCGAGCGCGAAATTATATTCGCGGGTGCCGCGTTCGTCGGCGTGGCCTTCCATCGTGAAACTATAGCGTGAGTACCGGTTGAGCCATTCGGCCTGCTTATCGAGCGTGGCCTGCGCGGTGGACGTCAGATCGGTGGAGTCGGACTCGAAGAAGATGCGATCTCCGACATTGACCACGAAATCCTGATGGCTGCCGGGACTGGCTACGCCGCCGCGCCCCCGCCCATAGCCTCCGCCCGCCAGATCATTCGCGGCTTCATCCGCAGTGTTCTTGGCGCAGGCCGAGAGCGCCAGGACCGCCATGAACGCCGTCAGCGCGACGACGAGTTTGGCGCCGAAGGCGCGTTTCGAAAGCAGCATGAAGAACTCCTGTTACGACGACCGATTGGGCGATAGTCCTAAGCTTCCAGGGTTAAGCGAAGGTTCCGTCAACCTTGATCGCAGGTATCTTTGGCCTGTTGCATTTGAGCAAATTCGTCCTTTCGTTAATAACGGGTTAATTGGTTAACAGAAGCTTAACACGCTGTTTCGCCGCGAATTTGACGTCCTTCGAAGCGCCGCGCGTCTGCCGGCCCTGCAGCAGATAGCACATGTGCATTGCGTGGATTGATGGCGCGCCCGGGCCCGATCAATTTCGCATCGCAGAAAAGAACGTGCGCCGGCCGTGATGCGAAGTGCGCGCGGTTGCTTTGCAGAGAGTCTCGCTCTTAATATTGATCAATGACGCGCGATGCGGCGGCGCGCGCGGTCAGGAGCGTGACATGAACGAAGGCATCGCGCCTTTTTTGTCGCCGTTGACGCTGCTTCTGGGCGGCGGCCTCTTGGCGGTAGGATTGCTGTCGCTACTCGATCTTCACTTCTTCAAGACCAAGTGGCAGGGCAAGCTCGCGCTGGTGGTCGGCTTAGCGTTCATTCTCGCCACCGAGGCGATGTTCGTCACGAGCGGCGCCAGCGGCCGCTATTTCGAAGGCCAGAAGATGGACGTCACCGACTGCGAATATCAGACGGAGCGGGATTTTCCGGCGGAGCGGCGCTCCAACCCAAAGCTCATTCACGACAAGATCGTCGCCTGTATGGATATGCTCGGCTACGACTGGAGCAAGGAGCACTATCATTGCGTCGAGGCGCCGATCTCCACCAATGTGTTCTGTTATCTGCCGCGGGCGGCCATGCAGCGCAGCATCGTCGCGTGGCAGATGCGCTTCGAATAGGTCAGAACAGCGATCCCTGATCGTCGCTGTCGGCTCTTCTCAGGCGGCGCCGTGGGCGGAGGCGCGCAGGCGGATCTGGAATCGCTATGCCGGCGCGCGCCTGGATTCTGCCGTCGGCGATCTCGATATCGAGACCCGTTCCTGGAGGAGCCTGCGTGACGCTGCGCACCAGCGCGCCGCTATCGTCGTGCACCAGCGCAAAGCCGCGCGCCAACGCCGAGCGATGGCTGAGCGACTCCTGCAGCCGCGCCAGTCTGTCGATTCTATCCTGATGGCCGCCGATCAAGCCGGCGACCGCGCGGTCGAGACGCAGCGCCGCGCCGGCGAGGCGCTGTCTGGCGGCGGCGTTCTCCTGGCCGGCGAGAACGCGCCGGGCGCGATAGCCCTGCTGCAGCCGCGCGCCAAGACCGCGCAGCTGCTCGCGCACGCGCGCCAGCTCCGCTTGCGGCGAGTGGCGGGCGAGCAGCGTTGCGGCGCGCGACAGCCGCAGACGCCTTCCGTCTCGGGCGGCGCGGGCGCCCGTGCGCAGCCGCTCCGCCGCCCGGTCAAAACGCTGGCGCGGATTGGCGAGCAGGGCGTCGCCGGCGGGCAGCAGGCGCGCGAAGGTTGAAAGCTGGACGCGACGCTGTTCCATGGCGCGGCGGCGCGCGCCCTCCAGCCGGCTTGTGCGGATGGCGAGATGTTCGAAAAGCTCGACGCGCACCGGAACGGCTTTCTCGGCCGCGCCCGTCGGCGTCGGCGCTCGAAGGTCGGCGACGAAATCGATGAGCGTCGTATCGGTCTCATGACCGATCGCCGAAATGAGCGGAATGGCGCTCTCCGCCGCCGCACGAACGACCAGCTCCTCATTGAAGCCCCACAGATCCTCGAGCGAGCCGCCGCCGCGCGCGACGATCAGCACGTCGGGGCGGGGGATGGCGCCCCCGGCAGGCAGCGCGTTGAAACCGCGAATGCCCGCGGCGACCTCCTCGGCGCAACTCTCGCCCTGCACCCGCACGGGCCAGACCAGCACGCGGCGCGGGAAGCGGTCGTTGAGACGGTGCAGGATGTCGCGGATGACGGCGCCCGTCGGCGAGGTCACGACGCCGACGACTCGCGGCAAAAAGGGCAGGGGACGCTTGCGCGCTTCGTCGAAGAGGCCCTCGGCCGCGAGCGCCTTGCGGCGCGCGTCGAGCAGCGCCATCAGCGC
>Ga0351910_1206_pt1 | contig 15666 bp, 10 predicted proteins | sample TotcelHT113001L5_FD_206860 | JGI IMG/M metagenome (GOLD analysis project Ga0351910, IMG submission 206860) | Enriched cells from coal bed in the Powder River Basin, Montana, United States - Total cells T11 rep1 HSBNCT.T11.300.1.L5 ...
ATATGGGCGTGCACTGCGGTCGCCGTGGTTGGCGGCTATATGGCCAGTGGCCTGGGGCGCTGGTCCACGCACAACGTCTCGACAGGGTGCGTGTTGTGGCTGCTATGTGGCCCGCTCTTGGGAGAGGCTGCGCACGGCGCTCTGGGCCTCGGACGACTCTGGCGGCATGCCGCCCTCCTCAGCGCTGGCGCCACAGAGCCTGCGCTGCCCTATGCCCAACCCAACTCGCCCATTGCGCGCCTGCAGCGGGCCAGCCAACACCTGCGCGGCTCAAGCCCGAGCGTCGGTCAGGCGCCCGGCCTACGCCTGGCTGAGCTGTTACTGGCTCTCATTGCGGCTGCTCTGGCCCTCGCGCTCGCCGGGTTGTTCGCCCAGCAGGTCGAACTTGTCATCGGAATTGCCCTGGCTCTGGCGCTGACGTTTGGCTTGCTCGCCTCGGCAGAATCGGCCGTCGTGGTCATACTGGCCGGGGCGGCCTGGTGTGGCGGGCTGGCGACACTGGGGCGTCTGGACGCGCCTCGAGCCCTGATCGGGCTGCTCGTCGCTCTGCTCCTTAGCGCCGCCACACACCTGTCCCCGGGCTCTAGCTGGCGGGCAGCGCAGGTGGGCGGCGGCCTGATCCTGGGGGCGCTTCTTGCCGTGGCCCGGCAGCCAGCGCTGGCCGGCTTGCTGATCGTCAGCTCCCTCGCCAGCCTGACAACGCCTCAGGGCCGGGCACAGCCCCTGGCCCTGCAGCTGGCGGTGGCCTTTGGGGCGCTGCTGACCGGGTTGGCCGTGGGACACTGGGGCTAGAGTCATCATGCCCCATATATTGCTCTATGTGGCCTTGGCCGTCGTTCTGTTGGCGCTGGGCTATTGGCTATTGGTGATCACCGAAGGCACCTATCTTGGCCCACGCGTCGTCGCTCTGCTCTATGATTGGACCGCGCATTCGTATGACCGTATCAAGAAACTGCACTTTGTCGATGAGGCCAGCCACATTGGCATTCCCCTGGTCGATCGGCTGGAAACCATAGCGGCTGCAGGCCTGGCCAGCACATGTGTCATTGATTTGGCCTGCGGCACCGGCCGCGTCGCGCTGGCTTTGCGGCTGGCCGGGGGCTACGAGGGACTGATCCTCGGCCTCGACCGCTCGCCCGGCATGTTGCGCGTCGCCCACCGTGAAGCCTCCAAAGCCAACGTGGCCATCACCTTGCTGGCAGGCGATGTGCACCGGTTGCCCTTTACCGATCACAGCGCGCACGCTGTCACCTGCCTGGAGTCCATCGAGTTCTTTGGGCAGCCCGAGCGCGTGCTGGCTGAATGCTATCGTGTGCTGCGGCCCGGTGGCATCCTGTTGACCTCCAATCGCGTCGGCGTCGAAGCCCGGTGGATGCCCTTTCGCTATGCTGGGCGCGGACGACAAGAAGCCCTCCTACGTCAGCTTGGCTATCAACAGGTTGACACCGAGCGCTGGCAGGTGCATTATGATCTGATATGGGCGATCAAGCCTGTTCAAGATGGTGACGTGGGAGAAATAGCATCGTGAAGCGCGATCTGCTCTGCTTGGCCGACCTCACACCTGAAGACATCTCCATCCTGCTGGCCCTGGCCGCCGACCTCAAGGCCGAGTGCAAGGCAGGCGGCAACGAGCCCTTGCTAGAGGGCAAATCGCTGGCCATGGTGTTTCAAAAGCCGTCGCTGCGCACGCGCGTTTCGTTCGAGATGGGCATGCAGCAGCTCGGGGGACACGCGCTCTATATCGCGCCTGCCGAGATCGATCTTGGCCATCGCGAGAGCGTGGCAGACGTGGCCCGGGTGCTGTCGCGCTATGTGGATGGCATCATGGCCCGCGTCTTTGGGCATGAAGATGTGGTTCAGCTCGCTCAATGGGCCAGCGTGCCCGTCATCAATGGCCTGTCAGACCTGTGCCATCCCTGTCAGGGGCTTACCGACCTATTGACCATCCAGGAAAAGATGGGGCATCTCACCGGTGTGCAGCTCGTCTATGTGGGTGACGGCAACAATGTGCTGCACTCGTTGCTCTATGCTGGCGCGCTGACCGGCATGCACGTGACCTATGCCACGCCAGGGGGCTATGATCCCCTGCCCGAGGTGGTTGCCCGAGCCACCGCGTTGGCTGCGAGCACGGGCGCTGTCATTGCCGCCGAGCGTGATCCGCGGCGCGCCGTGGCTGCGGCCGACATCATCTATACCGACACGTGGACGAGTATGGGCCAAGAAGATGAGTCTGCGCGCCGCCGCGCCGTCTTTCCACCCTATCAGGTCAACGCCAGCCTGCTGGCGGTGGCCGGTAAAGATGTGAGCGTGATGCACTGCCTGCCCGCTCACCGCGGCGAGGAGATCACGGACGACGTCGCCGATGGCGAAAACTCCTGGCTGTTCGATCAAGCTGAGAACCGCCTACACGCTCAAAAAGCCGTGCTTGTAAGGCTACTGAGAGGCTAATCTTGGCAGCCAACCTGTTCTGGATCCTTTCCAAGATCAGCCTGAGCAGTGTGCTGGACATCCTGCTCGTGGCTGGCGTCATCTATGGCGCCCTGCGGCTGTTGCGAGGCACGCAGGCCGTGCAATTGCTGCGCGGCGCCATTATTCTGGCGCTGCTGATCGCCCTGGTGGGCAGCATCTCGCAGTTGACGGCCTTTAGCTGGCTGCTACGTAGCGGCGGTCAGGCGCTGCTGGTCGTGGTGGCGATCGTTTTGCAGCCCGAGCTACGTCGGGCGCTGGACCGGCTGGGGCGGGCTGGCGTGAGCTGGTTCCCCTGGGCGCCCCGCGAAAGCCAGAACGAAGAGGTGGTGCGCAACATCGCCGTGGCGTGCGAGCGACTCGCCTCGCACCGTCATGGCGCCCTCATCGTTCTGGAGCGCGAGACTGGCCTGCAAGACCGCATCGAGCAGGGCGTGCAACTGGATTCCTCGGTGGATGAGGAGCTGCTAGAGACCATCTTTTTCCCCAAGACGCCTCTCCACGATGGCGCGGTGGTCATCCGCGGCGGCCGCATCGTGGCCGCGGCGGTGGTGCTACCCCTGGCGCAAGTCATCATCTCTGATACGCACCTGGGCACGCGACACCGGGCCGCCGTGGGCATCACTGAGCAGACCGACGCTATCGCCGTGGTCGTCTCTGAGGAGACCGGTATCATCTCGGTAGCGCGAAATGGCCGCATCGTGCGCCACCTGGATGCGCGCTCTCTCACCAACTTGTTATTAGCGCTGCTCTCCTCTCCGGGCGAGCAACGGCGCCAGAAGCGCGCCTCTGTCGGGCGCGAGCGCAGCGCCTGAACACGGGAGTAAGGACCTCAGTGCCATCGAACAAGATCTGGAATCATCTCAGCACCGCCGTGCTGGCCCTGGTGCTGGCGCTCTTTGTCTGGTTGATCGCCAACTATGAACAGGAGCGTCCCAGGGTTGACCGCTTTGGTTCAGCCATACCCATTCAGGTGGGGGGGCTACCAGAGGGCTATGTGGTGATAAACAAAACCGCCACCCAGATTGAGGTCGACATCCGCGCCTTTGCGTCGAGCTGGGACACGCTCTCACCTGACAACTTTGTCGCTACGGCCGACTGGTCGGATCTTACCGAGGGCGTCAACATCGTGCCGGTTGAGGCGATCTGCACTGACCGCAGCGTCACCATTGAGGACATCCGCCCCGACAGTATGATCGTGCAGGTAGAGCGCCTCATATCTCGCGAGATCGATGTCAATATCGATGTGACCGACCGGGACGAACTCCCCCTCGGATATGACGCTATGGCGCCGAGCATCGAGCCCATCTCGGTCAATATCTCTGGAGCCCATTCGGTAGTGGCGGCGGTGGCCACCCTCGATGGTAGCATTTCGCTGGCCAACCAACGCACCACGTTCGAGGAGCGGGTGCGCATCAGGCCTCTTGATGCCGAAGGCCGAGCAGTCGAGAATGTCAAGATCGAGCCCGCCGAAGTAACCGTGCGTGTCGTCGTTCAAAAGAGAGAAAACTTTAGAGAAGTGGCTGTGCGAGCACGCACCGCGGGCGTGCCCGAGCGCGGCTATTTCGTCAGCAGCGTCAGCGTGTCGCCCTCCACGGTGACCGTCTTTGGCCCCCCCGATATCATCGACACCATCGGCAGCGTGGTCGATGCTGCCGGCGAGATCGACACCACCGGCGCGACGCGCAGCTTTGCCGATCGTGTGCAACTGGCGCTGCCCGAGGGCGTGCAGGTGTATGGCGCGCCCGCCGATCAGCCCTTTGAGGTGACTGTCAGCATCGGCATAGACGCCGTCATCGGCGGCACCACCGTCGAGCTGCCCGTTCGCATCAGCGGATTGGCCGAAGGGTTCACCGCCGGCCTCTCGGTGCCGGTGGTGGACGTGCTCCTGACCGGTCCGGCGGCTATCTTGGATGCGCTACAGATCAACCTGCTCGATGCCATTGTAGACGTGTCGGCGCTCGGCGAGGGCACCCATCAGGTGCGCCCCAAAGTGAACAAGATCGCGGGGCCTGACTCGCTTTTGCAGCAGCTCACAGTCAAAGAAGTGCAGCCAGAGTACATCCAGGTCACGCTATCGCGGCCTGTAACGCCAACACCCAGCCCCACGCCAACCCTGGCGCCGACCATCACACCAACGCCGGCAAACACGGCGCCGCGCACGCCGACGCCTACGCGCGCGCCGACCAACTAGATCGGAACCACTATGCCACGCAAACCACTCGTTGCCCTGGTGGGCCGCCCGAATGTGGGCAAATCCACCCTCTTTAACCGACTCATCGGCGAGCGCCGCGCGATAGTCGAGGACCTACCCGGCACTACTCGCGATCGCATCTATGGCGACGTCGAATGGCAGGGCAAGGTCTTTGCGGTCATTGACACCGGTGGCCTCGTCTTGGGAGACACCGACGAGATCACAGTGCAGGTTCGCACCCAGGCCGAGCTGGCCATCGACGAGGCGGATGTCATCGTTATGCTGGGCGATATCGAGAGCGGCGTCACCGGCGCAGACCATGAGATTGCCGCCATTCTGCGACGCACCCAAAAACCTGTGCTGCTCACGGTCAACAAATGCGACAACCTCAAGCGCGAAATGGACATCCACGAGTTCTATGCGCTGGGTTTGGGCGATCCGCTGCCCATCTCTGCCGAACGGGGCCATGCCAGCGGCGATCTGCTGGATCTCATTGTGCAAGCCTTGCCAGAGCTGCCGGATGAGGAAGAGGGCGCTGACACCCTCCACATCGCCCTGGTAGGCCGCACCAACGTGGGCAAGTCGTCGCTGCTCAACCGCATGATTGGCCAAGGCCGTGTCATCGTTAGCGACGTGCCCGGCACCACCCGCGACGCCATCGACACCCACCTGCGCTACCACGAGCAAGACCTGGTGATTATCGACACCGCCGGCATTCGCCGCCGTGGCAAGGTCGAGCGGGGCATCGAAAAGTACAGCGTGCTGCGCTCGATGCAGGCCATCTCGCGCGCCGACATCGTGTTGCTTTTGCTAGATGCCACCGCTGGCGTGACCGCGCAAGACGCGCACATCGCAGGCTATATCCTGGAAGAGGCCAAGAGCATCATCGTGCTGGTGAACAAGTGGGATGGGGTGGAAAAAGACGCCCACACCATGCCCGCTTATTCCGAATATGTGCGGCGCGAATTGCGCTTTATGAGTTATGTGCCCATCCTGTTCATTTCGGCGCTCACCGGGCAGCGCGTCAACACGATCCTGCCGATGGTGCTGCGGATTGATGCCGACCGGCGCGTGCGCCTGTCAACCTCACAGATCAACGACATGATCCGCGACGCCACCGCCCGGCGCTCGCCGCCCAGCAAGTGGGGCAAAAAGTTGCGCATCTACTACGGCACACAGGCCAGCGCAGTCACGCCGCCCACTTTTGTCTTTTTCGTCAACGATGAGCGCCTGGTGCACTTTGGATATCGCCGCTATCTCGAAAACCAACTGCGTGAGCGCTTCAAGTACGAAGGCACGCCCCTCAAACTGGTCTTTCGGGGCCACAAGATCGAGAAATAGAACGAGAGGCGAGCCCTGAGGCTCGCCTCTCGCTTTTCCGCATCCGAGGCTCAGTAGCCGGACGCTGGCCCCACGACCTCGCCGATCATCGACCACGCCCCGGTCCAGGTCAGCCGCACCATCGCCATGCGGCCCAGCCAGTCGGCGTCATGCTGAAAAAAGACCAGCTTGTTGGTGCGCGTGCGCCCGCGCCAGCGCCCGCGCTGCTGGCCGTCCACCAGCACCTCGACCTCGCGCCCCAGCAACGGCGCGTTGAGCTCCGCGGCGATGCCCTCCTGCAGCGCCTCCAGTGCCAGGCGACGGCGCTCCTTTTCCTCGGCGGGCACATCGTCCGCCCACTCGGCCGAGATGGTGCCCGGCCGCGGCGAGTAGGCGGCGATGTGCACCAGGTCAAAGCGCGTCTCCTCCAAGAGGCGGTAGGTGCGCTCGAACTGCTCCACGGTCTCGCCCGGAAAGCCCACGATGATGTCGGTGTTGACCGAGCCTTCGGGCGTGGCGGCGCGGATGCGCCGCACCAGGTCAATAAATCGCTCGATGGTGTAGCCGCGAGCCATCCGCCGCAGCACCTCATTATCGCCAGACTGCACCGCCAGCTCCCAGCTCGGGCAAACGCGCGGCAACGCGGCCACGGTGTCGATGATGCGTTGGCTCATCTCGCGCGGGTGCGAGGTCAAAAAGCGAATGCGCCAGAGATCGGGAATCTCGTGCACGGCCTGGAGCACATCGGCCAGATCAGCGCCGCCACCCTTGTCCAGGCCATAGGCGTCCACGTTCTGCCCCAGCAACGTCACCTCGCGGGCACCGCGCGCCACCAGCGCGCGCACATCGGCCACGATCTCTGCCATCGGGCGGCTGCGCTGCGCCCCGCGACGTAGCGTCACGATGCAATAGGTGCAGGCATGATCACAGCCGTAGCTGACCGGCACCATCTCGGCCACGGCGGGCGCCGTATTGACCTCGCCCCCCACGAGGCCCCAGCGGTGCTCGACCTCCCAGCGGTCAAGCCAGTCAGCCAGGCCCTCCAAGTCTGAAGGTCGCAAAAAAGCGTCAACGTAAGGATAGCATTGCGTCAGCGTGTCGATATCGCCCACATAGCAGCCCATCACCAGCAGGCCGCGGTCAGCGTGCCCCTCGCGCAGGGGGCGTAGCGAAGAGAGCCGCCCCTCGACGCGATCCTGGGCGCTCTGGCGCACCACGCAGGTGTTCAGGATCAGCAGATTGGCCAGCTGCGGCTCGCCGGTGGGCGCATAGCCCCGCGCCTCTAGCTCCTCGGCCACGCGGCGCGCGTCGGCCTGGTTCATCTGGCAGCCGATATTCCACAAGTAGTAGCGGTACCCAGCGACGGTCATCAGGCGTCACCGGTCGCGGCGGTGTGGCCGTTGAGCGCCTCACGCAGGAACTGCCCGGTGTAAGACCGGGGCGTGGCGGCCACTTGTTCGGGCGTGCCCACCACCACTACCTCGCCGCCCGCATCTCCGCCATCGGGACCCAAGTCGATGATCCAGTCAGCCGTCTTGATGACATCCAGGTTGTGCTCGATGATGACCACCGTGTTGCCCGCATCCACCAGCCGCTGCAACACCTCTAGCAGGCGTTGCACATCCGCGGCGTGCAGGCCCACCGTCGGCTCGTCGAGGATATAGAGCGTTTTGCCGGTGCTGCGACGGGCCAGCTCTTTGGCCAGCTTGACGCGCTGCGCTTCGCCGCCAGAGAGGGTGGTGGCCTGCTGGCCGAGCCGGACATAGCCCAGCCCCACCTGGTGCAGCGTCTCCAGTTTGGTGCGCATCTGGGGAAAGTGCTGAAAAAAGCGCTGCGCCTCTTCCACGGTCATATCCAACACCTGAGCGATGTTGGCGCCTTTGTAGCGCACTTCCAGCGTCTCGCGGTTATAGCGCTGCCCGTGGCACACCTCGCAGGGCACATAAACGTCGGGCAGGAACTGCATCTCGATACGCACGATGCCCGCGCCCTGACAGGCCTCGCAGCGGCCGCCCTTGACATTAAAGCTAAAGCGTCCTGCTTTGTAGCCCCGCGCCTTGCTTTCGGTCAGGCTGGCGTAGAGCGACCGCAATGGCCCAAACAAATCAGTATAGGTGGCCGGGTTGGAGCGCGGCGTGCGCCCGATGGGCGACTGGTCGATATTGATGACCTTGTCCAGGTGCTCGATGCCGCGCAGTTCGTCATAGGCCCCCGGCTGCACCTGAGCGCGATTGAGCGCCTGGGCCAGCCGCTTTTCGACAATGTCCATTAAGAGACTGCTCTTGCCCGAGCCAGACACGCCGGTGATGGCCACAAAGCAGCCCAGCGGGATGCGCACGCTGACGTTCTTGAGGTTGTGCTCGCGGGCGCCCACCACCGTCAGCGCCTGGCCATTGCCCGCGCGGCGCCGCCGGGGAATCGGCACGCTGTCCTTGCCGCTGAGAAAGCGCCCGGTCTTGGAGTCCTCGCAGGCCAGGATATCCTCCAGCGTGCCCTGGCAGACGATCTCGCCGCCATGCTCGCCTGCCCCCGGCCCAAGATCGAGCACATAGTCCGCCACGCGGATGGTCGCCTCGTCATGCTCGACGACGAGCACCGTGTTGCCCAGGTCGCGCAGCCGCATCAGGGTCTCGATCAGCCGCTCGTTGTCGCGCTGGTGCAGGCCAATGCTGGGCTCGTCGAGGATGTACAGCACGCCCATCAACTGCGAGCCGATCTGCGTGGCCAGGCGGATGCGCTGCGCTTCGCCGCCTGATAGCGTGGCCGCCGCGCGATCCAACGTCAGATAGTGCAGCCCCACATCCTCCAGAAAGGCGATGCGGCTGCGTAGCTCTTTCAGTATCTGTCGCGCAATGGTGCGCTCGCGCTCAGTGAGCGGCCCTTCCAGTTCCTCGACCCAGCGCCTGGCGCGCGCGATGGGCCAGTGGGTCACCACGTCGATGGGGACATCTGCCACCGTCACGGCCAGGCTCTCGGGCCGCAAGCGCCGCCCCTGGCAGGTCGGGCAGGGCCGCTCGGTCATGTAGCGCTCGACCCACTCTTTGGTGCGATCCGAGCCGGTGCTGCGATAGCGTCGCTCCAGGTTGGGGATGACCCCCTCGAACACACTCTCGTGGGTGCGCTCCTGGCCAGTGGCGTTGATGTACCGCACCTTGACCATGTCGCTGCCGCTACCGTGCAGCACCACCTGTCGCTGCTGGGGGGTGAGCTGCGCCCAGGGCGTGCTCATGTCAAAGCCATAGTGCCGCGCCACCGCGCGCAACAGGCCCAGATAATAATCTTCGTCATTGCCATAGCCCCACGGCTCGATGGCGCCTTGCTCAAGCGAGAGCGTCACATCGGGCACGATGAGCCGGGGATCGAGCTCCTGCTTGGCGCCCAGACCGGTGCAGTCAGGGCAGGCGCCGTGCGGGCTGTTGAACGAAAATGTGCGCGGCTCCACCTCGGGCAGGCTGATGCCGCAGATGGGACAAGAGTACTTTTCCGAGTACAGCAGCTCTTCGCCGTCCACGATGCCGGCGCGAATGACGCCATCGCCCAGCTTGAGCGCCGTTTCGACCGAGTCCGCCAGGCGCGAACGCTCTGCGGTGGCGCGCTCCGTATCGGCGTTGTGCCGCACGATGACGCGATCCACCACCGCCTCGATGGTGTGATTCTTGTAGCGATCCAACGCAATGTCCTGGTCGAGCTCGACGACCTCACCGTCTACGCGCGCCCGCACATAGCCTTGCTTGAGCAGGTCCACCAGCACGCGCTTGTGCTCGCCTTTGCGGTCGTGGATCAGCGGCGCCATCAGCATGACGCGCGAGCCATCGGGCAGCGCCAACAACGCATCCACGACCTGCTGTGGCGTTTGGCGCGAAATCTGACGGCCACACTGGGGGCAATGCGGCACGCCGATGCGCGCATACAGCAGCCGCATATAGTCATAGATCTCGGTCACGGTGCCCACGGTCGAGCGCGGGCTGCGGCTGGCGCCCTTTTGGTCGATGCTGATTGCCGGCGACAGGCCGTCGATGTGATCGACATCGGGCTTGTCCATTTGACCCAGGAACTGGCGCGCGTAGGCCGACAGCGACTCGACATAGCGGCGCTGCCCCTCGGCGTAGATGGTGTCAAAAGCCAACGACGACTTGCCCGACCCCGACAGGCCGGTGATCACCACCAGCTTGTCGCGCGGGATATCGACGTCGATGTTCTTGAGATTGTGTTCGCGTGCGCCGCGAACGGAGATGTAATCCTGGGCCATGTCTGCCCCCACCGTCTTGCCTGTGCAACTCATAAGTATAGCCCGGCTGGCCTGTAGCCCCAACTATGCCGCATCAGGCCTGGTCGCTCTCCAACTCTTGGCGCCAGCCTCCGTCCAGACCCAACGCCTCAATGGTCTGCACGGCTCGGTCGTACTCAACCACCGACAGGCGACGGCCCAGTTGCGGATGATCCACCGCGAGATGCGCCGGGAAATACTGGGCCATGAGGCTGACGTACACCTCGCGGCCCAACTGCGCCGCGATCCAGGCCAGCACCTGCGCCGTCTGCGAGAGCTGCTCGGGCAGCACCAGATGGCGGATGACCATGCCGCGGTAGGCGATGCCCTCCTCGTCGCAGGCCAGCCCCGTGCCCACCTGCCGCGCCATCTCGAGCAGCGCCGCCCGGTTGTGGGCCACATACCCGACATAGTCTGACAGCCGCCGCGCCTCAACATCGTCGGCGTATTTACTGTCGGGCAGATAGATGTCAACGATGCCGTCCAGCAGCCGCAGCGTCTCGGGGCGGTCATAGCCGCTGGTGTTGTAGAGCAGCGGGATGTTCAGCCCGCCCGCGCGCGCCAGCACCAGCGCTTCGAGCACCTGCGGCACGTAATGCGTGGGCGTCACCAAGTTGATGTTATGGCAGCCCTGGCGCTGCAAGCGCAGCATGATCCGCGCCAGCGCCTCGCTGGACTTTTCCTCGCCCACGCCCATTTGGCTGATGGGATAGTTCTGGCAAAAGAGGCAGCGCGCCGTGCAGTTGGAGAAAAAGATCGTGCCCGAGCCCTCCCAGCCGCTGATGGGCGGCTCTTCCCACATGTGGGCGTGCCAGCTTGCCACGCGCGCGAGGCGCCCACTGCGGCAATAGCCCGCCTGCCCCGCCAGGCGATCGACGCCGCACAGGCGGGGGCACAGATCGCAGTGCGCCAGCCGCGCCACAGCCTGCGCCGCCCGCTCGGCCAACTCCGCCACGCTCAGGTTGAGATAAGAGGGCTGCGGACGGCTCAACGCGGCCTCTTTTGATCGTACTGGCGGATCAGCTCCCACTCGGGGGCATGGCGCCCATCCTCTTGCATGCGTCGCAGCTCAAAGATCTGGTCGCGCAGCAGCGCCGCCTTTTCGAACTCGAGCCCCTCGGCGGCCTGCTTCATCTGCTTTTGCAGCTCCTGAATCACGCGCTCCGACTCGGCTTTGGGCATCTGCGTCCTGGTCTGGTAGGCCGGCTCGGCCTCGGCCACCGCGCGCAGGCCCTCGGTCAGGCGGTTGACCTCTTTGATGATCGTGGCAGGCGTGATGCCGTGCGACCGGTTGTGAGCCACCTGTTTTGCACGGCGACGATTGGTCTCGTCGATGGCCGTGCGCATAGAGTCGGTCATATTGTCGGCATACATCACCACGCGCCCATTGACGTTACGGGCCGCACGGCCGATGGTCTGGATGAGCGCGCCCGAGCTCCGCAGAAAGCCTTCCTTGTCGGCGTCCAGAATAGCCACCAGCGACACCTCAGGCAGATCCAGCCCCTCGCGCAGCAGGTTAACGCCCACCACCACGTCGTACACGCCGGCGCGCAGGTCGCGCAGAATCTCCACCCGCTCGATGGTGCCAATCTCAGAATGCAGGTAATGCACGCTCATGCCGGTCTCGCGCAGATACTCGGACAGGTCCTCCGACATGCGCTTGGTCAGCGTGGTCACCAGGGCGCGCTCGCCCCGGCTCGCCACGCGGCGAATCTCGACGATCAGGTCATCGATCTGCCCCTCAATGGGCCGCACGATCACCTCGGGATCCACCAGGCCCGTGGGCCGGATCACCTGCTCCACCACCTGCGTGCTGTGCTCTTGCTCATACTCGCGCGGCGTGGCCGACACAAAGACGCACTGGGTGATATGCTGTTCGAACTCGTCAAAGGTGAGGGGCCGGTTGTCCAGCGCCGAGGGCAGGCGAAAGCCATAGTCCACCAACACCTCTTTGCGCGCCCGGTCGCCGTGATACATGCCCCGAATCTGGGGCACCATCATGTGCGACTCGTCGATGAAAAAGAACATGTCGGCGGGAAAATAATCCAGCAGCGTCCAGGGCGCATCGCCCGGCTGGCGCTGCGACAGGTGCCGCGAATAGTTCTCGACGCCCGAGCAACTGCCCACCTCGCGCAACATCTCCAGATCATAGCGCGTGCGCTGTTCCAGGCGTTGCGCCTCCAGCAGCTTTTCCTCAGCCCGTAGCGCCTGGAGCCGCTCTTCCAACTCCTCTTCGATGGCCTTGAGCGATTCCTCCATGCGATCTTGCGGCGTGATATAGTGCTTGGCCGGATAGATCTGGATGGCGCGATGCTCGTTGAGCAATTCACCCGTCAGCGCGTCCATCTCGACGATGCGCTCGATCTCGTCGCCCCAGAACTCGATGCGGTAGACGGTCTGCCCGTAGGCCGGCATGATCTCCATGGTGTCGCCGCGCACGCGGAACTTGCCCGGCGACAGCACCGCGTCGTTGCGCTCGTAAAAGATGCTCACCAGGTGCCGCAAGATGCGATCGCGGCTCTGCAGCTCGCCCACCTTGAGGTCCACCACCACCTGGCCGTAAGTCTCGGGATCGCCCAGCGCATAGATGCACGACACCGAGGCCACGATGATCACGTCGCGGCGGCTGAACAGCGAGGATGTGGCCGAGAGGCGCAGGCGCTCGATCTCTTCGTTGATCAGCGCGTCCTTCTCGATGTAGGTGTCGGTGCGGGGGATGTACGCCTCGGGCTGGTAATAGTCATAGTAGCTGACAAAGTACTCGACCGCGTTGTGAGGAAAGAACTCTTTGAACTCGGAATAGAGCTGCGCGGCCAGGGTCTTGTTGTGGGCCATCACCAGCGTGGGGCGCTGGGTGGCCTGGATGATATTCGCCATGACAAAGGTCTTGCCCGAACCGGTGACGCCCAGCAACGTCTGGTAACGGTCGCCGCGCTCGATGCCCTGGGTGAGCTCGGCAATCGCCTGCGGCTGGTCGCCGGTGGGCTTGAAATCGGATACGAGCTGGAACGGTGGCATGGCGACAGGCTCCTTGTGCACTGCGTTAGCAAGGAGTGATTATAGCACATCTGTTCGTGGGGATCAATGATTTGTTGCGGTTTGAGCACGGCCCGAGTGTACTGTCCAGCTTTTCCGGGCCGGCGCGCACTGACGTTCGAGTGTAGCTGTCATTTCCCAATGGCGGCCCTGTAGCGCGCGAGCTGCAGTGCGCTAGCTCAGCCCTGACTCGGTCAGGCTGGGTCTTGCTGTCGCTCAGAACCCCCAGCACCACCTGGGCTTGAGGTTCGATGGGAACGTTCGATGTGTTGGCATGGCCCCCCTCCGTTCGGGCATCATACCCGACTTTCATGGGTGTTCGACTTTTGGGGTCGCTTCACACACACCCCGCCTTCTCACGTTGACGCTCCGCTCTGCCCTGCCTATACTCGGCCTGCTCGTCCAGAACGTCAACCCAGGAGGCCCTATGGCCCGCATGCAGACCCTCGCCGTCCACGCTGGCACGCGCCAGCCCGTTCCGGACTATCACCCGGTGTCGCCACCCCTCGATCAGTCGGTGGCCTTTTACTACGATAGCATGACCGACCTGGACGCGGTGTTCGCGGGCGAGGCCGACGGCTATGTGTACGGCCGCTATGGCAACCCGACCGTGACCGCCTTTGAGCAGGCCGTGGCCGCCCTGGAGGGCGCGCCAGAGGCGGTCGCCTTTTCGTCCGGCATGGCCGCCATGCACGCCGCGCTGCTGGCTGGCGGCGCGCGCTCGGGGACGCGCGTAGTTTGCGCCACCGACATCTATGGCGCCTCGTATGCCCTGCTGGCGCGGCTGTTCGCCGAACTGGCGGTCGAGACGACCTACGTGGACATCGGCGATCTGGCGGCAGTCGCCGCCGCCGTGCAGGCAGCGCAGCCGGTCGCCGTGCTGTGCGAGACGCTCAGCAATCCGCTGCTCAAGGTGGCGGACGTCGCCGCGCTGGCCGATCTCGCGCACGCCAATGGCGCCTTGCTGCTGGTGGACAACACCTTTGCCACCCCCTACCTTTACCGCCCGCTGGAGGTGGGCGCCGATCTCGTGGTCCACTCGGTCACAAAGTACCTCTCCGGCCACGGCGACGTGCTGGCTGGCGTCGTGGTGGGCAGCGCCGCGCGGGCGCATGTCATGCGCGAAAACCAAAAGCTACTGGGCGCCAACCTCGCGCCCCAATCGGCCTGGCTGGCGTTGCGCGGCCTGCGCACATTCTGGCTGCGAGTGCGTCAGCAGTTCTCTGGTGCGGCCACTGTCGCCAACTGGCTCGCGGGCCAGGGCGCCATCGCCCGGGTCAACTACCCCGGACTCGCCTCGCACCCGCAGCACCGGCTGGCAGCCCGGCTCTTTGGCGAACTGGGCTATGGCGGCATGATGAGCTTTGACCTGCGAGGCGCCGGCCGGGCGGAGGTCTTTCGCTTCATGGACGCACTGCGGCTGGTGTTTCCCGCCACCACACTGGGCGACGTCTTTAGCCTGGCGCTCTATCCCGCGCACTCGTCGCATCGTCAGGTGCCGGCTGAGGTGCGCGCCGCATTGGGCATTACCGAAGGACTGGTGCGCCTGAGCGTGGGCATCGAGGACCCCGACGATCTCGTCGCCGACCTTGCTCAGGCGCTGGAGGCCAGCGGGCTGGCCCAAGAGTAGCAAAAAGGGCCGGCTGAACGCCGGCCCTCTTCTGGTACCGCATGGGGGAGTCGAACCCCCGATCTCCTCCTTGAGAGGGAGGTGTCCTAGGCCACTAGACGAATGCGGCACAACGACTCTGAGTATATGGGTCTGCGCTGCGCTGTCAAAATACCAAAGACCTGGGTGAAGCACATACCTTGCTCTGCCAACATCCGGCCTGCCGACATTTGTCCCTCTCCATCGACGCGGCTATAATATCTTGACACATCAACTCAACTAATCGGTGGTGTTGCGCGTGCAAATCCCTGGCGAAACCCTGGATCGTATTCTGCTTCAGGTCAGCAAACCGGCCCGCTATGTGGGCCAGGAATGGAACAGCGTGGCCAAAGACTGGCAGGGCCTCAAGGCCACCATGGCGCTGGCCTATCCCGACCTGTACGAACTCGGCATGTCCAATCTCGGCCTGAGCATCCTGTACGACCTGGTCAATCAGCAGCCCGACTATGCCGCCGAGCGCGTGTTTGCGCCCTGGCCTGACATGGAACAGGCCCTTTGTGGGCAGAACCTCCCGCTCTACTCACTGGAGACACGCCATGCCCTGGCTGACTTTGACGTCATCGGCTTTACCCTGCAGACGGAGCTGACCTACACCAACGTGCTCAACATGCTCGCGCTGGGGGACGTGCCGGTGCTGGCCGCCGAGCGCACGGCGAGCGATCCGCTGGTCATCGCGGGCGGCAGTTGCACCTACAACCCGGAGCCCATGACGCC
>Ga0351910_1211_pt1 | contig 15323 bp, 9 predicted proteins | sample TotcelHT113001L5_FD_206860 | JGI IMG/M metagenome (GOLD analysis project Ga0351910, IMG submission 206860) | Enriched cells from coal bed in the Powder River Basin, Montana, United States - Total cells T11 rep1 HSBNCT.T11.300.1.L5 ...
GTGCTCCGTGCCCGACACTGGCTCGCGAGCGCGACGTCAGTGGACTGCCTTCGGTCGCAGGTGGCCCCAGACCCTGGCGCGATCCCGGGCCTGGGGCTTGGCCCTTAACGAGTTTGCGCGTCGAGCGCCCTGACATAGCTTAGCGCGTACGCCAGCCCCTCTTTGAGGTCCTCGTCCGAGATGCCATCATACTCGTAATGCTCGATGGACCAGAGGCGATCATAGCCCTGGCGCTTGAGTTCTCGAACGACTGCCAGCATATCCACTGCGCCAGAGCCCAGCGGCAAGTGCTGGTCAGAGTCTTTAAAGTGACAGTGGTAGATGCGGCCCTCTAGCTTGCGCACCTCATCGACCGCCGACAGGCCGACGGCGGCAAAGTGCCCTGTGTCGGGGTTGAAGCCGATGTACATCGAGTATGGCGCAACGGCCTCCAGCATGGTCTCGGCGGCCTGAAAGACGTTGCCGAGATGGTTTTCGATGGCGTAATAGATCTGGTACTCATGGCAGAGGGCGTCCAGCTCGGGCAAAATGGCCGGATCGAGCACGCCGACGATGACCTGGACGCCCAGCCCGCGGGCGAACTCGAACACTCTGCGCAGATCGGGCAGGTTGGCGGGGCGCAGGCCGCCGACGCAGTAGGCCCTGGGCTGGATGCCGTGCTCAAGGCAGATGACGCGGGCGCGGGCGCCGCCGACGGCGTCCTGTTTGTGATAGTCGCACAGGCCGTCGGCGTGGCGGAAATCGAGCTCCACGTTCGTGTAGCCGATGTCTTGCAGGAACTGCATGGCCGTGGGGGTGTCGTGGTGACGGAGCAGATACGAGATAACGCCGATCTTCATGGGGTTCTCCTTTGGGTTCGCGCCTGGTCTGGCCGCGCGAGGGCAGGGTAGCACAGGCGATGGGCGGGACGCAAGTGCTTGACCTAGGAGAGCGAACGAGGTCAGGGGCAGGGTGCGATTTGCCCGCCTTACGCCTCCCTGTATAATAGACCGTCGGTCGGTCTATACGGGGAGGCGGAGCCATGGCACGGGTGGTGCAGGCAGAAGAGCATGCGGCGCGTCAGAATGAGATTCTGGATGCGGCGCAGGAGCTGGTCTATCGCAAGGGTTATGCCCAAATGACCATCCAGGACATCCTGGAGGCGTTACAGGTTTCCAAGGGCGCCTTTTATCACTATTTCGGCTCCAAGCAGGCGCTGATGGAGGCGTTGGTGGCGCGCATGGTGGCGCAGATGATGGCTGTATTGCAGCCGATTGCAGATGACCTCGACCTGCCGGCCCTGGCCAAGCTGGAGGCGATCTTTCGCGCGGCCGCCGGCTGGAAGAATGCGCGTCGCGAGTTCTTGGCGGCATTGCTGCGTGCCTGGTATGCTGATGAGAATGCGCTGGTGCGCGACAAGCTCAGCCGCGCCGCGCTGGAGCAGTTCAACGTGCTATTGCAGCCGGTCATTGCTCAGGGCATGGCCGAGGGGGCGATGCGCACGGACTATCCGGAGTTGGCGGGCGCCATCGCCATCGGCCTACTCCAGGGCATGGGACTGGAAGTGGGGCAACTGTTGATGAACTGGGGCGATTATCCCGATGCGCTAGCTCGCATCGAGCGCCTGGTGGCGGCCTATACGCAGGCCATCGAGCGCGTGCTGGGCACGGCCAGCGGGGCGGTGCAACTGATCGATCCGGCGCTGTACCCCGCTTGGGGCGAAACGTTAACAGCGCGGTGATGAGGCGGCGCGGCGGTCGGCGCCGCTGAGGCGGGTTGGCGGGATGGGGTCGTCGCGACCACGGCAACAAGGAGAGGGAGCATGATGCTGTACTTGCGCCTGGCCTGGCGCAACATTTGGCGACATCGTCGCCGCACGATGATCGTGGTGCTGGCCATCGGGCTAACCACATCGATGATGCTCTTGTATCAGGGCCTGATGGCCGGTTTCGATCAGGCCATCTACGGCAATGCCATCAAGGTGTTGGGCGGCAACATTCAGGTGCACGCGCTCGGCTATGCCGACCATCCCGACGAGCGCCCGATGCTGCCCATCGCCGATGACCTGGCGGCTATCGAGGCCGCTGCGACCTCACCGCAGGTGCTGGCGGCCACCCGGCGCATCAACACCGGCGGCATGGTGAGCAATCGTCAGGGGGCGCTGGCTGTCGGCATCGTGGGAATCGAGCCGGAGGCGGAGCTGGTCGCCAGCCTGGTGGGGCAGCGGATCAGCCAGGGCCGCTTTTTGACCGCCGCGGATGGCGACGCCGTGGTGATCGGGCAGGGCCTGGCCGTGGCGTTGGAAGTAGGCGTGGGCGACCGGCTCACGCTGGTGGGACGCGCCACTCACAATCAGATGCGGCAGCGCACCATGACGGTGGTGGGCATTTACGATCTGGGCATGGCCGAGATCGAAAAGGCCACCCTCTATATGTCGCTGGCCGAGGCGCAGTCGCTCTACCTCGCGCCGGGCCAATCGACCGAGGTGGTGCTGTGGCTGCGAGACCTGGGGCAAGAGGCAGCGGTCATAAGGGAGCTGGCGCCGCGCCTGGCGGCCTACGAGGTGACGTCGTGGAAGGTCAACTTTCCTGAACTGACCCAGACCATGGCCAGCAAGGGAGCCGTAATGGATGTTTTTGGCGTGATTATGCTGGCCATCGCCGGCATCGGCACGCTGAACCTGATGCTGATGGCCGTCTATGAGCGCACGCGCGAGATTGGCGTGTTGGGCGCGCTGGGGCTCAAGCCACGCCAGATCACACTGCTCTTTCTGCTAGAGGGCACGCTGATGGGTCTGCTGGGCGCCCTGGCCGGGGTGGCATTGGGGCTGGCGTTCAACGCCATCCTTGGGCAGGTGGGCTATGATTTCAGCCTGTACACCGAAATGACCTCGTACACCGCACTGATCGACGGGCGCGTCTACTCGACGTTGGCGCTCGACAAAGCGCCCCAGTATATCGTGACCGCGATGGTGATCTCGATCGTGGCGTCTCTTTACCCAGCGCGCGAAGCCGCTCGGCGTGAGCCGGCCGCGGCCCTGCATTACGTGTGAGGCCAAACGCATGAAGGAACTGCTGAAAATCGCTTACCGCGGTCTGGGGCGCAACCGGCGGCGCACACTGCTGTCGGCGCTGGCCCTTGGCCTGGGTGTGGCGCTGCTGCTGATGATGGCCGCCTTTGTCGAGGGCGAGATGCGTGGCTCGCTAGAGCTGGGCATCCGCCTGGAAAGCGGCCATTTGCAGGTGCGCGCCAGAGACTATGACTCTTCCAAAGCCAGCCTGGCTTGGGAAGACCTGGTGCAATCGCCCGACGTTATTGCAGCGCAAGTCGCAAAGTTGGCGCCGGTGCGGGCGGCAGCGCCCCGACTTTATGCCAGCGGCATTCTGTTGGCCGGCGACGAGTCGCTGGGGGTACGCATCGTTGGCCTCGACCCGGATTCCGCGACGACTGGCATCTACCGCGAGGGACTGCGCGGTGGCGCCTGGCTGGCCGCCGATGACCGCGAGGGCGTGTTGATCGGCGAGGCGCTGGCGGCCAAGCGCAACCTCAATGTGGGCGACCGCATCACGTTGCTGGTCAACACCTCTAATGGTGACGTGGATGAACAGCGCTTTGTGATCCGCGGCATCTATACCACCAATACGCCCAGCTATGACCAGAGCAATATCCTGATGCCCCTGGCCAAAGCGCAGGCCATCAGCCAGGCGGGCAACCGCGCCAGCCTCATCTGGGTGATGCTGGACGATATGTTCCAGGCCGAGGCAGTGGCTGCGGCGCTGACGTCCAGTCAATATGAGGTCAAGACCTGGGAGCAGTTGAACGAGTTCGTGCTCTCGATTGAGAGTTACTCTGGGGCCATGATGGCGGTCTTTTATCTGATCGTGCTGGGCATCACTGCCACGGTGGTGGTGAATGCCATGGTGATGGCGGTCTTTGAGCGGACGAGGGAGATCGGCGTCCTGGCCGCCATCGGCATGAAGGGCCGCCGCATCATGGCCCTGTTTCTGATCGAGTCATTTCTGTTGGCGGTTATCGGGGTGGCCATGGGCCTGGTGCTGGGGGGGATCATCGTCTATTGGGTGAGCACCCGCGGCGTCTATTTGGGAGACCTGGTGGCGGACATGGGGGTGACGGGCTTGCTGATGGGCGATAGGATCTATGGCTACCTCACTGCCCAGGACGCCACGATGCTGGTGATCGCTGCCTTTGCCGTAACAATGCTGGCGTCGCTGTATCCGGCGATGCTGGCAGCGCACATGGAGCCCGTCCAGGCGTTGCATGGCGGGGAAGCCTGAGAGGAACACAGAGCATGCCAGTTGCACGAGTAGAGAGCGTCACCCGCGACTATGCCATCGGCGATTTCAAGACGCAGGCGTTGCGCGGGGTGAGCCTGGAAATCGAAAAGGGCGAGTTTCTCACGTTGGTGGGGCCTTCGGGCTCGGGCAAGACCACGTTGCTACAACTGATCGGCTGCCTCGACCAGCCCACCAGCGGCAAGATTTGGATCAACGGGCAGGACGTGAGCCGGCTCAGCCGCAACCAGCGTGCCGAGATACGCCAGAGCACCATCGGGTTCATCTTTCAGTTCTATGCGCTGATCCCGACGCTCAGCGCCTATGAGAACGTCGAGATGCCGCTGCTGTTGGGCCGCGTGGGGGCCTCCGAACGGCGCGAGCGGGTGATGCACCTGCTAGAAGCAGTTGGCCTGGCCGACCGCGCCGATCATCGACCCGATCAGCTTTCAGGTGGAGAGCAGCAGCGCACGGCTGTGGCGCGGGCGCTGGCCACCAATCCCACGATGGTGCTGGCCGACGAGCCCACCGCCAATCTCGATACGGCCAATGGCCAGCAGGTTATGGAGATCATGATGCGGCTCAATCAGGAGACGGGCGTTACGTTCGTCTTTGCCACGCACGACCCCCGCGTGATCAAGTACGCGCGTCGCGTGGTCACCTTGCGCGACGGCCTGGTGGTGTCCAACGGGGATGCGCCGAACGCAGGAGGGGAGTGAGATGCGGGCCAGAGCGCTGCTGCTGGGCCTTGTGCTGGCCACGCTGATGGCGCTGGCCGGCTGTCGTGCCAAAGGCGCCGTTGGCACGCTGCCAACCGTGGTGTTGGGCGTCGAGGCGACGCGCGTCGAGGCGGTGGGCGCGGACGGGCCGGGCGCGGTGGCGCCGCAGCCACTTGTCTCACGCGCGATGAGTGGCCTGACAGCCTCGGGCCGAGTGGCGCCTGCGCGCCAGGCGCAGTTGGCCTTTGGGAGCGCGGGGCGCGTGGCGCAGGCAGCTGTGGCCGAGGGCGAGCGCGTGGCCGCTGGCCAAACGCTGCTCACGCTGGATGACCAGATCTGGCAGGCGCAAAGGGCTCAGGCGCAGGCGGCGCTGGAGGGCGCGCTGGCCAGCCAGGCGCTGCAGCTGGCGGGCCCCTCCGATGAAGCGTTGCGTCAGGCGCAGGCAGCAGTGGACATCGCCGTGGCCGGGTTGGGCGCTTTGGAGGCCGGACCACGGCCAGAACAGGTGGCCCAGGCTGAGGCTAGCCTGGCGACGGCGCAGGCGGGCCTGACCCGGCTGGAGCGGGGGGCCACCGCGCTGGAACTCGAAGGCGCGCGGCTGGGCGTCGAGCAGGCCAGGGGCGCGCTGTGGGCGGCGCAGAGCCAGCGAGACGTGATCTGTGGCAGCCGTGCTCTGGCCGAGTCGCAATGTGACGGCGCCGAGGCGCAGGTGCTGGTGGCCGAGACGGGCGTCAAACAGGCCGAGAACCAGTTGGCCCGACTGGCTCAGGGAGCCGATGCAGAGACGCTGACCCAGGCGCGGCAGGCGGTGCGGGCCGCGGCGGCGCAGTTGACGCTGGCGCAGCAGCCTGCGACGCGCTATGACCTGGCGGCGGCACAGGCGCAGGTGGCTGCCGCACAGGCGGGCGTGGCGGCGCTAGAGGAGGGGCCGCGGCCTGCTCAACTGGCCGCAGCGCAGGCGCAGGTGGCTGCCGCGCAGGCGCAGGTGGACGCTGTGGAGGCGCAACGCGAACTGCTCGCAGTGAGCGCGCCCTTTGCTGGCGTGGTCACGGCGCTCAATGTCCATGCCGGGCAGTGGGTCACTCCGGGTCAGGTGGCGGTGGTCGTGGCCGATCTGGATGCACTGGTGGTCGAGACCACCGACTTGAGCGAACTGGACGTGCCGGGCATCGCCGCGGGGCAGCCGGTGGTGGTGACCATCGAGGCGTTGGCGCTGGACGCCCCCGGGCGGGTGAGCGCTATCGCGCCGCTGGCCGAGACGCTGGGCGGTGACGTGGTCTATCGGGTGACCGTGACGCTGGACGAGCAGCCTGCGGGCCTGCGGGCGGGCATGAGCGTGAGGGTGGCGTTCTAGACCCCTCGGCTCAGGGCCGCAGGCGATGCGTTGCGCTCTTGCTGTTGCCCGCTCGGGCGTGTCCCGAGCGGGCATTGCCTTTTTTGCCTGGGTGCGCTGGCAAGCTGCGGCTGGCGTTGACAGTGTTATGCGCCCACACTATTATCGGCGCCAGAAGACGTGCAGCCCAGAGGCATCCAACAAGGAACTTCACCTGATGGCTAATGACATCTCGGCGTTGCGCGAGCCCGCTGAATTGCCGCGCTGGGCAATCATCACCCTCTCCATCGTAGCCGGGGCATTGGGGCTGGCTGGGCTGGCAGCGCTGGGGGTCAGCAGTTACCCGCTGTTCCATAGCCTGGCCGAATTGTTGTGCATCAGCATCGCCTGGGGGGTGTTCGGGCTGGCCTGGGGCGCGCGACGCTATCGCCATACGGACAATGGCTATATTCTGTTGCTGGGCATCTCGCTCCTCTTTGTCGGCATTCTCGATTTCGTCCATACGCTCACCTATCGCGGCATCGCCATGTTTGTGGGCTATGATGCCGACCTGCCCACGCAGCTCTGGATCTCGGCGCGCTATGTGCAGAGCCTTTCATTTCTGGCGGCGTTTGCGCTGCTGGTGACGCGGGGAGCATCGTGGCTGACCCGGCCGCGCGCGCCCTTGTGGGCGCTGCTGGGCTATGCGCTGATCACCGGGCTGTTGCTGGCCGCCTGCTTTGGGCGCGTGTTCCCCCCCTGCTTCATCGAAGGGGTGGGGCTGACGCCGTTCAAGTGCGTGAGCGAGTATGTCATTGCCGGGCTGTTGGTGCTGGCTATGGCCTTGCTCTGGTGGCGCCGCGAGCGGCTGGAGCGCGAGGCGAGTCGCTGGCTACTGGGCGGGTTGCTCGCGGCCACGATTGCCGAGCTGGTGTTCACCTACTATGTTGATGTGACCGACACGATCAATATGACGGGACACCTGTTCAAGGTGCTGGCCTATGTCTGTTTCTACCGCGCGATCGTGCTGACCGGCATCGAGCGCCCTCAAGCGCTGCTGTTCCGCGCGCTGACGGCCAGCGAGGTGCAATACCGCCATCTGGCCGAGAATACCCGCGACTATGTCCTGCGCTATGATCGGGCGCATCGCCATGTGTATGCCAACCCGGCGGCCATTGCCGCCACGGGCACCACCGAGGCCGAGTTCATCGGGCATACCCATCGCGAGCTGGGTTTCCCCGAACACCTGTGTGATTTGTGGGAGCGCGGCATCGACCGGGTATTCGCAACGGGCCAGCCCTATGGCGAGGTGTTTGTGTGGGATGGACCTAGCGGGCCGGTGACGCTGGACTGGCGGCTGGCTCCCGAGGTCGAGCATGGGCAGGTGGAAACGGTGCTGGCCGTTTCACGCGACATTACGGCCATCGTGGCGGCGGAGAAGGCGCTACGGACGCGTGAGGCGGAACTGGCAGCCATCTATGAGAATGCCCCGCTGATCATGGTGTTGGTGGGCACCGATGGCCGGGTGCAGCGCGCCAATCGCTATGCGCTGACCTATGCGGGCGCGAACCTGAAGGAGATGATGGCCCTGCCCGCCGGCATGGCGCTGAAATGCGCCAACGCTATTTACGATGAGGAGAACTATGGTTTGGGGCCCCGGTGTGAAGGCTGTCGGTTGCGCCAGATGATGCTCGATACGTTGGCCACCGGCGCCAGCCACTTTCAGGCGCCGGTGCGGCTGCCCTTTACCCTGGAAGGCGAGCTGCAGTGGCGCGACCTGTTGATCTCGACCACGCGGCTGGACGTGGCGGGCGAGCCGCTGGCGCTGGTCAGCATGCTCGACATCACGGCACGCGTGCAGGCCGAAACGGCGCTCAAGGCCAGCGAGGCGTTGCTGAAAGAGACACAACGCCTGGCGCGCCTGGGTGGCTGGGAGCTGGATGCGGCCACAGGACGAGTGACTTGGACCGAGGAGACCTATCGCATTCACGAGGTGCCTCTGGGCTTTGAGCCGGCGGTAGCGAGCGCCCTCGACTTTTACGCCCCTGGAGATCGCGCCATCCTGGAACAGGCGCTGCAGCGTGCCACGGTGGCTGGTGAGCCGTACGATCTCGAGCTACAGTTCGTCACCGCTCAGGGGCGGCGCTTGTGGGTGCGCACGACCGGCGCGGCCGAGTGGGGCGAGGGTCATGCGGCCAAGCTGTCGGGCACCTTTCAGGACATCACCGCGCGCAAGCAGGCCGAGTTGGCTTTGCAGCAAGCTCACGATGAGCTGGAGCGGCGGGTGCAAGAGCGCACCCAGCAGTTGACGGCAGCCAACGTCGAGCTGCAGGCGCTCTCGAGCGCCGAGCGCCGCCAACGCGAGCTGGCCGAGACGCTGGCGGCGACCAGTCTGGCGTTGACGCGGAGCCTCAGTCTCGACGAGGTGCTGAAAACGTTGCTGGCGCAGCTCGACCGATTGGTGACCTATGACAGCGCCGCCGTGCTGCTGCCGCAGGATGCGGTGCGCTGGGCTGTGCAGGCCGCTCGGGGCTATGAGGGCTGGCCGGACGCGCCCGATATCGTCGGCCTGGCGCTGAGCGCCGACGCCAACGCCACCCTGGGCGAGCTGCTGGCCGAGCACCGCAGCGTGTTGGCGACTCGAGGCAGCACCGCGCGCGGCAACGGCCACCCCCTGGGCATCGCACAGGCGCAAAGCTGGCTGAGCGTGCCGTTGGTGGTGGGCGAGCAGGTCATTGGCCTGTGCTTGCTGGACAAGGCGGAGCCCGATTCCTATAGCGCTGAGCACGTCTTTTTGGTGGAGGCCATCGCCGGGCAGGTGGCGGTGGCGGTGCAAAACGCCTGGCTATTTGAGGAAGTGCGCGCCGGGCGCGAGCGGCTGCAGGCGCTGACGCGCCGCCTGGTGGAGGTGCAAGAGACTGAGCGCCGCTACATTGCCCGCGAGCTGCACGATGAGGCGGGGCAGGCCCTGACATCGCTGAATGTAGGCCTGCGCCTGCTGGAGCGCGAGGCGCACCAGCCAGAGGCAGTGGCTGCCGGAGCCGCCGACCTGCGCCGCCGGCTGGATGAGGTCTTGGAGAACCTGCATCGCCTGGCCATCGACCTGCGCCCGGCCAGCCTGGATTACGTGGGGCTGGTGGCGGCACTGCAACAATATGCGGAAGCGATCACCGCCCAGACTGGCCTTACGGTGGAGCTGGAGGCTGTCAATCTACAGCGTTTGCCCCTGGAGATGGAGACGGCGCTCTATCGCATCGCCCAGGAGGCGCTCACTAACGTGGTGCGCCATGCGCAGGCCACCCGCGTGGATGTGCTGCTGATGCAGGAAAGAGATATGATCACCCTGATGGTGGAAGACAACGGTGTGGGGTTCGATCCCGAAAATCACGACGCCTCGGGGCGGCTGGGTCTGCTGGGCATTCGCGAGCGGGTCGAGATGCTGGGCGGCACGTTGTTGCTCGAGAGTGCGCCAGGCGCCGGGGTGACGCTACGGGTGCAAGTGCCGCTGGTGGGAGGGCGATGAGGACACGCATTCTGATCGTCGACGACCACGGCGTGTTGCGGGCGGGGCTGCGCGCGCTGATCAGCGCCGAGCCCGATCTGGAGGTGGTGGGCGAGGCGGCAGACGGCGTGGCGGCATTGCGCCTAGCGGCGGCACTGCATCCCGATGTGGCGCTGATGGACATCAACTTGCCGCAGATGGACGGGCTGGAAGTGACCCAACGCCTGCTGGCAGCGCAACCGGACGTGCGTGTGCTGATCTTTTCGATGCACGAGGACAAGGCGCTGCTGCAAGAGGCGCTACGCGTGGGCGCGGCGGGCTATGTGGTCAAGCGGGCAGTGGAATCGGAGCTGGTCAACGCGATTCGGGCGGCGATGCGCGGCGAGCTGTACATTCACCCCGCCATGACGCGCGCGTTGCTGGCGGCGACGGGGGCGCCGGGCGCTGCACCGCCAGGCGACGCGGGGGCTGATGCAGACGCCGGTGCGCTGCTCACGCCGCGCGAGGTGGAGGTGCTAAAGCTGATCGCTTTGGGGCACACCAACCGCGAGATCGCTGACCAGTTGATGATCAGCCCGCGCACGGTCGAAAGCCATCGCGCCAATCTGATCGGCAAGCTCGATCTGCACAGCCGCGTCGAGCTGGTGCGCTATGCCGCCGCGCATGGCTGGCTGGATAGGCAAGGGCCCTGAGCAGCGCCTATTGATAGACACGGTATATTCTCGCATGCCGGCTCCGTAGTCCATACGGAGCCGGCCTTGTTTTTCTCCGCAGTTCGCCACAGCCGCGTGTCAAGAGAAATCCGTGCTCGCTACGCTTCCGCCACGCGGAGCTGGCTGTCATACTGGGCGCCATGGGGAGTCTGTGAGCTTGAGGTGTGGCGTGAGCGCGTCTGCCGGTCTGTCGTCCTGTGTTTTGTTGGGCGTGGCGAGGCCCTTTGGCGCCGCCTCCGGCGTGTGGCCCACGCTGTCTCGTCTGCGCAAAGCCCCCTTGCTCCATGGCGCCCCCATCACCATGGAGGTGATTATGCCGCCGCGTACCGTCCCCTATCCGCAGCTACCGCTCGATACTGCTCGCGTCGCGCGGTCCGTCTACAACCGCGAGCACCTCTATCTGCTCATTGGTGACCGCCTGGATTTGCTGTGCGCTGACGTGAGCTGGCAAGACCTGACCGTGTTTGGCGGCAGCGATGCCAGATCACTGTTTACCATGGCCATGCTGACCCTCTTTCAGTTCGCCGAGGATGTTCCCGATCGCCAGGCGGCCGATGCGTTGCGCACACGGCTGGACTGGAAATACGCCCTGCACCTGCCGCTGGACTATCCCGGGCTGGATCCCGCGCGCCTGGCCGAGTTTCGCCAGCGACTGACAGGCAATGAGGTGGGCGAGCGGGTTTTGGGCTGCCTGTTGGACCGTCTGGAGAGCGTGGGCTTGCTGGGCGGCGTGCACAAGCGCGGGGCCGATGCACGGCGCGTGCTGTGGACGGTGGAGGCGCTGAATCGGCTGGAGCGCGCCCAGACGGCCATGAGCCTGGCGCTAGAAGCGCTAGCGGCCAACGATCCCGATTGGCTGCGGCGAGTTGGCTCGCCGCATTGGCATGCGCGCTATGGTCGCGAGGTGAGCATCAAGAGCCTGCTCCAGAGGAACAATCTGGCGGCGCAGCTCGAGGCCCTGGGGGCCGATATCGCGCACCTGCTCTCGGTGGTGCGTGCAAGCGGCCACGAGGACATGGCGCATTGGCCCGAGATGCTGGCCTTGCAGAGCCTGTGGGAACAGACCTATGGCGCGCAGGGGCCGGCCCATTCAGAGCGGCCAGATAGGCCCACATGAGCCCCAGGAGGTGCTATGGACAAGGCGAACGGCCCGAGGCGGGCAAGAGATTGTCGTTGCTAGACATCACTATCACGCGAGGAGAGACACACATGAGTGCACAGTCGCAGACAGGCAACCGCAGACGCCGGCAATGGTCGGCGCGTCTCTATCGGGGCATGCCGGCCGCCTCGCTCTTGCTGGCATTGGCGCTGACGCTGGGGCCGATCTTGCCGCGCGCCGTGGCTCAGGCCACGCCGGCGGCCCTACCGGAGCCCGTGGCCCTGGCGGCCCCGGCCGCGGCAGCCCTCACCAACATCCTGACGCTACGCGTGGTCAGCGCGCGCACAGAACCCAAGGCGCTTGATGGCGCCGGCGTCATGAAAGGTGACGTGGTCACCGGGCCGTACGAGTGGCAGATCGTCGTGGACAACTCTGGCGATCCCTTTGATGACACCGACTGCTTCGCCTACTTGGATCCGCCGGCCAACACGGTCCGCAACCCCAACTATCCTGATGGTTGCGACTGGCCAGGCGTCAAGACCAATGCGGCGTGGGCCCCGATCGTCACGCAGGGCAACCAGGACGACCTGAACGAAACCGACGGCATCACCCTGCCGGATGGCAAGTACCTGATCTCGGTGATGGCCGAGGGCTTTAAGGTGGACGGCGAGCACTTTACCGTGCCGCTGGAGGGCGTTGGGCTGGTCGAGGTTGGGGTGCACCCCCATCCGTTGCCCTCGGCTTCAATGGTCATCAAGGTCTTTCACGACAAGGCGCTGACCAATGGCCAATTTGACGCCCCCGTGGAGGACAGCGTGTGTCCGGGTGAGATGTGCATGGCTGGCTTTAGGGTGATGCTGAACGACATCGTCGGCGAGATCACGGCGGACCTCTTCGGCAACCCGCTCTGCACCGTGTATGAGAAGGACCCCGACACCGGCGAGATCCTTTTTGACGATGACGGCATGCCGATTCCCGTGCCCAATACGGGCGGCGAGTGTCTGAGCGACGAGAAAGGCTTGATCAATATCCCCAACATTGGGCCGATCCGCTACGACGTCCTCGTCACGCCACCGGATGGCACGAACTGGATTCAGACCACCACGCTAGAGGGTTCACACGGCTGGGACACCTGGCTGCAGGAGGGTGGCACCGGACTCGACAACGAGTTCCTGATCGCCGCCGAGCCCTTCCCGTGGACGATCTTTGGCTTTGTCAAGCCCTCCGAGGCCCCGTTGCCCCCCGTCGAAGGTGGCGGCAGCATCACGGGCGTCATCGCGGGCATCACCAGCTACACCCCTTCGTTGGGCGGTTTGCCGCATCAGGGGGATATCTGGGGCGGCCTGATGGGCGCCAAGATCGAAGAGACGATCGAGTTCCCCTGGATCTCGATCAACGGCCTGCAGGCCGGCGACCAGGCCATCTGGGTTGGCATGGGCAACGCCGACGGCAGTTTTCAGGTCGACAATGTCCCGCCGGGCGACTATTTCGTGACCTATTGGGACCTGAACCAGCACTATATCCTGGACTTTGTGCAGACGACGGTCGAACCTGGCCAGGTGACCGACATCGGCGTGCGCACCATGACCAACTGGTTCACCAACTGGTACGGCGTGGTCTTTAACGATATCAACGAGAACGGGCGTCAGGATCCTGGTGAGCCCGGCGTGCCCGACTATATCGTTGTGTTGCGCGACCGCGACAACACCGAGATCGACCGCATGTCCATCGCTTCGGTGACCGACCCGAACGGCAACTGGTCGCTGGCCAAGGGCTACCCCATGGGGTCATGGATGGTGCTCGAGGCTTACAGCGACCTCTATCGCACGACGGGCGTCACCTATCAGGCCAGCAACGCTAAAGAAGAGACGACGGTGCTGGGCAATATCGTGGACATGGCGGTTCTGCCGATCTTTAGCCAGGCAGGCCGCCTCGACTGGGGCGTCAAGGCCTATGCCCCCGGCACCAATGGTGGCATCGCGGGCACGGTGTTCTACGACACCGTGCGCGCCGAGGACGACGCCGCGTACGCCCTCGCCGAGCCGTGGCAGCCGGGCATCCCGGGGCTGACGCTGAACCTGTACGAGGCTCAGAAGGACGCCCAGGGCAACCTGATTTATGAGGCCGATGGCTCGGTTGCCAAGGGCCCCCTGCTCTCCACGACCGTGACCGAGGACTTTGAGCGGCCCAAGGACTGCCAGCCGCTGGACGTGGACGGCAATCCGGTGGACTATCCATCGCTGCCGCCATCGACCGGCGGTTATGACTGCCTCGAGGGGCCGCCGATGGGCGTGCAGTTTGGCCACGACCAACAGCCGCTCCCAGGCAACTATGGCTTTGGTGAGATCACGCTGGACGAATTTGGGAATGAGCTCGCAGAGCCGATTCCCCTTCCCCCCGGCGACTATCTCGTCGAGGTCGTCATCCCCACGGATCCGATCTTTGGGCGACCGCTGTACGAGGTGACTCGCGAGGAAGACGTCAATATCTATGATGGCGACGTCTTCGCGCCTCAGGTGCCGCCACCCCCCTGCGCAGGCCCGCTTCACGTCGTCGACGTGGCCGGCATCGGTGACGATGGCCCTAACGCCGTCCTGAACCCCGGCTATGTCGAAGTGGGCGGCAGCCGCTTTGAGGGCCAGGAAAAGCCGCTCTGCAACGTCAAGTTGGCAACGGTGACCGATCAGAAGGGCATTGCCCCCATCTTTAACCTGTGGACCAAGGTGCCCATCCCGGGTCGCTGGCGCGGGTATATCATCGATGACCTCAACGTGTCCAGCAACCCCATGGAGCTGTTCTTTGGCGAAAAGGTGGGTCTGCCCTACATGCCCATGGGCATCTATGACTTTTCAGGGCGGCTGGTGCACACCGTGCACAGCGACTTTCACGGCGTGTATGAGGTGATCTTGCCTTCGGACGGCACGTACAACGCCCCAACCCCCAGCGGCATGCTGGCCAGCATGTACTATATCTATGGCAACGACCCCGGGCAGCCGGGCGCCTTTAACGAGCGCTACCATCCGGGCTACCGGTCCATCGGCACGACCTTTGAGGTCTATCCCGGAGTGACGGTGCCCTCTGACCTGGCGCCAACACAGGCTGGCGCGCTGATCTGGGCGCCCGGCTCGTTGAACTCGCAACTGGCAGCCTGCAAGCTGGAGGATACCACGCCGCAGCTCTATGCCGTGTCACAGCCCTTTGTGAACGGCAATGGCACGTTCACCATCTGGGGAGCGGGCTTTGGGGCCCTGCGCGGGCGTGGCCAGGTGCGCCTGGGCGACCGCATTTTGCCCGTCTTGAGCTGGAGCGACCGCGAACTCCTGGCGCAAGTGCCGCCGGGCGTGCCTCGCGGCCCATACCAGCTAACAGTGCGCGCCGACAATCTGGAGACGACCGTTAACGGCCTGACCTTCCATGTGCTCGGCCAGGGCTACAATCCGACGTTGTTCGAAGTGGGTCCGGGTAAGCCGTATGACACGATCCAGGCGGCGCTGGACGACGCGGCCGTGGCTGGCGACTCGCTGGTGGTGGTCTATCCCAACACCTCTGTGCCGCTGACCAACCCAATGGGCATGTGGCTCGAGAACCCGGTCATCTACTCGCCCGTCAAGCTGCAGGGCGTGGGCCCAGGCGGCGTGTATCCGGACGAGTCGGGCGTTCTGGGCTCGACGCTGGACGGGCGTGGCATGGGCGGCACCGAGGAATAT
>Ga0351910_1223_pt1 | contig 14320 bp, 9 predicted proteins | sample TotcelHT113001L5_FD_206860 | JGI IMG/M metagenome (GOLD analysis project Ga0351910, IMG submission 206860) | Enriched cells from coal bed in the Powder River Basin, Montana, United States - Total cells T11 rep1 HSBNCT.T11.300.1.L5 ...
ATGTGTGAGAAATCAGCCATGAAACGATCCGTCGGTATTGTTGCCTATGTTCTTTGCTGCTTCGCACTCCAAGTGGCTGCCGCCGAGAAGAACGCGCCACCGGCGAATGTAGTGCTGAAGCAGTTCCCGATCAAGGTGAACCAGGGCGTGGCGGTCGACGCGAAGTATCTCTACGCGATCAGCAACACGACCATCCTCAAGTGCGACAAGGAAACCGGCATGACCGTTGCCAGTTGGAAGGCCGACAAGACGAAGGATGCCTTCAAGCATTTCACCCACATGAACAGTGGGACGGTCATCGACGGGAAGCTCTACTGCGCGCACTCCCGCTTCCCCGAGGACAAGAACGACAACAGCATCGAGGTCTGGAATGTCGAAGGGACGAAAATCGAGCATGAAAAGACCATCCGCATGCCGCGCGACCATGGTTCGCTGACCTGGATCGACCGGCGCAAAGACGATTCGTGGTGGCTCTGCTATGCCGTTTACGGCAAGGATCAGAACAAGAACACCAGGCTCGTGAAGTATCGCTTCGAGAACGGCCAGTTTGCCGAAGTGAAGGTGTGGACGTTTCCCGAGGAGGTGCGCGCCAACTGGGCCTGGGGGAGTTGCTCGGGCGGATCGTGGGGCCCGGACGGGTATCTCTACACCACGGGGCATGACGAACCGCGTGCCTATGTCTTGGAGGTCGATGTCAACGATCAGCTCAAGTACGTCCGGACGGAGGAAGGCGTCGGTTTCTTCGGGCAGGGGATCGCATGGGACCGTTCCTCGGACAAGCCGGTGCTCTGGGGGATCGTCAGAGGCAAAAACATCTCCGCGACGCTGATCCCGGACAAAGAACCCGATCGGAAATCGATCGGATCCAAAGGTGCGTTTCTCTTCCTGCTCGCGCCGCTGGTCACACTTCATACTGCGGACGGCCCAACACCTGTTGTCACCGTCAAGAAGGATCTGCTGAACTCCATCCAAAAAATCCAAATCGCTGCCACAAGAGGACCAAGATTATGAAACAGTCATCACACTCCAAATCATCACAATCCCGTATCAATCAGTCAGGAGATCGCATGAGAATCAGGGAATTCACTTTTGGCAAGAGCCTTTCGCGTGCTTGTGTCGCCGGCGTCATGGTTTCGGCGGTGCTGGCGATGCTGGCCGCCTGCTCGATCTCCGCGGCCGATCTCATTGAGGTCCATGTCGCCCCCACGGGCAATGACGCCGCCGACGGCAGCCGGGCGAAACCAGTGGGCAGCCTCATCGGCGCCCGCGATGCGGTGCGTCGCCTGCGCGCAGCCGGCAAGACCGGTCCGGTGCGCGTGGTGGTGGCGGACGGCACCTACCGCGTCGTCGAGCCACTGGTGCTGACACCCGAGGACGGCGGCAGCGCCGAGGCGCCGGTCCGTTACGAGGCCGCGCCGGGCGCGAAGCCGGTGTTCAGCGGCGGCCGGGTCATTGCCGGCTTCAAGCCTGCCGGCGATGGCGTCTGGGCCGCACAGGTGCCCGAAGTCGCCGCCGGCAAGTGGTATTTCGAGCAGCTCTTCGTCGACGGCAAACGGGCGGTGCGCGCCCGCGAACCGAACCGCTTCTGGCACTACCTGGAAAAAGTGGAGGAGGAGGTTTTGAACGCCGAACGGGGAGTCGATGGCAGGCGGGCCAGGGGTGCGCGGCAGACGGTAAAGCTGCGTACCGACGACGCCGCCATCCTGCGCGGTCTGAAGCCGGAGGATCTGAAGGACGTCAACCTGGTGGTCTACCACAACTGGGACAACACCCGGCGTTTCATCGACAGCTTCGATGCCGCCACCAGCACCCTCGTCACCACCGGCGCGGGCATGAAACCATGGAACCAATGGAAGCGCAACAGCCACTACATCATCGAGAACTGCAAGGCCGCCTGCGACGCGCCGGGCGAGTGGTTTCTGGGCCGCGATGGCGTGCTGATTTATCGCCCGCTGCCGGGTCAGGACATGGCCAAATCGCAGGTGGTCGCGCCGGTGAGCGAGCGCTTCATTCTCATTCAAGGTACGGCGGCGAAGCCCGTCGCCCATGTCACGTTCAGCGGCCTCGCCTTCCGCCACGGCCAATGGCTGACGCCGGAGAGCGGCTTCGAGCCGCACCAGGCGGCGGCGCCCATCGAGGCGGCGGTGCAGGCGGACGGGGCCAGCCATGTCACTTTCGAGCGTTGTGAGATCGGCCACCTGGGCATCTACGCCCTCTGGTTCCGCAAGGGGTGCTCCGACAACACGGTGCGGCAATGCCACATCCACGATTTCGGCGCCGGCGGCGTGCGCATCGGCGAAGCTAATTGGGTGATGGATGCCAAGGAGCCGACGCAGCGCAACACCATCGACAACAACATCATCCGCAACGGCGGCTGGATCTTCCCCTGCGCCGTGGGCGTGTGGATCGGCTCCAGCCCCGACAACACCGTCACCCACAACGACATCAGCGACCTGTTCTACTCCGGCATCTCGGCCGGCTGGCGCTGGGGTTACGACGCCAGCACCTGCAAGCGGAACACCATCCGCTTCAACCACGTCCACCACCTGGGCAAGGGCCTGCTCTCCGACATGGGCGGCATCTACACCCTCGGACCGTCGGAAGGCACCGTGGTCGCGAATAACGTTTTTCACGATATCAGCTCGTATTCGTACGGCGGCTGGGGGATGTATACCGACGAGGGTTCGACCGGCATCACCTTCGAGGACAACCTGGTCTACAACACCAAGGACGGCAGCTTTCACCAGCACTACGGCAAGGAGAACATCGTCCGCAACAACATCCTGGTGGACAGCAAGGAGCGCCAGATCGCCCTCAGCCGCACCGAAACGCACCTGACCATCAGTTTCGAGCGCAACATCATCGTGTGGAAGACGGGTCCGGCCCTGTCCGGTTCCTGGGGCAAGTCCAAGACGGTGAGCGGCGGCAACTGCTGGTTCAACAGCGCCGGCGCGCCCATCGAGTTCATGGGCAAACCCCTGGCCGAATGGCAGAAGGCCGGGCATGAGACCGGTTCCATCATCGCCGATCCGCTGCTCACAGATCCTGACAACGGCGATTTCCGGGTAAAGCCCGGCTCGCCGGCCCTGGCCTTGGGCTTCAAGCCCTTCGACTACGCCAAAGCGGGCGTGTACGGCGATGCGGAGTGGATCGCCCTGGCGAAGGCGTGGACCTACGCCCCGGTCGGCACCCCGCCCATACCCCGTCCGGTGGCGGTGGACGACACCTTCGAACGCGACGAGCCGGGCAAGCCGCCGCGGGGTGTCGAGATGAGCGTCGAGAAAAAGGACGGCGCCGCCATCGTGGTGACGAACGAGACCGCCGGCGAAGGGAAGCAAAGCGTGAAGCTGGTGGATGCGGCGGGTCTGAAGAAGGCCTGGGAACCGCAAATGGGTTGGACGGTGGACTATGCGTCCGGCGCCGCCACCTGCGCCTTCTGGCTGCGGGTCGAGAAGGCGTCCGTGCTCAACCTGGAGTGGCGCGACCGCAAGAGCGCCCCGGGCGGCACCGGCGCACGTTTGCGCATCCAAGACGGCAAACTGCGTCTGGATGGCGGCCAGACACTAGACCTGCCGATGGACCAGTGGGTGCGGTACGTCATCACCGGCACGCTCGGCGTCGAGGACGGGAAGTGGTCGCTGGCCGTGACCCTGCCGGGCCAGGAGACGAAGACCTTTGCCGATCTGCCCTACCAGCACCAGGGTTTCCGGCAGCTCACCTGGTTTGGCGTGATGAGCACCGCCAACGCCACGACCACGAGCTACCTCGACGGGGTGTCGCTCAGCGTGAAATAGAGCGCAGATTCTGAACACGACACACGAAAGGAACAAGGAATGACCATGAAACACACAATCACGATCCTCACCGCCCTGCTGCTTGTATCGCTGGCCTTTCCGGGCTTCGCCGCCGAGGCGCGCAAGCCGAACCTGCTGATCATCACGGTCGACGACATGAGCGCCGATTCGGTCGGCGTCTTCGGCTGTCCGGTGAAGGATACCACGCCCAATATCGACCGGCTGGCTGCGCGGGGCATGCGTTTCCACTACGCGCACACCGTCGTGGCCAACTGCATGCCTTCGCGCAACGTCATGTGGTCTGGGCGCTATCCGCACAATAACGGTGTTCTGGGGTTCGATCCAATCAAGAAGGAGGACAAGGACTACCCGGTGTTGGGCGACCTCCTGAGCGAGGCGGGCTGGTTCACGGGTATCCGCGAGAAGGTGGGGCACTCGACCCCCTATATGCCGTTTCCCTGGGGTATTATTCTTAAAAAGCTTCCCGACGGTACCACGCCGCATATTAAGGACGCGTCTTCCTACGGTGCGTCGACCAAACAGGGCATCAAGGCGGCGAAGGAGGCGGGCAAGCCATTTTGCCTGATGATGAACATCTCCGATCCGCACACGCCGTTCTACAAGGACGGGGACCCGCACGTGCCGTCGAAGGTCTTCACACCGGACGGGATCGTTGTTCCCGGTTTTCTTCCGGACGACCCGGTCGTGCGCAAGGAACTCGCGCGCTACTACTCGACGGTACGTCGCGCCGACGATGCCGTCGGCGCGATTCTCGATGCGCTGAAGACGTCCGGTGAAGAGACGAGGACCGTGATTTTCTTCGTCTCCGATCACGGCATGCCGTTGCCGTTCGCCAAGACGCAGATGTACCACCACAGCACCAGCACGCCGCTCATTGTCCTGTGGCCCGGCGTCACGAAGGCGGGTGCGGCGGATCGCGAGCACATGATTTCGGCCGTCGACTTCCTGCCGACGCTGCTCGATGTCCTCGAGATCAAGCAGCCGCCCGGCTTCGACGGCCGTTCGTTCGCCCCGTTGCTTCGCGGCGAGAAACAGGAAGCCCGTCAGATGGTTTTCAAGGAGTACGATCAGAACTCCGGTCGCCAGCGCACGCCGATGCGCGCCATCCAGACCAGGGACTGGCTGTACATTTTCAACCCGTGGTCGAATGGTACGCGCATCATGGGCGGCGCCACGGCCCACACGGCGACCTGCAACAGGATGCGTCAGTTGGCCGCGGCGGATCCGGCGGTTGCGGCGCGGGTCGCTCTCTTCGACCATCGCAAACCTGAAGAAGCGTATTTTATTGGACGCGATACCGATGCGCTGGTGAATCTCATAGGGGAGCCCGAGCACCGCGAACGGATCGCCGCGCTCGCCCACCTGCTGGGCGAGTGGATGGTCAGGACGAAGGACCCCTTGGTGGATGTCTTCCGCAAGCGTGATGACGCGGTCTATCGCGAGAAGTACATGGGGGAGATTGAAGGCGTAGGTGGCGCTTCGAGGAAGGAGCGCAAGAAAGGCAAGCAGGACATGGATGGCGAAAAGCCGGAGTAATGGTTCTTCGAGTTTCTCAAGAAGGTCCTGGCGTACATGATAACACAGTCCAATCAGTGTAACAGTTAGCCCTTTCCGCTGTCAGAGCTGGTTGGCGGGCTGGCTGGTCAGGACGTATTTGCGGACGAGTTGCGATAGAGGAGCGGTTGAGCGACAGATGGGCCTTGGAGCAGGAGCGTTTGAAAAGCCTGGTAGAGGGCCGGTGTCCTTACCGGTGTGGGAACCTGAACACGAGGGCCAGTGATGACCAAGGAAACCAGTGCTGCGGCTGCGCACACCTGCGGGCCGGCTTGAGGTTGACTGGCGAGGGAAGGTGGCGACCTTCAGCGATCGGAAGTCGAACACAGACCAATAAGGAGGTGTAAGAGTGAACTGCACCCGACGGGATTTTCTGAAATGGATAGCCACCGGGGCGGCGATACTGAGCCTGGGCGGGGGCACGCTGGCGGACGCGGCCAAGCCCAACATCGTCCTTATCATGGTGGACGACATGGGTTTTTCCGACATCGGCTGCTACGGGGGTGAGATTCCCACGCCCCACATCGACGCGCTGGCCGCTGGCGGGCTGTGCTTCACCCACTTTTACAACGCCGCACGCTGCAGTCCGACGCGCGCCGCTTTGCTCACCGGCCTCTACAACCACCGCGGCTACCTCAACGACCACTGCGTGACCATCGCCGAGGTACTCCAAACCGCCGGCTACTTCACCATCCAAACCGGCAAGTGGCACGTCGGCGACAAGCTGCCGCAGTGGCCGGCGCAGCGCGGATTCGACCGCAGCTACACGGTGCCCCAGGGCGGCGGTTTCTACTTCAAGCCCATCCCCGACCGCTTCATCGTCGAGGGCGACACGATTCTCTACCGGGAGGGCGGCGCCGAGCCGCCCCCGGGATGGTACAGCACCGACGCGTTCGCCGATTACGGGATCAAGTACATCGGTGAGGCGCTGACGGAGAAAAAGCCGTTCTTCCTCTACCTGGCCTTCAACGCGCCGCACTGGCCGTTGCAGGCTCCGCCCGAGGACATCGCTAAGTTCCGCGGCCAATACAGGAAGGGTTGGGACAGACTACGCGAGGAGCGTCACGCCCGCCAGATCGAAATGGGGATCGTGGACAAGAAGTGGCCGCTCACCCCGCGCGACGCGCAGGTCAAGGCCTGGGACGCGCTGAGCGAGGCGGAAAAGAACGAGCAGGACGAGCGTATGGCGATCTACGCGGCGGTGGTCAACCGTATGGACCGCGCCGTCGGCCACGTGGTGGATTATCTGAAGCAGCAGGGCGCGTACGAAAACACGCTGATCCTCTTCCTGTCGGACAACGGCGGCTGCAACGAGGGCGGAGTGCATGGCAGCAACGCCAAGCCCGGCGTGCCGGGCACGCACGAGTCGCAAGTCTTCTACGGCTCCTCCTGGGCTAACGCCTCCAACACGCCGTTCCGCCTCTACAAGAAGTGGGTGCATGAGGGCGGCATCGCCACGCCGCTGATCGCGCACTGGCCGGCCGTGATTCAAGACGGCGGCAAGCTGACCGGCGAGGTCGGGCACGTCATCGACCTCATGGCCACCTGCGCGGACGTCGGCGGGGCCGAGTATCCCAAAACCTTGAAGGGCAAGGAAATTCCTCCGCTGGAAGGATTGAGCCTGGCGCCGATCTTCCGCGCGGGCAAGCGTGAGGGCCACGACGCGATCTTCTGGGCGCACGCAGGGAATTACGCGCTGCGCTCGGGCAAATGGAAGCTGGTGTTCAAGGCGGGAGGGCAATGGGAACTCTACGACATCGAGGCTGACCGCACCGAGTTGCACGACCTCGCGGCACAATTTCCCGACAAAGTAAAAGCCCTCGCCGCGAAGTGGGAAGCTTGGGCCGAGCGCACCGAAGTGAAACCGTATCCCGCCAAACCCCGATGAAGGAAACGAGCCGGAAAGAAACAGAGGCCAATCCTATGAAACACACACTCATATTCCTCACCGTCCTACTGCTGGCACCGCTGGCGCCGCTGTTCGCTGCCGAAGCCTCACCGCAGGCGCGGCCCAACATCCTCTGGTTCGTGGTGGACGACATGTCGGCGAACTTCTCGTGTTATGGCGAGACCGGCGTCCGTACGCCCCATGTGGACCGGTTGGCGCGCGAGGGGACGCGTTTCACGCGCGCCTACGCCACCGCGCCGGTCTGCTCGCCCTACCGTTCGGCGCTGATCACCGGGATGTACCAGACCACCATCGGCGCGCATCATCACCGCAGCGGACGGGGCGAGCGTCGGATCCAGTTGCCCGAAGGCGTTCGTCCCATCGCTGAACTGTTTCAGCAGGCCGGGTACTGGACGTGCATCGGCAGTGGTCTACCGGGTTCCGATTTCCGCAGCCGCCCCGCGGCTCGCGACCGTCTCGGCAAGACCGACTACAACTTCGATTGGGACCGGGCGATGTATCACAGCCACGATTGGGCCGCGCGTCAGGCGGGACAACCGTTTTTCATGCAAGTCCAGTTGCACGGCGGCAAACTTCGTGGTGATTCCGTAACAACCAACGCGAATTTCGTGCAGCGCGTCGTCCAGCAGTTGGGGCGCGCCACCGATCCGGCGAGTGTAGTCTTGCCCCCCTACTACCCGCCAGATCCCCTGTTACTTGCCGATTGGGCCGCCTATCTGGACAGCGTGCGGATGACCGACTGGCACGTTGGCCGGGTCATCGAGCGGTTGGAAGCCGAAGGACTACTCGACAACACGTTGGTCATCTTCTTCACCGACCACGGGATCAGCCATGCTCGGGGCAAGCAGTTTTTGTACGACGAGGGTGTACATATTCCACTGATCCTTTGCGGTCCCGGAATCGTTCCGGGCACCGTTCGAAAGGACCTGGTCGAACACATCGACATCGCTGCGGTGTCGCTGGCCGCCGCCGGAATACCGATCCCAGAAACCATGCAAGGGCGCGGCTTGCTGGCTGAAAAGTATGCGGCTCGCGAGGCAGTCTTCGCGGCTCGCGACCGTTGTGGCGAGGCGATGGACCGGATCCGAAGTGTTCGAACCGATCGCTTCTTGTACATCCGCAATTTTCACCCCCGACGTCCGCATCTTCAGCCCAATCAGTACAAAGACAGCAAAGCCATTGTGCAACGCCTGCGACAACTGGACGCCGATGGTTCGCTGGACGATCTCTGGAAAAAACTGCTTTTCGCTGCCGAGCGTCCTGTCGAGGAATTGTATGCCTACCAGGACGATCCCTGGCAGATCCACAACCTGGCGGAGCTACCCGAACACGCCGATACATTGCGGCAACTTCGCCCGCGGCTCGAACGGTGGATCGAGGAAACTGGCGATCTCGGTCCCGAGTCTCCCGAGATCTACGCGCGGGAGATCGCCGACGAATTGAAGTTGATTGATCCAGCGTCGCCTCGCCACGAGACGTTCCGGAAGAATGCAGAACTGAACAAGCAGTGGGCAGCCGAAGGCAAGTGAGCCGGTGTCTGCGAAGGGGAGCATTTCAAAGAAAGAGAGTTACCATGTCAAACCGACGTCAGTTTGTTCACCAGACGGCCGCGGCCTTGTTGGTCTGCGGCTTCATCGCCAGCCTGCTGCCGGGCTTCCCCGCCGCGCAGGACAGCTCGGACAAACCGCCTGTGCAGGGAAGGGCCGATTCTCCCACCAGCGGCCAGGCTGCCATTCCCGGTGGAGGCGGTCTCCCCGAAATGCCCATGACGGCGCCGGTGGAGAATTCTCTTGCCTATGAGGTAGCTCAAAAACCGGCCCTCGAATCGAAATTGCTTTCCGATATGGAAAGTCTTGACAACTGGAATGGAACAAGGTCTACTGGGAGATCCCTCACGTCAAAAGGGATAAAGTCACCGCGCTCGAGCTGCGGTACAGGCTCCAGGGCAATCAACGCGAGATGACGGACACGGTTGGACCCCCGCCATCCCGGTCCGATCAGTGAGACGGGCGCAGGTGGGCGGAAAAAGGAAATCCCTATCAGTTGAACTTTATACAAAGAGGAGACGGGCATGAACAAGAGACTGTCGAGACGCGGATTCATGGCCAGTCTAGGCGTGGCCGCAGCTGCCTCAGCCGGCGCAGCGCAGGGCCAGGCCGAGACGTACAAGATGACGAGGGAGATGCCCGTCGAGCGCGGATGGGACCTGATTGTGGCGGGGGGAGGCCCTTCGGGCGCGGCGGCGGCGATCTGCGCCGCACGGCTTGGCGCCAAGGTGCTGCTGATCGAGGCGACAGGCTGCATGGGCGGGATGGGGACGAACGCGTATGTCTCCAACTGGTATTCGATGAGCGACGGCGAGAAGTCGGTGATCGGCGGGCTCATTCTCGAGCTCTCGGAGACGCTCTGCAAGGAAGGGAACGCGACGCCGGAATCGATCGAGATGTACCGGAAGGGCGAGGTTCTCAGCAGGGTTGGGTTCAATCCGGAGGCGTTGAAGTCGTTGTTTGACCGGCTTTGCGCGCAGGCGGGAGTGGAGGTTCGATTCTACACGCGGGTGATCGACGTGGACGTCGACCGGCAAAAGAAAAATGTGAACGGCGTGGTGACTTCCAATGTCGAAGGATATCGCTATATCACCGCAAAGACATTCGTGGACGGCACGGGAGACGGCGTGCTGTCCTCCCTCTGCGGAGCCAAGGCGTATGCAGCGGGCACGGACACGCCGAAGATCATGCCGCCGACGCTGTGCGCGATGATTTCGGACATCGACTACGACCGCCTCAAGAAGGGGACGCAGCAGGCGATGGTGGAGAAGGCAATCGCCGACGGGTTCTTCTCGCAGCCCGACCGCCATGTACCGGGCCTTTTCAGGAGCGGCAAATCGACGGCGACGATGAACGCGGGGCACCTGTTCAACACGAACGCTCTCAAGTGCCGCAGTCTCTCCGACGCGATGGTTCTAGGGCGGAAACTGGTGGACGAGTATGCCCGGTTCTTCAGGAAGTACATGCCAGGTTGCGAGAACATGCAGGTGGTGGCCACGGGCAACCTGCTGGGCGTGCGTGAATCGCGCCGCGTAGTGGGCGAGTACACGCTCAACTACGAGGACTTCAAGGCCAGGAGACACTTCCCGGATCAGATCGGGATCTACAGCAAGGCTGTCGACATCCACGTCTACGACCTGAGCCCCGAGGAGTATCAGCGGTATTACAAGGAGTTCAGCACGATGGACCGGCTGAAGAAGGGCGAGAGTTACGGGATGCCCTACGGCATGATCGTTCCGAAGGGGTGGACGAATCTGTGGGTGGGGGGCCGATGCACGAGCGCCGATCTGAAGGTGAACGGGGCGATCCGGGATCAGCCGGGGTGTTCGATTCTAGGTCAGGCGGCGGGGACGGCGGCGGTTCAGTCGATCAGGACGGGCCAGCCGGCGTGTGATCTGGATACGGAGATGCTGGTTCAGACTCTTCGGAAGGCCGGGGCGAATCTGCCGCAGAACACGTTGACGAAAAAGATGACGCGGGCATCCGATGCAGTTTGAAACTTGGATCATGAAACCGGTGACGGAGGCGGTCCCGAACGAATGCAGTCTGGCTCCTTCTTCAATTGCGACAACAAACGCCTCACTGTTTCCTGCATCAACGACTACTCGTGGATCAGCAAGGCGAGCGATCGTCGCAATGCCCCATCTCCCATCAAAGGAGTCAGCATCATCCTTCGAAGCAAATCAGGCGTCGGGCCAAGGACTGTCATCGAGGGTGTCAGCGGTAAGGAGCTGAAATTCAAGCACCAGGATCAAGAGACACACATCGAAGTACCCGAGTTCGAGCACCTGGCGGTTGTTGTTATGCAGTACTAAGCTCGATCTCGATTCCCTCGTTTTCCTCACCCTAATTCCTCAAGGAGGCATCACAATGTTTCGAAAACTTTGGTCGGTCACCGTGCTTGTCCTCGGGTTTTTGGCGTCTGTTGGATTCGTGACGCACGTGGCGCATGCCCAGCATCAGCCGGACCTTATCCATCAGCCTTACCTGCTCGACACCGGATTGATTTCGCGGTCGATTTCCTTCGAGAATCCGACCGGGGCGCCCGGCGAAGGCGGCAAAGCGGCCAGTCGGTTGGGCGAGGGACGCAAGGGCGCGCCGTCTCGGTCGATTCAGCCTGGCGAAACGGTTCAACTGTGCGACATTGAGGGGCCGGGCACCATTCGCCATATTTGGATGACCACGGACCGGGAACCAGCCGTCCAACGGTCCTGTGTCCTCCGCGCCTGGTGGGACGGACAAGAGTATCCCAGCCTCGAGTGCCCGATCGGCGACCTGTTTGGATTTGCGCACGGCAAGATCATGCCGTATTATTCCGCGGTCCACTCGGTGGGGCCGACGGGCGGCCTGAATATCTGGCTGCCGATGCCGTTCGTTCGGCAGGCCAAAATGACCTTCACCAATGAAGGGCAAAAGGCCGTTCCTCTGTTTTACCAGATCGACTACACCGTGGCAGACAAACACACGGAAGACATCGGGCGGCTACATGTCCTGTTCCGCCGCGAAAACCCCACGACCCAAAAGAAGGACTTCGAACTCCTGCCTCAACGAAAGCAGAGAGGACGGTTTATCGGTTCGGTGATCGGTGTCCGCAACCTGCATCCGGGCCAATGGTGGGGCGAGGGGGAGGTCAAGGTCTACATGGACGGTGACGAACAGTTCGCCACCATCGTCGGGACCGGCAGCGAGGACTATGTGGGCCTGGCCTGGGGAATCCAACAGACCCCGTTTCTGTACAACGGGTGCAGCCTGAATCAGAACACCTTGGTGTCCATGTACCGCTGGCATTTGCCGGACCCGATTGCATGGCAAGAAGAGGCGCGCATCACCATCCAGCAGATCGCCTGGAAGAACGGCTTGGCGGAGACCGAAGACGACTGGTCCACCGCAACGTTTTGGTACGAGGCCGTCCCAAGTGCGAAGCTGCCGCCGATGCCTGACCTGAAGGCCCGTACGGCGGATCTCTGGAAGAATTGATCCATCGCGACTTGCGGCGCAGTGCAACGGCCGCTGGTTCCTTTTACTCCAAGGGGCCGACAACCACGTCTGTAATTGCAGAAAGGAAATACAAATGACCCAACACCAATCCAGAAGAGAATTCTGCACGCAGGCGGTAACGGCAAGCGCTGCCGCCTTGTTTGCGATGAATTCTACTGCCAAAGCAAATGAAACAGAAAGCACCTATTCCGTTCCAGACCATCTCCCTCGAAAACTGGCCGTCTGTTCTTCACAATGGGCGTGGTTCACCCTCTCGGGCTCAAACGAGCCTTATCACGATCTGGAAAAAGTGATGATCGGGTTGCGAGAACGCAATTATAATGCGATTCGCATCGACGCTGCATTGAATTGGTGCTTTCACAAAGACGGCTCGCCCCGGGGAGACGTGGCGATCAGGGCGACCGTGCCCGGATATAGTCACCGCTTCAAGTGCGTGAACCACCAGGGCGGCAATTCTGTAGATGTTCTCAAACGCCTGGTGCTGTTCATGACGCTCGCGAAAAAGCATGACATCTATGTCATCTTGAGCGACTGGGAGTACATGCACACCACCTGGTTCGTTGAAAGCGAGGCCTTACGCAATGAGATTATGGCCATCCCAACGCCAGAACGGTTAGAACATTTGGCGCGTCATATGGATCGATTGGTCACGATGCTGAAAGAACAAGACCTCGCCGGAAACATCGCCTGGATCGAGCCGGCCAACGAGGCGGACATCGCCGGTCTAGCGGGCCGCGATAATCTTCGCTGGCACACCGACGCCGTGGCGTTTCTGCGGGATCGTCACCCGGATATTCTCGTCAGCGCAAGTTTGGCGATGATCAACAATATTGGCACCACCGACAACTCTCAGGTCTATGACCACCACCTGTACGTTGGAAAGGCGGTGTATGGTGATTTCTACAAAACCGTCAGAGAGAACACTGACAATCCCCGGCAGAACGAGCTTCTGAACAAGTTGTTGGAACCAAATCTCACACCCTACGCGGCTTTTGCGGACAACTTCCCCTTCGACAATACGGGGTGGATCACGAACTTCTGGGGCCTGTACAACGTCAACATCGACAGATTTGACCGGTGGCTCGCGGGCAATTACCAGAGGGACCGGGCCACTCTGATGCAGAACGCGGCCGATTATTACGCCAAGCACGCTCGAGAGGCGAAACGTCGCGCGCTTCCCATGGTCGTTACTGAAGGTGGCTTCTTTTACAGCCCCTTGTATTCATGCTTTGAAGAATCGGAAGCCGGGTTGGAGTATTTTGACTACCTGACAGACCTGGCCATCGAAAACGATGTGTGGGGATTCGCATTTTCCACGTATAACGGGCCGGAGATGCCCGTCTGGTGGGCGCGCCAGAAATGGGTGACGCAAACCAATCATCGTTTTGTGAATGGTGTCGTCAAAGGCAACTAAAAGGAGAATGACGATGCCAAACCACACTCAGTTTGTTCGCCAGACGGCCGCAGTCTTGATGGCTTGCGGTCTGGTCGCCAGCCTGCTGCCGGGCTTCGCCGTACTGGCACGACCTGTTTCGGCCCAAACGCCTGCTGCGCTGACCGTTTCCGATGCGCCGAAGCAGAAGCCCAACATCATCGTCATCCTCGCGGATGACTTCGGATGGGGAAGCTTGGGTTGCTACGGTGCGCCGGCACAGCTCAAGACGCCTAATCTTGACCGGCTCGCACTCGAGGGGCGGCGTTTCACCAATGCCTACGCGCCCAGTTCGGTCTGTTCACCAACGCGTTTCGGATTAATCACGGGCCGCTACGATTGGCGCACGCGTGGAGATGGCGGCGGAGTCATCGGTGCCCAAGCTCCGCTGAGCATTGAAACCAACCGTCTCACGCTCGCATCGCTTTGCAAGAGTCAGGGCTACCGCACCGCTGTGTTCGGTAAATGGCATTTGGGATTGGGGAATCCTCCGAGAACAAACTGGAACAATCCAATCGCGCCCGGTCCCCGGGCAATCGGGTTCGATTATTTCTTCGGCATCGCG
>Ga0351910_1151_pt3 | contig 12854 bp, 12 predicted proteins | sample TotcelHT113001L5_FD_206860 | JGI IMG/M metagenome (GOLD analysis project Ga0351910, IMG submission 206860) | Enriched cells from coal bed in the Powder River Basin, Montana, United States - Total cells T11 rep1 HSBNCT.T11.300.1.L5 ...
CGCGCGGGGTGCTCGAGATCGAGAAACTCGTCGCGGAACGCCTGCCAACTGGCGCGGTCTTTGATGGGGAACTCGAGAAAGTGGGGGATGGTGACGGTGCCGGTGGCCTTGTCCTCGCGCAGCACGCCCAGTCCGTCGCGCCAGGTGTAGGTGGTGGCTGTGCGCTCGATCTCCACTGGTTCGCGCAGGGGAAAGGCGCCGGTGCGCGGGTTGAAGGTGTCAAATTGTTCGACGCCAAAGAACTCTTCCACCGCGCGGTCGGGGATCGAGCCGTTCGGCAGACGCATGGCGGCAGGCAGATGGCCCGCGCGCATCCAATCATCCTTGCACTCATCCCAATAGCCAAACTCGAGATGCGAGACATAGTCTACCTGCTGATAGTGCATGGTGCGGTTGAACCGCTCGCGCGCGGTCAGGTCGTTGCCAAAACGGCCGGGCCCCTGTCGAATGTCCGTCATGGATGCTGACTCCTTGTGTGCGCCAGATCTCGCGTCGAGACTCCTATCCTGCCAGTAGGGCGAGGCTTGCCTCGCCCTTTGCCGCCACCGTTAGCCCTTCTCCGTGCCGACGATATAGACCAGTTCGTCGCCAATGACCTGCCCCTCGCCCCCATACCCGAGCTCGGTCAGCGTCTGCTCGAACCCGCGGCTATAGCTGGCCAGCATGCCGACGTCTCGCCCGCCCAGGCTACGCACGGGAAAAGACACCACCAGCGTGCGCGCCCGCAGGGTCGCCAGCAGCCGTCGGGTGGCCGCCGCGTCGAGCTGCTGCAAGCAGGGCACCGTCTTGAGCAGCAGGGCCACATCATACGCGCCTATAGGGGGTGCGAGCAACACGTCTTGCCAGAGAGCCTCGCCGGGCCGCCCACTGAGGTCGAGCCAGGCTTGCATAAAGGCCATCTGGTCGGCATAGATGTCCAGGCAGTCGTAGCGCGCGGCTGCGGGCAGGCCCATCCAGGGCAATGCCAGGGGATTGAGCCCGCAGGCCACGTCGAGCACGCTGCCGATGGCCCCCAGGTTGGAGAACACGCGCTGGTAGAACAGATCCAGATATGGCAGCCGCTCGCGGCTGGAGGCATGGGCCAGCATGATGCGCTGGCAGACCTCACGTTGGGAGGCCTCGTCGTTCGCCGCCTGCAGCTCGGCCAGCCAGCGGGCATAGCGCAGGTCGTCGCGCTGATAGGCGCCGCCGATCTGGTGCAGCTTGCGCTTGACGCGCTTGGCAGCCTCTTTGGCCGACTGGGCCGCGCGTAACTCGGCCACAGCGATGGCGCGCACGGTGTCGGGGCAGACGGTGGCGTACTTGGGGGCGGCCAGCACCGCGGCCACGACACTGTCCACCAGCGGATCGGGCGAGGCGGCGCTCATGCGACCGGCTCGCGGTCGCTGGTTCCGGCAATGACCAGCACCCACTCGCCCTGCACCTTGCGCGCGCTGAGGTCGGCGATGAGCTCGGAGAGCGTGCCTCGCAGCACCAGCTCGTAGAGCTTGGTCAGGTCGTTGGCCACGGCGGCGCGCCGGTCGCCAAAAACCTCCAGGGCGTCGACCAGGCTCTTGAGCAGGCGGTGTGGGCTCTCATAGTAGACGAGGGTGTAGGGCATCTCGACATCGGCGGCAAAGTAGCGCAGCCGGGCCGAGCCCTTGTGAGGCGTGAACCCGCGAAAGATGAAACTGTGCACCGGCAGGCCCGAAAGAACCACCGCCATGACAAAGGCGGCCGGGCCGGGGATCATGGTGGTCTCGATACCCTCGTCCAGGGCGCGCCGCAGGATGGAGAACCCAGGATCGGCGATGCCGGGCGTGCCAGCATCGGTGACCACGGCCACCGAGCGCCCACGCCGTAACTGCTCGAGCAGGCGGTCGCCCGCGACGGCCTCATTGTGCTCGTGAAAGGGGGCCTGCGGCGTGCTGATCTCAAAGCGCTGCAGCAGGCGGCCCGTCTTGCGGGTGTCTTCGCTGGCGATGAGGTCGACCTGGCGCAGCACCTCGATGGCGCGCTGCGACATGTCGCCCAGGTTGCCGATGGGGGTGGCGACGAGATAGAGCATGGAGCCTCTGTTCGGTTGCCTATCCAGTGCGAGGGGCGGTGCGCGCACCGCCCCTCGATCAGCATGCCTCAGTCCTGTGACTCTGGCCGCCAGCGCAGCTTGAGCTGGCGCGCCGCGCGCACCTCGTCCAGCCGCCGCACCGGCGCCGTGTGGGGCGCGCTGTGCAGCAGTTCCGGGTCGCGCCTCGCCTCGGCCACGATCTCGGTCAGTGCGGCGGCAAAGTGATCCAGCGAACGCTTGCTCTCGGTCTCGGTGGGCTCGATCATGAGCGCCTCGGGCACGATGAGCGGGAAATAGTTGGTGGGTGGGTGCACGCCATAGTCGATCAGCCGCTTGGCGATATCCAGCGCGTGCACATCGGGCGCGCCCTCGACCTGGCCGCGCAGCACAAACTCGTGCATGCAGGTGCGGTCGTGGGTCAGCGGCAAGACGTCTTTGAGCAGGCTCTGCAGGTAGTTGGCATTGAGCACAGCTATCTCGCTGGCTTGCAGCAAGCCAGCCGCGCCGAGGCTGCGGATATAGGCATAGGCGCGCACCATGACGCCAAAGTGGCCGTAGAACGCCTTGACGCGCCCGATGCTCTGGGCGGGCATGGTTAGATGGTAGATCTCGTGCTCGGCGTCGTGCGCCACCACCGGGCCGGGCAAAAAGGCGGCCAGCGTCTCGTTAGCCCCCACCGGGCCAGAGCCGGGGCCGCCGCCACCGTGCGGCGTGGAAAAGGTCTTGTGCAGGTTGATGTGCATCACGTCAAAACCCAGCGCGGCGGGCTTGGCAATGCCCATGAGGGCGTTGAGGTTGGCGCCGTCGCCATACATCAGGCCGCCCGCGCCGTGCACCAACGCGCCAATCTCGAGCAGGTGCTCATCGAACAGCCCCAGCGTGTTGGGGTTGGTGAGCATCATGCCCGCCAGGCGGTCAGAGAGGTGGGCGCGCAGATCATCCAGGTCGACGTTGCCGCGCTCATCGGACTTGAGCTGGACCATCTCCAGGCCAGACATGCTGGTGGTGGCCGGGTTGGTGCCGTGGGCCGAGTCGGGGATGAGCACGATATTGCGCCCCGTGTCTCCACGGGCGTGGTGATAGGCGCGGATCATCAGGACGCCAGTCAGCTCGCCGTGGGCGCCAGCCGCCGGCTGCAGACTCACGGCGCCAAAGCCCGAGATGCCCTGCAGCGCCTCTTGCAGGCGGAACATCAGCTCCAGGCTGCCTTGCACCGTCTCTTCAGGCTGGTAAGGGTGCACCTGGCTGAACCCGGTGAGCCGCGCGGCGTCCTCGTTCATCTTGGGGTTGTACTTCATGGTGCACGAGCCCAGGGGGTACATGCCCGAGTCGACGCCATAGTTGAGCTGCGACAGCCGCACATAGTGCCGCACCACGTCCACTTCGCTCACTTGTGGCAGTGGCAGGTCGTCGCGCAGCAGCGCGGCGTCGGGCAGCTCGGCCAGCGGCACGCCCGGCGCGGGCAGGGTGACGCCCTGTCGTCCGGGCACGCTCAGTTCGTAGATGATGGGCTCGGTCATGAGGCCACCTCCTGCAGGGCGGCGACCAGGCGGTCGATCTGGCCCCGATCGTTCAACTCGGTGACGCAGAGCAACAGGTCGCGCTCTCGGCCCAGGTAGGCCTGCCCCAGATCGTAGCCGCCGATGATGCCCTGCTCGCGCCAGAGCGCGGCGTTGATCTCGGCTGCGGGCCGTGGGCAGTGCACCACAAACTCTTTGAAGAAGGGAGTCGTGGCATTGACGCTATAGCCTGGCAGTGCGTTGATGGCGCTGGCGGCATAGTGGGCGCGGTGATAGCAAATCTCGGCCACCTGACGCAGGCCGCTCTTGCCCAGTGAGGCCAGGTAGACCGCGGCGGCCAGGGCATTGAGGCCCTGGTTGGTGCAGATGTTCGAGGTCGCCTTTTCGCGGCGGATGTGCTGCTCGCGCGTCGACAGGGTGAGCACAAAGCCGCGCTGCCCGTCGACGTCCACCGTCTCGCCGACCAGGCGGCCGGCCATGCGCCGCACCAACTCTTGCCGCGTGGCGAAAAAGCCGACCCACGGCCCGCCAAAGCTGAGCGTGTTGCCCAGCGGCTGACCCTCGCCCAGCACAATATCGGCCCCCAAGGCGCCGGGCGGTTGCAGCAGGCCCAATGAGATGGGGTCGACCACGACGATGAGCAGCGCCTTGTGGGCGTGCACGGTGTCGGCCAGACCACGCAGATCGCCGATGCGTCCGAAAAAGTCGGGCGACTGCACAATGAGGCAGGCGGTGCGGTCATCGACCAGTGCCGCCAACTCGGATAGGGGCAGGTCGGGCGAGCCATCATCACCGACGCCGTCGCCGACGATGGCCAGGTCCATGCCCTGGGTATAGGTGCGCACCGTGGCGCGATACTCGGGGTGCACGCTGGCCGCCATGACCACGCGATTGCGATTGCGCGTAGCGCTGAGCGCCATGATGACGGCCTCGGCCAGGGCCGTGGCTCCGTCATAGTGCGAGGCGTTGCTGACATCCATGCCCGTCAGGTCACAGATCATGGACTGATATTCAAAGATGGCCTGCAGCGTCCCCTGGCTGATTTCGGGCTGGTAGGGCGTGTAGGCCGTGTAGAACTCGGAGCGCAGCAGAATGTGGTTGAGCACGCTGGGCGCCCAGTGGTGGTAGGCTCCCGCGCCCAAAAAGCTGGGCGTGTGCGCCAGATCGACGTTGCGCTCGGCCAGCGCCGTCAGCTCCTGCATGGTTTCTAGCTCGGACAGGGGGCCGGGCAGGTCGAGCGCGGGAAAGCGCACCGACTGGGGCACGGCCTCGAATAGCTCCTGCACCGAGCCCGCGCCGATGCGCGCCAGCATCTCCTGGACATCGTTGGCAGTATGCGGGACGTAGCTCATCAGTGGCCGCCTTCGGCTTCCGCCTTGGCCACAAACTCGGCGTACTCCGCCGGCGTCATCAGCGTACCCAGCTCGGCGGCGTCGGCGATGGCCAGGCGCACGAACCAGCCCGCGCCATAGGGGTCGCTGTTGACGACCTCGGGCTGGCCTTCGAGTTCCTCGTTGATCTCAACGATCTCGCCCGAGAGGCCGAGGTAACAGTCAGAGGCCGCCTTGACCGACTCGACCACGGCAAAGTTGTCGCCTTTGGCGTAGGAAGCGCCCACCTCGGGCAACTCAACGTAGACGATGTCGCTGAGCTGATCCTGGGCATAGTCGGTGATGCCCGCATAGGCCTGGTCGCCGTCCACGCGGATCCACTCGTGCGATTCGGTATAGAGGCAGTCGGGGCTGATGCTGGTTGCCATGGTGTTCTCCTTAGCTGCGGCGGTAGGCAGGGATATAGAAGGGTTTCTTGACCACGACGGCGCGGTTCTCGCGTCCGCGAATGCCGATGCTGAGCTCTGTGCCGGGGCGGCGCGAGGCGGGCGGCACAAAGGCCAGGCCCAGGAACTGATCGAGGGTCGGCGCATACATGCCCGAGGTCACCACGCCCACCACCTGGCCGTCTGACAGGACGGGGTATTCGTGGCGGGGCACGCCGCGATCCAGCATGCGGAAGGCAACCAGCGTGCGCGTGACGCCTTCGAGGCGTTGCTTGAGCAGCGCTTCGCGCCCGATGAATGGCCCCTTGGTCCAACTGACCGCCCAGCTCAGGCCCGCTTCCAGCGGCGAGATGCTCGGGCCGAGTTCCTGGCCATAGAGGGGCATGGCGGCCTCAAAGCGCAGCGAATCGCGCGCGGCCAGGCCGATGGGCAAGAGGCCCTGCGGCGCGCCTTGGGCCATGATGGCGTCCCAGGCGGCCACCGCGCCCGAGGCCGCCAGATAGAGCTCAAAGCCGTCCTCGCCGGTGTAGCCGGTGTGGCTGATAATGCCCGGCACGCCGGCCACCGTGCCTTCGACGGCGTGATGGTAGGCCAGGGCGCTCAGGTCGGCGTCGGTGAGCGGCTGCATAATAGCTGCGGCCAGGGGGCCCTGCAGCGCCAGCATGTAGGTCTCTTCCGAGACGTTACGCACGCTGACATTCAGGCCGTAGGTTTGCGCCTCCAGCCAGCGGGTGTCTTTGACATTGTTGGAGGCGTTGATGGCGACCAGGTAGCGGCCGGGCAGGGCATAGACAAAGGTGTCGTCCACTGTGCCGCCATCGGCGTAACACATCAGGGCATAGCCTGCCTGACCCTGCGGAATGGCAGCGATGTCCGCGGTCAACACGCGCTGCAAAAAGGCCAGGGCGTCGGGGCCAGACACGATGACCTGGCCCATGTGGTCGATGTCAAAAAGGCCGGCGCGCTCGCGCACCGCGAGGTGCTCGGCTTTGGGTCCCGTGGGATATTGCACGGGCAGTTCCCAGCCGGCAAATTCGACCATGCGCCCGCCCAGGGCCAGATGACGATCATAGAGCAGTGTTTTGGTCATGCCTCATTCCCCGTTCAAGAGAGTGGCTGTCCGGCGCCTGCAGCGGCTCGGCGGCCAGGGTGCGCAGCAGACCGGCGACTTCGGCCGCCGCCTCGGCAGCGGTCAAGGGCCGCGGGTAGTTGTACAGGTCGCCGCCGGGCCGCTCGTTATAGTAGGGTCGGTTGCAGTCGGCGCAGCCCGACGTGCGAAACGGACTGTTCTCGCCATCTGCGAGCAAGACCGCAAGCTGCTCGGACGGCAAACCGAACGATAGAATACACCCTTGCTCATCATACGCAAACTTGTCGGCGTCGGTCAACCCCTGGACGATCAACCAGCGGGCGGCTTGCAGGCGGCGGTAGCCCGCAAGGGGGGGCGGTGGCTGCGAGGCCAGGCGCGCGCCCGGCACCGGCGTAAAGGCGAACAGCGCCACAGCGACGCCCAGATCGGCGTAGCGCTGGAGCGCTGCGGCCATCTCGTGCTCGGTCTCGCCCAGGCCGACGATGAGGTGGGTGCCGATGCGCCCGGGCCACCGTTGCGCGGCGGAGCTCAGCATGGCGTCGGTGCGCTGCCACGAGCCGGACTTGACCTCGGCATGCACGCGCTCGCAGGCGGCGTCGATGGCCAAGGTGACGCGCTCCGCACCGGCGTCGAGCAGTAACCCAATGTCATCCAGATGGCGCGGGGCCACCGACACGCAGATGGGGCAAGCTGAGCGGGCGCGCATTTCGCGCACTGCGGCGGTGGCCAGCTCGATATGGCCCGGTGTGGTGGTCACCTGAAAGCAGACCCGGCGCAGGGTGTCGGCGGCGCAGGCGCGGGCGATGGCCGCGGCGGCCTCGGTAGACGCAAACTGGGGCCAGGCCACGCGCGAGAGCAGGTCGGCACGGGCCATGCTGGAGCGCGCCTGGGCGCAAAAGGCGCAATCGCCCGCGCAACGCTCACCCAGCATGACATAGGCGGTGGTGGGGGCGCAATCGAGCCGGGCGCGGGCCAGGCCCGTGACCTCGGCCGTGCCCGAAGACACGCGCCAGGGGGTCGGCTCTAGATCAGGGCGCAGCATTCATCCCCCCAGATGATGGGACGCCCGCTGGCCTCGGCGAAGGCGATGGCGTCACGGCTCGGATTGACGATGCCGTCCAGCCCGGCTTGCAAGGCCAGCAGGTCCACCTGCTGGCGGTAGCGCCCGTGGGGCCGCATGCAGCCCAGGTAGAGCCGCGTCGCAGACAGCAGGCGTCGGGCCAGCTCGAAATGGCGCGCCACCTCGGCCAGGTCGGGCGGGGCGACCTCGGCATAGCGCGTGCCCGGCGTGGGAATCAGGATCAGCAGGATGACGGTTTCGATGTTCAGCTCGACCAGAGCGCGCAGGGCGCGCTCCTCGCCGGAAATGCGCCCGCCGCGCAGCCCCAGGGTCACGTGGGGCGTCACGGGCGCGATGGTGCGCAACAGCGCGAGTTGACGCAGATAATCGTCGAGGCCCAGGTCGAGGCCGTACACCTCTTGCGCGGTCTCTTGGTCGCCCACGACATCAAACGAGATCACGTCCACCAGCGGCGCGATGCGCGCCAGTGCGGGGGCCTCGGCAAAACCCACATGCCAGTTGAGCCGCCGGCCGGGGCGCAGGCGCTCGACCTGGGGCAGGGCGGCGGTGATGGGCACCTGGCCCCGCGCGTCGCAGCCCCCTGAGATCAGCAGGCTACGATAGCCGTCGGCGTCGGCGCGCTGCACGGGGCGCATGTGCGCCAAATAGTGTCCGCCGCAGTGAGCGCAGTCGAGGGCGCATTGGGCGCCGGTCAGGCTCACCGGCAGGGTGGCCGTGGGCCGCGTAAAGAACAAGGGCGAGTCGGTCAGGTTCGACGGCGATGTGGCGTGATCACTCATGCCTGCAGTATAGACAGCGCAGGGCGGCGCACCAAGTGCGCCGCCCCTGGCCGACTGTGCACCTTGCCCAAACAGCCTGCCCTTTGGCGTCGGCCTGACCCAAGTCTATACTCGCTGCCAAAGATAGCTGTATTTGCCGGAGAGGAGTGGCGATGCGCAAGCGCATCCGCGTCTGGAAGGGCGATATCACCACGCTGGCGGTGGACGCCATCGTGAATGCCGCCAACACGGGCCTGCTGGCCGGGGGCGGCGTGTGTGGGGCCATCCATGCTGCGGCAGGCCAAAAGCTGCTGGCCGAATGCCTGCGTCTGGGCGGCTGCCCCACCGGCGAGGCGCGCCTGACCAAGGGATATGCCCTGCCCGCCCGCTATATCATCCACGCCGTAGGGCCGGTCTGGATGGGCGGCAAGCAGGGTGAGGAGCAGCTCCTGGCAAGTTGCTATCGCCACAGCCTGGAGTTGGCCACCGCGCACGGCCTGGAGACCATCGCTTTTCCCGCGATCAGCACCGGCATCTATGGCTATCCGCTGGAGCGCGCCGCGCGCGTGGCCGTCCGCGAGATCATCGCCTATCTGGGCGAGCATGAGCTGCCCCGCGAGGTGGTGCTGGCGGCCTATGGCGACGACAGCCACCCGCTGCTAGACCGCGCCCTGCGCGAAGGATTGGAGGCGTTGCGCCCGAAACGACCGCGAGGAGCACAAGCATGAAAGTCGCCATTGCACAACTCAACCCCATCGTCGGCGATATCAGCGGCAACGCCGCGCGACTGGAGCGCACCGTGGAGGGGTTGGCGGCCGAGGCGCCGCAACTCGTGGTGTTTCCCGAACTCTATCTGGTGGGCTATCCCCCCCGCGATTTGCTGGAGCGTCCCTCGTTCCTCGATAACGTCGAGCGGGGCATCGCCCGCATCCTGGCCTTTTCGCGGCAACACCCCGGCATCGCGATCCTCTTTGGCGCGCCGCGGCGGCACAATGGCAGCAATGGCCGCGGCCTGCGCAATGCCGCCCTGCTGGTGCGCGCTGGCGCCATCATCGGCGAGACCTGGAAGCGGCTGCTGCCCGTCTATGACGTGTTCGACGAGGAGCGCTACTTTGATCCGGCGACGGCCTCGGCCGTCATCGTGCTGGATGGCGAGCGCCTGGGCGTGCATATCTGCGAGGACGCCTGGAACGAGAGCACATTGTGGGCCTCGCGACGTTACTATGACGCCGATCCGGTGGCGGAGCTGGTCGCGCAGGGCGCGACCTTGCTCATCAACATCTCGGCCTCGCCCTTTTGCATGGGCAAAGAGCGGGTGCGCTATGCCTTGATGAGCCAGCATGCCGCACGGCATAGCCTTCCTTTTCTGTACGTGAATCAGGTGGGCGCCAATGATGAGCTGGTCTTTGACGGGCGCAGCCTGTGCCTCGACCGCCGAGGCAATGCCTTTGCCGTGCTCGACGCCTTTCGCGAGCAGGTGCTGCTGGTGGATACAGGCACTCCCGGCTCAGCCGCAACCTACCAGCCGCTGGACGACGTGGCCGCCGTGCACGATGCGCTGGTCCTGGGGCTGGGCGACTATATGGGCAAGGTCGGGTTCAGCAAGGCGGTGGTGGGGCTGTCGGGCGGCATCGACTCGGCCCTCACCTTTTATCTGGCGGTGCAGGCGTTGGGGCGCGAGAACGTGCTGGGCGTCTCGATGCCGTCCCAGTATTCCTCACAGGGCAGCCTGGATGACTCGCGCGTGCTGGCCGCCAACCTGGGGGCTGCCTATCAGGTGGTGCCTATCAAGCCCACCTTTGACGCCTACCTGGCTACGCTAGAGCCGGTGTTTGCGGGCACGACGCCCGATGTGGCTGAGGAGAATATCCAGGCGCGCATTCGCGGCAACATCCTGATGGCGATCTCGAACAAGTTCGGCCATCTCGTACTCTCGACGGGCAACAAGAGCGAACTCTCGGTGGGCTATTGCACGCTGTACGGCGACATGAGCGGCGGCCTGGCCGTGATCTCGGACGTGCCCAAGCAGTTGGTCTACAAGCTGGCGCGCTACACCAACCGCGAGCGGGAGATCATCCCATTGCCCTCCATCACCAAAGCGCCCTCGGCCGAGCTGCGCCCCAATCAGACCGATCAGGACACGCTGCCGCCCTACGAGGTGCTGGATGCGATTTTGCAGCTCTATATCGAAGAGGTGCGTTCGCCCGCGGAGATCATCGCCGCGGGGTTCGAGGCAGAGACGGTGGAGTGGGTCGTCCGTACGGTGAACCGCAACGAGCACAAGCGCCGCCAGGCTGCACCGGGATTGAGGGTGACGTCCAAGGCGTTCGGGGTGGGGCGACGTATGCCCATTGCGGCGCGCTTTGAGCTATAGCGCGTCCTGGCCGTCGTCGACGTCCAGAGGCGGTGCGACGTCCCGCGCCGGAGGCTCGGATGACGCGCCATCGGTCTGCTCCGCGCTCACTGATGATGGCTCGGCCGGCTCGGCGCCAGCCTGATCCAAAGGCGCGAGTGCAGCGGTCTCGGCCGCATCCAGGCGGCGCTGCCGCCGGAGGAACAGCGCATAGGCCACCAGGACGACGGCTGCGCTGCCCAGCACCCAGGTGCCGCCGTTCCCGCGGCGCGGCACCCCTGACTGACTCGACACAGCCAGCGCGGTGGCCCTGACCCGCGCCGCCGAGGCGTCGATCAGCATCGCCACCTGATCGGGCGTCGGCGATCCTGACGGGGCCTCGGCTAGCGTGGTCACGCTCGTTTCGCCGTCCATGGTTGGCGTTGCCTGCGCCCCGCTGGCAACAGTGGTGCTGGTGGGGCTGGGCGCCATCCAGGTAGGGGTCGCAAAGCGTGTGGCGCTAGGCGTGGCGGCACCCGCCGAGGGCGTGAACTGGCTGCCAGGCTGCCCCAAGGTGGTAGCCGTGCGCGTTGCGGTTGCCGTTGCGGCTGCAGAGCGCGTGGGCGTAACCCAGAAGGTCGGCGTGGCGGCTGAGGGTCCGGGATAGCCGGGGTTAGCCGGTGGTGTGGCCGTCGGCGCCTCAGGCGAATCGTCTGGCACGACGCCGGTGCAGATGTCCGCAAAGCTCACGATAGGCGGCTCGGTCATGCCATCGCCCCAAACCCACGCCTCCACGGCGCCATTGGGGATGATTCGCTCATCGGCGTCAAAGGCGATTTCCCAGCGGTTGACATCCCAATACCACTCAGTCCACAGCGCGCACGCATCCGCATTGCACTGGCAGAAGCAGGCCTCGCCAGGGTAGACGCAGCCGACGCCATCGATGCTGCAGATGGCGTCGGCTGCGTTCGTTGGCGATTCGATGGTCGCGCTAAGCGTCGAGGCGCGCACCAGATCAAAGGCGGTCATGTTGCCGGGCAGGGCGATGCACTCGGTGTGATAGTCTTCAGGCCCAAAGAGCACCAGCAACGCGGCATAGCCGCTGTCGGCGCGCACCGGCCGGGCTGGCGCGAACGCCAAGACGGCCACGGCGACGGCCAGAGCGATGGCGAACTGGTTGCGGCTCAGAGCAGGTCTCATGGCATCATACTCCGCGCCGAGTATAGCACTACGCGCCGAGTCGCAAAAAGGGCAGGCGACCACGCCCAGGCCGGATACTCACTTTGGGCCTGGTGTGGGGGGGAGCACCAGTTCGCAGCGGCAATCGAACGAGGGACGCAGCTTTTCATAGGTTTTGTGCAGCGACTCGACGATGACGTGGGTCTCGGCAATCACGGGCATAAAGTTGGTGTCGCCCTGCCAACGCGGCACGATGTGCACATGGATGTGATCTTTGATGCCTGCGCCCGCCACCGAGCCGAGATTCATGCCGGTGTTAAAGCCATCAGGGCGCATCACCTCGGTGAGCGCCTCCAAGCAGACATTGACCTCCAGCATCATCTCGGTCACCGCGTCGCCCGAAAGCGCCGTGGGCGTATCTACATGGGCGTAGGGCACCACCATGAGGTGTCCGTTGTTGTAAGGGTAACGATTCATCATCACATAGCAGTGTTGCCCGCGCAACAGAATGAGGTTCTCGAGATCGTCCGCCTCCTGAGGCTTGGCACAAAACACACACTCGCCAGGCTTTTCGCCTAGAATGTACTCCATTCGCCAGGGTGACCAGACGCGTTCCATGCCTATTCCTCCTGACTGCTCTCCCAGTGCAACGCGGTGCGGCACACCGCCCAATGCGCTACGGGGATATCCAACTCGGCCACAAGATCTTCAGGGCGACCGACGCCCTGGGGGCTGCACACCATATTGACCGTGAGCTGGTGCACGCCATCCGACGCGCCAGCATACGCAGCGCTCAGCAACAGTGGCCGCAGGTCATAGCGTGCGGTGCGCCCGGCGCGCACCCGCTCGTGCGGCAGGGTGTCGCTGGCCAGAACCCGCGCCACGGCGGCCTTCACGGCCTCGGCGGATGCTGGGCTCCAGATCGACACGGCAAAGTCGGCGGTGCGCATTACGCCCTGCAGGGCGGGGCCGTCCAGCGCCACTTCGGTGACACCTTGCAGGGTGAGGCCGGCCGGGCATTGCGCGGCCAGCCGCCCGAGAACCATGTCGAGAGGCGTTTGCGCGCCGAG
>Ga0351910_1247_pt1 | contig 12681 bp, 11 predicted proteins | sample TotcelHT113001L5_FD_206860 | JGI IMG/M metagenome (GOLD analysis project Ga0351910, IMG submission 206860) | Enriched cells from coal bed in the Powder River Basin, Montana, United States - Total cells T11 rep1 HSBNCT.T11.300.1.L5 ...
CCGGCGTGTTGAGCACGCAATACTCATCAGAGCTGCCGCCGCGTGTGCTGGAGCAGGCCAGCGCGCCAGCCGGCCCTGGCAGGATGTGCGTCATCTCCAGGTCAAAGTCTGTGCCCGAGGCCAGACCCGAAAGCGTCACGCGCAGGGCCGCGAGGCCCGCTGGAACCTGGAGGCGGTAATAGTCCTCGGCGCTATGTATTTCGAGCCCATCGTGCAGCGTGCCGGCGCTGATGTCGTGCATGGTGGGCGTGGCCGTGGTCTGCACCAGAGGCGTTGGCGTGGCCGTTGGTGGCGGGGGCGGTGGGGCGGAGACATCGAAGGAGCAAGATGCTGCGTTGTCAGACGTGTCCTTGTCATGGGCGGTGTCGGCCTGCACCTCGATGGTGTAGCTGCCTGTGAGCAGGTCATCGTCTGGCCCCTCGGTGGCAAAAACGTAGGTGTCGCGGTCGGTCTTGCTCCAGTCGTGCCAGGCCATGCTCTCACGGTTGGTGATGGTGTGGTCGCCATTGTAGGCATGCCAGGCCGTCACCGCTTCGTTCCAGGCGCTCCAGTTGCCCCAACCGCTCTTGGTGCGCCAGCGCTCATAGACATAGCCCGACACCTGGCCCTGCTCGATGGTGATGCTGTCGCCGTCACTATTCAGACGGATGTGGTCATCGCCGGGCGCGCTGTCTAGCCCGCCGTGGTTGCCCATCAGGCTCCAGAGGTCATAGAGGCCATCGCCCCAGGGCACGTCGAAGGTGTATGCCGAGGGGACGTCGAACATCTCCAGGATGTCGCAGCGTGTATCGGTAAACTGGGCCTGGCAGCTCGCCACCGCGTTGCTGGTGGTGATCCAGTTAGGATAGGAAAGGGGCGGGACCTCCTGGCGCGCCAGCAACAGGCGTGTGCCCGTCGGGCCGGAGAGCCAGACGGTGCTGTTGAGGGTGCGCGAGTAGGCGGTGGGCTGATACTCTGGCAGCGTCTCGCCGCGCGCGTTGCCAATCGTGACCGCCACCGCGCCCTGGCCACAACTGTCCAGGGTTGTGCGGATGTTGGGCGCATAGCGGCAGACGTTCGCCTGGCACTGATCGGCGCAGACGCTGTACTGGCCGAGCACCATCTCGCGACAATCCATGGTATAGCCACTTGGCGCGCCCACGATCTCGGCGGCGATGGCCAGCAGGAACTGAAAGTTGGTCCACCAATCAGGGTCGTCGCACCCGGTGAGCGTATAGGCGGTGCTGTACCAGCGCGAAAAGATGTCCAGATTGCGGTGGCCAAGGGCGAATTGATAGGCCACACAGTTAGCCGCGCACGCGTTCTGCCGACAGTTGGCCCGCGGGCCGTCGCTCAACGCCGACGGTGGTCTGGCAGCGAGGCAGACTTGAAGCAGCATGATGAAAAAGGTGAGCAATCCGGCGCGGATGAACCGACTCGCGGGGAGATGGGCGTGCATAGGGGCCTCTCATAGCGAAAACCGATCCTTGCTGCCCACATTGTAGCGCATTGTCTAGCGAAATGCAGGTGTTTAGCGCCCTTTTCGGAGCGCTCTTGACGACCAGCGCAGCGCTAGAACTCGCGCCATGTGAACGCGCGCACGGGGGCGCCGCAGGAAGGGGGCGACGATGGCACATGTGGAACATGATGAGTGCGAGGCAGCCTTTCATGACCAATCCGCGGAACGCAGGCCGAGTGACCTGGCCAGGTTCCTGCCGAGTTTCCTGGTCGTGCTCATTGCGTTGCGTCGCTGCTCTACGACTGGGCCATCACTGCCTTCTTGGCGTGGGGCCTCTCTGCGAGGCGCCGCCACTGGCGCCGGCTGAGGCGCGCCTGGGCATGCGCCGGGTGGGGGTCGAGATCTCTGCGGCGGCGCTGATCCAGGCCGTTGTGATCGTTGCCGCAGCGGTGGTCTACGGTGTGCTGGTCACGTGCTTGCGCCACAAGCTCGCGGGTAGGCGCGAGGACGAGGAGCAGCCAGAGCCACTGGGTAGCGGGGCCGGCCAGGCGCCAGAGCAGTGAGAGCTGATGTTAGCGCTGGCGCGCATTACTGCCCACGAAAAGTTGGCGATCCACGTCTGGCGATGGAACCATGTGGATGTCGTGAACGTCATTGACACAGGGCACAGAAACCAAGTAAACTATCCGCAGTGCCTGTGAAGGCTTTCAAAAGAGGTAATGACATGAGACGAATAATGCTTGTCGTTGTTGTAGCAGCGGCCCTGATGTTGGCCCTGCCTCTATCTACCTTGGCCGCTGACCCGACGGCGGTGGTGCAGGCTCCCAAAGGGCTCAACCTGCGCCAGGCGCCTGGCCTAGACGCGACGATCATCTTCGGTCTGTCCAATGGCGAGACCGTGACCGTGCTCGATGGCCTGGCCGCGCCCATCTATGCCAATGGCGTTCGCTGGGTCAAGGTGGGTGTCTGGCGCTGGGGCTATTGGTACACCGGGTATGTGTCGTTCGCGTATCTCGATCTGTATGGCGCCTATGGCGGCTACCATGAGCCCGTGGGGCAATGGGGTGGCGCCAATGGCCTCAAGGTCACCGCGGGGGCGCTGAACCTGCGTTATGGGCCAGCCCTGACCTATGGCATTGGGCGCGTGGTGCCCTACGGCACGGTGCTGGAGGGCACGGGCGCGGCCACGGTGTCAGCCGGCGGGTACACCTGGCAGCAGGTCACGACAGGTGGCGGGCTCTGGGCGGCCAATACCTTTTTGACGGCCGTGCCGTGAGCGCGTTGTAGCGAGCAGGCAATCACAACACAGAGCGGCGACCCAACCGGGTCGCCGCTCTCATTTGCAGTGCCTCCACTCATGCGAGTGGCAGCGGTCTGTGGCTAATCGCGGCACCGTGGCGCACGAAATAGCGGGGGAGAGCATCAAGAAGGGTGTCATCCGACTCAAGCCGAGCCGCGACTGCTGGAGTCAAGCGAATTCTGCCCCCTCTTGGTGTTCGTCTGGCGAGAGGCGGCAAATGCCCGTATCATGTCGGCAGAATGGGTGGAGGTATGATCATGCGGGTAGGCTTTATTGGCATAGGCACGATGGGCGAGCCGATGGCGGCCAACCTACTGCGGGCCGGGCATCAAATGATGGTCGTGGCGCACCGCAACCGCGAACCGATCGAAAGGTTGCTGGCCGCGGGCGCGACCGAGGCTCGCAGTGCGGCGGAACTGGCTCGAAAGGTCGAGGTTCTGTTCACCTGTTTGCCCAACGACGCCATCGTGGAGCAGGTGGTTGCCGGTTCGGAGGGAGTGTTGACGGGCGCTGCCGAGGGGCTGGTGATCGTGGACTGCAGCACCATTAGCCCGGGAATGTCGCAGCGCCTGGCGATCAAGGCCAGAGAGGTGGGCGTTGAGCTGCTGGATGCGCCTATCTCTGGCGGCAAGGTGGGCGCCGAAGCGGGTACACTGGCGATCATGGTGGGGGGCTCGCAGCTGACCTATGAGCGGGCGCTGCCGGCGCTGCAAGCCGTGGGCAAGAGCATCACCTATGTGGGAGCCAACGGCAGCGCTCTTGCGGTCAAACTGGGCAACAATCTGGTGGTGGCGGCAATGCTGGTGGCCATCTCTGAGGCGCTGGCGCTGGCCAAAGCCTCTGGTGTGGACACCGCGGTGGCGCAGAGCATCATGGCCAATGCCACCGCGCGGAGCTTTGTGCTGAACGACCGCGTTCCGCCCACCATTCTGGCGGGCAATACGGCGCCCTCGTTCAAGCTGGAGCTACATCGCAAAGACCTGGGGCTGGCGCTGGAGCATGGCATGGCGCTAGGCGTACCTATGTTTGCGACCGCGCATGTCCACCAGCTCTATACGCAGGCTCTAGGCTTGGGCAAGGGTGCGCTGGACACGACCGCCATCTCACAGCTTTACGAGGACGCGCTGGGGCTGTCGCTGGCGGCCGGGGGAGCTCTCGAATAGGCTCGCCACGGCTGGCGAGCTGGCTCTGGGGCTCGCGCCTTTATTGCTCCGCGGTGCTACCCTAACATACTCGCGATGGCCCGAGGAGGCCCTATGAACGACCGCGAACGCTTGCTTGCCATCCTGGAGGGGCAGCCGCCCGACCGAATCCCGTGGATTCCGCGCTTGCTGCTCTGGTACAACGCGCGGGTGCGCACGGGCACGCTACCGGCCAGGTGGCAGGGCAAATCATTGCGCGAGGTGGAGCGTGACCTGGGGGTGGGCACGCCTGCACGCGACGGCAAGGTATTCGATCTGAGCCTGGATGGCGTGGAGGTGGCCTCCTGGCGCGAGGGCTGGCGCGAATTCACCGAGTGGCGCACACCGCTGGGCGCGCTGCAACGCGTGACGCTGCAATCGGCCGAGCTGGAGCGCGACGGCCTGCCGGCGCGCATTGTCGAGTATCCGCTCAAGCGCGAGGCCGACTATGCCGTGTGGGAGTGGATCGTCGAGCGACTGCGCTGGACGCCGACGCCGCAGGCCTACGCGGCCTACGATGCCGAGATCGGCGCCGACGGCCTGCCCATGGTCGCCGCGGGCGACGTGCCGTTGCATGACTGGCTAGAGAACCTGGCGGGGTACGAGCATGGCTTTTACCACCTGGCCGACTGGCCCGACGCAGTGGATCACCTGTTGGGCTTGATGCAGGAGGTTCAGCGAGAGCGCCTGTGGCCGCTGCTGGCCGACTGCCCGGCGCGCCTGCTGCTGCACGGCGTGCACCTGTCGACGCAGTTCACACCGCCGCGCTTTTTCCGGCGCTACGTGCTACCTTGTTACCGCGAGCTGATGCCCCTGCTGCACGCGCGCGGTCTGCGCGTGGCGATGCACGCTGACAACGACACCTCGACGATCCTGGGTTTGATCGAGGAGGCGGGCTGGGATATGGTCGAGTGTTTTGTTACGGCCCCCATGGCGCCGTTGACGCTGGCCCAAGCGCGCGCGACGTGGGGCCAGCGCGTCATCATCTGGGGCGGGCTGCCCTCAGTGTTGCTGTCGCCCCACGTGCCTGAGGGCGACTTTCGCGAGGCGGTGCGGGGCATCTTGCGCGACGTGGCGCCGGGCGAGGCCTTTATCCTGGGTGTGGCGGACAATGTGATGCCAGACGCGGTCATCGAGCGGGTGGCCTGGGTGACCGAATTGGTGGAGAAACAAGGCTGGCTGCCGCTACCCGCTTGACCTCCCGTTGCTGTCGTGCCACAATGCGGCCAGGCACAGTCACACAGGAGGTCTCCATGAAGATTCTGGTGGTCAAGTTCCAGGTCAAGCCCGAGTTTCGCGATGAATTCATCGCCATTGGCATGGTGGATGCTGACGGATCGACCAACACCGAGCCGGGCTGCCGCCGCTTTGACTTTTCAGAGGATGAGGGCAACCCCAATACGTTCTATTTCTACGAAGTCTACGACAATGATGATGCCTTCAAAGCCCATCAGGCGACGCCGCACTTTGCCCAGTATCGTGCGACCCTCAAGCCCGAGTGGTTGGCGGCGCCGACCACCGTGGCGCGTTGCGTGAATCTCTTCCCCAGCGACGCCGACTGGAAGTAGTTTCCGACTCATGTGCTCGCGCGGGGCGGCTAAGCCGTCCCGCGCCTTTTTCTCTACTCACCGCTGATTCCCCCTGGCCAGATGACCAGTTCTCGCCGCACCCCTCTTGACGCCTATCCAATTGCTTGATATGATGCCCTCAGACTAGTCTGAATTGCAGACTATTCTGAGCACCAGACAGGAGGCTCCAATGCCCCGTTCACATCGTCCGCTGCGCGGAGGCGCCTTTACCCGTGATGGGCTGTTCGAGTTGCTAGCTGGCCTTGCGCTGGCGGTGGCCGGCTACCTCCTGCTGCCCAGGCCTCAAGCAGAGTTGGCGCGCTGGGCCTTTTTTCCGCTGGCGGGCGCGGCATTGCTGTTGCCCGCGCTCAAGGCGCTGCTGCGCCGACTTGGCCCCTCAGCATCAGAGCCGCGCGCGGCGGGGTGGGGCTGGCTGCTCGGCGCACTTCTGGCGCTGGCTCTCGGGGGGGCAGCCCTGGTGGCCGTCTGGCTAGAGCTAGATAGCCCCCTGTTTGGGGAGACCGTGCGCCTGGCGCTGCAAGCGCTGGGCCATCTGCCCGCCGCGCTTGGTCTGACTGTGGGTTTGGCGCTGATCCTGGTGGGATTCGCCAACGACCAGTGGCGGGTGGCGCTGGTGGGCATGGTCTGGGCGGTGGTTGGCCTAGTACTGGACATCTTGCTGTGGGGCAGGGTGCTGCCGCTGTGGTTTCTGGCGCTGTGGACCGTGCGCCGGGCGACAGCGGTGTACCTGCTGGCACTGGGCGGTTTCACGGCGCTTGTGGGGCTGGCGGCTTTGATTCGATTTCTACTTGTGCGACCGCGCGCGGGCGATGTCGAGGGGCAGAACTATAGGGAGGAGATTGCGTGAACGGCCAGATGATTGTGGAGAGTCTTGAGAACGACGTGCGCCGCGAAGTTCGTCGCGCCTATTACGCCGACGGCCTATGCGATATCGTCTATGGCCTCGGCATCCTGCTGGCCAGTGTGATGGCCCTGGGCGAGATGAGCGCCATGATGTACTTGCCGGTGCTGTTCGTTACCTGCGCCACAGCCTCTGCAAAACCGTGCGCAGGAATCTGCACCAGGGTCGCGGATTCGCTCCACACCTGAATGCTGGCCGGCGCCGTACCGTCGCCGTCGAAAGCGACAGGCAGGTTGAGCGCCTCGCCCTCGCCCACCATGGCCAGCGTCTGCTCGCGCCCCTCAGCGTCCGCCTCAAAAACGCGCACCATGCCCGACAATACGAACAAGACCGGGGCATGCACATCGCCCGACGAGCAGACCAGCGCGCCAGCCGGCAAGGTCTGCTGGCGAGCGATCCGCGCCAGACTGGCGACTGCACTGGCCGTGACAGCCCGCAGCAGACGAGTGTTTTGCAGTTGCAGAACCATGTTTGCGTTCATCTCTGACCCGAAAGATATCGCCGAGAATCGCTGTACGCAAACGGGCGGCAAGCGTGGGGTGCGCTTGCCGCCCGTTTCGCTATTCAACTGCCCAACCGGTTATTGGTGGGGGCGCGGCGCCTCTGCCGCCGTTGAGGTCAGTGTCACGGCCATGGCCGACCAGGCGTCTAGTTGATCCTCACCTGGTGCCAGACTGGCAGCCCCCCCTGGCCATCGCTCCAGCTCTGCGTCACAAAACGATAGACGACATAGGTCACATCGCCACGTCTTTGCTCGTGGAATTCGTCCCAGGTCACCTCGTCTTTGCTCATCGGGCGGTGTAGCCTGCCATTGACAGCCAGCCAGGTCTCTTGCCGTTGACAGCATGCTGGCAGATCAAGCATTTCATCCTCCTGCGTGGCTGTGGTTACTCTAGTTGGTCGGTATCGTCCGGCCCATCGGCGTGGAGCGCGCGCAGAGCGGCATCATCCAACCGTCGCAGCACATAGTCGCGTGCCTGGCTGGCGCTCAACTCCATATGCTCGGCAGCATCGCGCGCCAGTGCCGCCTGCGCTTCGCCGAGAATCTCCCGTTCACTGTCGACCAACGGCCCCAGGTGCGACAAGATTGTCAACTCGACGGCCGCCCGGACGATCTGCTCCGTTTCACCGTTCGTCACCGCACGAGACCAGGTGGAGCGCCTCTTATCGCGCTTTTCCAGCATATCAGCGAGATCGAGCTCCTCGTGCTCAGCTGTCAGAGCGTCTTCCAGGCGGATGCGCCGGGCCATCTGTTCGAGTTCGATGTCCAACTCGTTAAGAGCGGTCACCTGATCGATTCCCTCAGCCAGGGCTATTTCACCGGCCAACATATGCCGACCATGGTCATAGAGCGTCATGTCGCGCATGCCGAGCTGTTTGCGGTCGCGCAGCAAGCATAGCCGCACCACGACCGTGGCCACCTCTTTGAAGGAGCCCTCCTTCAGCATGGCCGCATAGCGCTCCAACCGCCGGGTATAGTCTGTTTCAATGCTCTCGGCAGAAGCCATGTCGATAGCGTCAGACAACAGCTCACGCAAACGCACCCTGGACCGGATTGCGCGCAAGCCGGTCTCCTCAGCGCGGCTGACCGCCACCATTACCCGCATGGACTTGGGGGGGATATCGATCACATAATAGCGCGCCGTGTGATCGCCAATGGTCATTTCCTGAACGCCCACAATCGTACCCGCGCCGTGGCAGGGATGAACGATGTCATTGCCGATCTCAAACATACGCGCTCCTTTGTTTTGGCGGTCGAGTTCGTGCACTAGTATCTGCGCTGCAGATCCTTGCGAGTGGTTTTCTGGCTCTTGCGCAATTTGCGCGCTGCCTTGCGCTTGCGGGTTTGTGAAGGTATTTCACAGAACCTCTTGCGCTTTACGATGGTTAGAACTTTGTCTTGCTGAACATCCTTCTTAAAGCGGCGCAAGGGCTGCTCGATAGTTTCGCCTTCATGTCTGTACACAGCCGTCACATGATGCCCCCTCCCTATCTGGTGGCACGCGCGAGCGACTGCTTGGCGCGTAAGGCAACCTCAGCGCGCCGGGGTGAGTCCCGGATCGGCACGGGAACACATCTGCCTGTACAGAGTGCTCTGGTGGAATACGGGGGGCTGGCCGCAGAACGGACAGCGCTGGAGCAGAGGACGCATAAACCCCTATCAGGGGACATCACCGTTGGCGACTACGCCTGCTGCTGGACACCTCCACAAAGCCACATCGTTTGGGCATCGCCGACGAACCGCACAATGCTCACGTATGCCGTTAATATTAGAGTCATTATACCACGGCCGCAGCCGCGGGCCAAGTGGCTCCCCAATCTTATGTTTACTCTTCTCGGCCCACTGCGAAACGTCGCCGCAGATAGTCCACCACCACCCGGTCGATGCTCTCGGCGTCACCATACCAGCGCTCTTCCAGGTTCTCACGCGATACCAGCGCCATCAGCGCCTCGCGGGTTGCTCCGTCGAACTGACCGTGCGGCTCTCCCCTATAGTCTTCCGTCACGGCGAGAACGCGCTGCAGATCCCGCGCCACCTCTGCCATGGGGGCCACATCGGCAGGATTAGCGACGCCAAAGTATAGGTGGTGCATGCTGAGCAGCTCCGCCAACTTGTCGATGGGCTCGCGGTGGTCATCCACGCGCAAGTCGATGTAGCGATCGGTGGCGCCGCCATAGCTGCCGCTGTGGCGCACCACCAGCACCCCCGCCGCCTGACGGCCACGACTGTCGCCACCCGCCGCCTGCCCGGCCTCCAGGGCCCGCACCAGCCAGTCTGCCAGCTCGCCCACGCCGCCGCGAGCGGCCTCGAAAGCCTGGGCCATCGCCTCGACCGTGCCCGGCACGAGGATGTTGCCCTGGCAGGCGTAGCCCTCGCCGACCACATGTCCGGCCCAGGCATGGCACTCGGCCCCCGTGAAGGCCCAGGCCACGCCCTGGCTGTCGACAATGCCTAACTGGCGCGTCTGCCGGCCCTCATCGCTGGCCACCAACTGCTCGCCGACCGCTGGCGCTGATAGGCCAGTGGCCAGCAAATCCAGACCTCGCGGCCCATAGCTCATGTTGGCATGCGCCTGGGTGGCCACTGCCCCTGCCCCTGCGCGCGCCCACGACACCACCGCCGCGGCTGCCAGAAACTTGCTCTGCACCGCCACGCCCCATTCGTCTCTGGCAGGGTCGTAGGCTACGATGGAAAATGTTGCAATGGTCTGCATAGCGCCCTCCTGTTGATATCCTACCGCAAGAAGCGTCTCGCCTAAAGCTCGGTTGCAGATGGCGCCGGTGCGGCCATACAGTGTGTAGTTATAGCCGGCCTCATCTGCGGCCCAATGCGATCTGCAACCGAGCCCTGGCCAAGCCGATTGACGCCTGGCATCCGACAGATTACAGTCTCTGAGGCGGCGAACGGGCGCTTGCCGGCCAGCGGATGCCGCCAGGCCAGAGCAGCGCAAACGAGATAGCGGAGGAGCGACATGGATAGGCGACCGAATGTGGTGCTCATCATCACCGACGACCAGGGATATGGCGACCTGGGCTGCACGGGCAATCCCTGGCTGCACACGCCCCACATCGACGCCCTGCACGACTCGGGCGTGCGCTTTAGCGACTTTCACGCCTCGCCGCTGTGCACGCCCACGCGCGGCGCACTGCTGACGGCACGCCGACCCACCCGCAATGGCGCTTGGGCCACCTGTTGGGGTCGCTCGATCCTCCGTCGCGACGAACTCACCATGGCCGACGTGTTCAGGCACAATGGCTACCGCACCTCCATGTTCGGCAAGTGGCACCTGGGCGATAACTACCCCTATCGCCCGCAAGACCGCGGCTTTGAGCATGTGGTGGCGCACAAGGGGGGCGGCGTGGGCCAGACGCCTGATTGGTGGGGTAACAACTATTTCGACGACACCTACTTTTTCAATGGCGAACCGCGACAGCACGTCGGCTATTGCACCGACGTCTGGTTCGACGAGGCCCTCGCCTATATGGGTGCGCACCGCGACGAGCCTTTCTTTGTCTACCTCGCCACCAATGCGCCCCACAGTCCATATCTCGTTGAGGAGCGCTACAAGGCGCCCTACCAGGACAATCCTGACATCCCCGAGCCGGCCTTTTACGGCATGATCGCCAACATTGACGAGAATGTCGGGCGCCTGCGCGCCTGGCTGGAGGCGAACGGCCTGGCCGACGACACGCTGCTGCTGTTCATGACCGACAATGGCAGCAGCGGCGGCTGGTTCGACGATGGCCGTGGCTATAACGCCGGCCTGCGCGGCAAAAAGGGCTCGTACTATGACGGCGGGCATCGCGTGCCGCTTTTTGCCTACTGGCCTGGCGGCGGGCTTGTGGGCGGGGCCGACGTGCACGACCTGGTGCTGCACCTCGATCTGCTGCCTACGCTGGTGAACCTTTTGGCGCTCGACCTGCCCCGGGAAGTCGAGTGGGATGGTCGCTCGGCGGCGCCCCTGCTGCGCGGCGAGACCGCGAATCTGCCAGATCGAGTGCACTTTGAGCAGATACGCCAGTCAACCGAGCCTCCGGAAAAGTGGGTCTGCGCGGTGATGACCCGCCAGTGGCGGCTGATTCACGGCCGTGAGCTGTACGACATCGTTGCCGACCCCGGCCAACAGCACGACCTGGCGGCGCAACAGCCGGCTATCGTCGCCTGGCTGCGCGACGAGTACGAGCACTGGTGGGCAGAGATTCGTCCTGATCTGGATCGCTACTGTCCCATCGTGCTGGGCAACCCCGCCGAGAATCCCACGCGGCTAGATGCCATGGACGTCATGGGCGATGTGGCCTGGCATCAGGGGCATATTCTGATGGCGCAGCGCTCCACGGGCCGCTGGGCGGTCGAGATCGAGCGCCCCGGCGTGCACCGCTTTGCTCTGCGGCGCTGGCCCACAGAGTTGGGGCTGCCCATCGACGGGCAGCTCTCTCATGAGCAGGCCAAAGCGATCCCCTATGAGCACAGCGTGGACACCGTCCTCGTCCAGCCCGTGGCAGCGCGTCTGGGCCTGTTTGGGCGCGAGTGGCGCCAGCCCGTCGACCCAGGTCAGGTGGAGGCCGTGTTCACGGTGACGCTAGAGGCGGGCGAGACGGCGCTCGACGCCTGGTTCATTGATGCGGATGGCAAAGAGTGTGGCGCCTACTATGTGTATGTCGAGCGCCTGGAGCAGCCGCATGCTGCGCGCGGCGCCTGAATGAGAGTGACGAGCTTTGCCCCTGTGGTGTCGTCTCAGGCCCGAGTGCTCGTTTTGGGCACCATGCCCGGCATCGCGTCTTTGCGCGCCGGCGAATACTATGGGCACCCGCGCAACGCCTTTTGGCGCATCATGGCGGCGCTGGGCGGCGCCGATCCGGCGGCGCCCTATGCCGAGCGTCTGCGGGGCCTGCAGCAGATCGGCATTGCGCTGTGGGACGTGCTGGCAGCCTGCGAGCGCCCGGGCAGCCTCGACACGGCCATCGTCGCGGCCAGCGAAACCCCCCATGATATTTCGGGACTGCTGGAGGCTCATCCGGCCATCACGCTGATCTGCCTGAACGGCCTCAAGGCGGCGCAGTTGTTCCGACGCCACGTCTGGCCCCATCTTCCGCCTGAGCGGCGTCAGCGATTGGTTGTCGAAACGCTACCCTCGACTAGCCCCGCCTATACCTTGCCCTTGCCGGACAAAATGGAGCAGTGGCGCGCGGCCATCGCGCCCTTTATGGGCGCACTACCCATCGCAACATAGCCGGCTGCACAGGGCGGGTCGCTCTGTGCGTGACGGCGAAAACCACCTCGAACGATCCCTTGACATGGACGCCCGAGTGCGTCATACTGGAAAAGACGCTGCGAATTGCGCATCGTACACCATATCAAGGGGAGTAGCATCATGAGACTCACACGTCGTTCGTTTCTAGCCGCCACTGCCTTTGGCGCCGCAGGCCTGGCCCTCGCAGCTTGCGCCCCCAAGGCCACCCCCGCGCCGGCCGCCCCAGCCGCTCCGGGCGCTGCCGCGCCCGCTGCGCCGGCGCCCAAGGGCAAGACCCCCATCAAGTACCACATCTTCTGGAACCAGCCGCAGGTGTGGGAGGAGCCCTTCCGTGCCACCGCCGAGTGGAAGGCCATGGAAGAGTCCGGCCTGGAGATTGAGTTCGGCACCGGCCGCGGTGGCGACGCCGGCCGCACCGCCGTGGCCGCTGGCACCCCGCCCGATGTGGGCGACCTGGGCCCGCAGCTCGACTTTGCCATCGGCGGCAAGCTGATGGACCTGACGCCCTTTGTGGACGCC